>Ga0265300_10001024_pt1 | contig 27589 bp, 24 predicted proteins | sample AusTroGonzalo_MG_FD_193482 | JGI IMG/M metagenome (GOLD analysis project Ga0265300, IMG submission 193482) | Bovine rumen microbial communities from tropical cattle in Woodstock, Queensland, Australia - Gonzalo_03 | ecosystem: Host-associated > Mammals > Digestive system > Stomach > Rumen ...
ATCGCTTCAACCAACAGACCAACCTGCAAGTGACTCTGCGTGGACAGACACAGCAACCGTCCATCACCCAACTCCTCAATATCTACGACGACACCAACCCCCTTTCCATCACGATGGGTAATCCAGGGTTGAAACCTTCGTTTACCACCAACTTTGACGTCAATTTCCAAAAACAAAGTTCGCCCAAATATGTGGAGGACAGTTTGGGCAACACCATCCCCAAGGCACAGCGTCGTTGGAGTTACAGCACCAACGGAAGTGTGCGAAGCACCAGAAACTCGGTGGGCAACATCGTCACCTACAACGAGGAAACAGGTGGTCGCATTTCACGACCTGAGAACTTCAATGGTAACTGGAGTGTGAACGGTGGCGCGACTTTCAACATATCGCTCGACACTCTGAACCGCTGGGATGTCAGTGGTTCCCTACGAGGCAACTACAACCATCACGTGTCGTATGTCAATCTGAACCGAGCAGCATCATCTGAACGCAACGTCACTCACACTTACAATGTCACACCGTCAGTGTCACTGAGTTTCCGTAAAAAGAACATCAGTTTCTCGCTGAACACCAATGTCACCTATGCCCGCACTGAGAACGAACTACAAGCCTCACGCAATTTAACTACGTGGAACTTCCAATATGGTGGCAATACGAAAATCACCTTCTCGTGGGGCACCAGCCTTTCCACCGACTTCCACATGTATAGCAAACGAGGATATAGTGACCAATCGCTGAACACCAATGAATTGCTTTGAAACGCTCAGTTGTCACATGCTTTCCTACGTGGCAAGAAGTTAACGGTGATGCTTCAATGGTATGACATCCTACACGAACAATCAAACTTTACACGTACGGTCAATGCTAATGGATGGACAGATCGTGAGGTGAATGCCATCACCAGCTATGCCATCCTGCACCTCAGCTATCGTCTCAATGTCTTTGGAGGTCGTCAAAGTGCAAGAGGCGGCAGAATGTAAGTGTAAAAGACGTTTAGAGTTCCCCTACATCAACGAGACCGTTCATCACCACATAAAGGATGATGTCCGCCAAGGAACGGGCATGGAGTTTATCCATGATGTTTTTGCGATGCGTGATGACGGTGGTGAGGCTGATGTGGAGCAGGTCAGCAATCTCCTTGTTGATGTGTCCCTTGGCCAGCAGGATGGCGACCTCCACCTCACGGGCAGATAGTAAAGAGGGGGAAGAGGAAGGGTGATGAGGAGTGATCGGCACGTGAGGATTAGGATGTCCTTTACGATGAACGGAAAGGATGGACTTAATCAATGCCTTTTCCGTCTGACATACATTCAAAGTCGGCACACCTGCAATTTGGAGGTCACCATTGACCAGCACAATGGCACGGCGAGACTGCTCACGGAAATATGCTGCATGTTCGAAATAGATGCGTGAGGCCACAAAATAGTGAACAAACTGTCCTTGGTCAACGGCCTGCAATTCATCGAAAGAAACAAAGATATGCACCTCCGCCACCGGAATGATGTCGGTAAGCAAAGGCTGCAAACCAAGCGCAGCCAAGATATTGGAATCCACAATGGCGATTTCGAAATGTGGCATATTCATTGAATTTTATGGATTGTTCAGTTTATTGATGAAATTGTCAAGGTTATTCTTGCGGAGAAGGATATTCTTTCGCATCGTTGCGACGGCAGTTTCCCAATTCGGAGACGGATTGCCACCCTTAGTCTTTTCCCGATATGGGAATATCCGGTAGTTGACATTGGCAGAAATTGCCAAGGTTTCCTGTCGTTGCTGAATGCGGTGCATGGCCTCTTGACACAGTGGTTCTGCCAGCACCGCCCATCGTTCCTTCAACATCGAAACAAAGAGCGGATCTGAGAAGAGGTATACATACCATAAAGTTTCTTGGTGGTACCAACCATCAGTATCGTGATATGCACCGAAATCGAAGTCCCAAAGAGGTCCTGCATAGAATTTCCCATCGCGTTTCTTATAGCCATAAATGCTGCGCACCTTATCGAAGTCGCGATTTCCACAGAACAACTGTATGATGTAGTAATCTACGAAACTCGACATGTCAATCATCTCATGCACCTTGTCAAAGCGCCCCTTCTTCATGTATCTCTCAAGGGTGTTAATATAGGTCGTGATATAATCAATATGGGCTGCCGAGCACCATTCCTCATCAGGAGATTTGATACAGACAGGCCACTGATTGATGGCTGATTTGAACTGATTGATCTCATCATACCAACTATCAAACTCCAGCAAATACCCTCCCGTCAGGATGTCAACATCTTCTTCTTTGATTTCTTGGATGTTGAGACGATTGCCCTCCACCTTGATACGCTCCACCACATAGTAGTTACCCACATGATGCCCATTGAACATAAGTTCCACGAACTCACCACTGGGAGTCCATTCCAGATTCGTGGCCAATGTTCTTCCCAGATAGAAGGTGATGTCGTCACTCATCAGCGATTGGTCAAGATAGTTGGCAAGAAAAGCCCAATGCTTGCTTTTCTGCATTCCCAACCATTCTTTCTTCTTGGTGAATTTCAGATTGAAGGGTTTCTTCGGGTATCTAAATGTGGAGTTCCCCCGTCCCTTGATGAGCACCGACTCCGTGAAGTCGCTGTACTTTCCATTACCATAGAAGGTAAGGGTTGCCTCCCGCCAAGTCTCTTTATCGCTCAAACTCAACCCATCTTCCGTTCGAATATCCACAATAGGCAAGCCTGTGTAAGTAGGCAGGTCATCTTCTGTTCCATCATACACATACAAGGGACACTCATCCCCCTCCTGCTCATCCCCCCCATCATTGTCGGAGCATGACAAGCAAAAAGTGGCACAGAATATCAACAACGCGATGCTTTTGACAGAAAAGAACTGCATAAGCAGATAGAATTACTTTTTCGCTGCAAAGGTAAGGAAAAAAGTTAAAAACTAAAAGTTAAAAACTAAAAGTTTAAGTTACTGGTCATCTGGATGGGGGATACTTTCACTTTTAACTTTTAGTTTTTAGTTTTTAGTTTATTTTTCTCTACCTTTGCACCATGTTTACAACCACACTGCTTGATTGGTTTGCCCTCAACGGGCGCGACCTCCCTTGGCGACACACGAAAGATCCGTATGCCATCTGGCTCAGCGAAATCATCTTGCAACAGACACGTATACAGCAGGGCATGGACTATTGGTTGCGCTTTATGCAACGATGGCCCAAGGTGGAAGACTTGGCAAATGCCACAGAGGATGAGGTACTCAAAGAATGGCAAGGGCTGGGTTATTACAGCCGTGCCCGCAACCTGCATACTGCCGCCCAGCAAGTGGTAGAGCTTGGTGGTTTTCCCACTACGATAGAAGGAATCAAGCAGTTGAAGGGTGTGGGTGACTACACCGCTGCCGCCATTGGTTCCATCGCATTCGGATTGCCTGCCGCCGTAGTGGATGGCAATGTCTATCGAGTGCTGGCACGTCACTATGGCATCAACACACCCATTAACACCACACAGGGCAAGCATCTCTTCACAGAACTGGCGCAATCACTCCTGCCCACCGACAAACCTGCGGAGTTCAATCAAGCGATGATGGACTTCGGTGCCATTCAGTGTACCCCCACCTCTCCCAAATGTGTGGTTTGTCCTTTACAAGAAACTTGTGAAGCCCTCCATACAGGGCGCATCGATGAACTGCCCGTCAAGGAGAAGAAACTGACCATCCAAACTGTTCACCTCACCTATATATATATAAAATGTAAAGGCAAGACCGCCATCCGCCGCCGTCCTGCTGGTGGCATCTGGCAAGGACTTTGGGAACCATACAACGTTGCAGATGCCATTCCCCTTTGGGGACAGGGGACAGTCCTTCTCGCCAAAGACGTAAAACACATCCTCACCCACCGCATCCTGCTTACCGACTTCTATCTGTTGGAAACCGACACGCAACCCACCCTATCTGACGAATATATCTGGGTGAACGAGAACGACTTAGACCAATATGCCGTGCCGCGATTGATAGAGATTTTGCTGGAGCAACTACCACACTAAAGATACAAATCCTCACAAATAAGGATTGTGCAATTACCTGAAAGTCCGTACCTTTGCAGCGATTTTCTGTTCTCATGGGTAAAAGGTAATATTTAGAGATGAACTTTTCAGGATTGATCATAGCTGTAACGACTTTTCTCGTAATAGGCGTGTTCCACCCCATCGTCATTAAATCAGAATTCCACTTTGGCACTCGATGCTGGTGGCTATTCTTGGTGGCAGGCATCGCCTTCATCGCTGCATCGCTTTTTGCAACAAATGACATTCTGAGCCCTATATTAGGTGTAGTGGGCTGTTCATGCCTGTGGAGCATCCTCGAATTGTTTGAACAGAAGAAACGTGTGGAACGAGGCTGGTTTCCGATGAATCCAAAACGTAAAAAAGAGTATCAACCCAATAATAACACAAAAACAAATGAAAGCAATTAAATTTTTAACATTGATGCTGGTCGCCATCCTTGGCTTGACCGCATGTCACGACGACGACAAAGACGGACATTTCTATCAGTGGACTTACACAGGCAAGAACACCGTGAAAGTGGGAAGTATTGAGTTTGAACCTGTTCCCATGACCTGCAAAGTCACCAAAAAGAACAATGGAACCCTTGACGTGGAAATGCCTGAGTACCAGATTAGCGGTAACCCTATTGGCTCCCTCACCATCGGTGCTGTCACTATCAAGGACATCGTCTACAACCCTGAAAAGGAAGCATACTACCGCATGTTTGGTAAGGACAAACTGAAGATCAGTCTCCAGTCTGATGGAATGATGAAATTGAATGGTCCATACGACTTCACAGAAGATAGCGACATCGAGGTGAAACAGACTGATAACGGTGCCACCATCGTTCTCGACTACTCCTTTGAAAATATGGGTATGAGAGTTACTTCTACATTCGAAGTCGTTGTTCCTAAATGAGAAGCAAGCACCAGTCTATAACGACATTCGCACTACTTTTGTCCACTCTATCAGCCTGTCATGGTATCTCTGACGACCTCTACGACAAACCGTCTGAAGACATGACGCTGGAAGAGGGACAATTGTATGTGGACGCATCGAGTTGGACAGACTGGTACTATATTGATCTGGAGGACACGAAGAAAGAGTTTGTGAAAATGAGCATTCCCACAGAAGAATCCTCAGCTCTCAACTCTAAACTCTCGACTCCAAACTCTCAACCCGGACTCTACACTTATTGGTACGATGTCTTTGGCGCAGGACTTTCCAACCACGAGTTCCGTTCCTTCACCCCTACCGCTCCTCAGGAAGAGCCTGAGAAGTGGCATATTGCTGTGCATCGGAACAATGTGAGGACGAATGGTGGAGCGGCTTACGAAACTGCTTTCACCTCAATGGCAGACCTGCCTGAAAGCAGCGAGGCCTTCAAGGATGCGACTTTCACACCTGATGAATGGAACGAGCTGGATGTGTGGACGATACGAAACCAGATGCTCAATGGTCTTATCGGCAATCAGGGCATCAACGTCAATCCCGTCCTCTCCTCCTGGCTAACAGTTTCTCTCCCCCCTATTCCACCCTCCTTCACCCTCAACAGCCATGTGTTCATCATCCGCTTCGATGATGGTACATACGCTGCCATCCAACTGGAGAACTATCAAAATTCAGCAGGCGTGAAATGCTGCCTGACGATGAACTACAAGTATCCGTATTGATATGACGATCATAAAACTAAAAACTAAAAGTGAAAAACTAAAAGTGAGAGTTACCACCATCCGAATGGCAAGTAACTTTTACTTTTCACTTTTAGTTTTTAGTTTTTCACTTCCCTTCTTTGCTCAGCAGGCAGATACGACGAAGTGGCTGGACAACGTGGTGGTGACGGGCACACGCACCCCCAAGTTGTTGAAGAACACGCCTATACAGACGCGCCTCATCACATCTGCAGACATCGAAAAGGCGGATGCCACGAACGTGGAAGACCTTCTCCAGCAGGAAATGCCGGGTGTGGAGTTCTCTTATGCCATGAATCAGCAAAAGCACCTGAACTTCAGCGGATTCGGAGGCCAGAGCATCCTCTTTCTTGTGGATGGCGAACGATTGGCAGGTGAGACATTGGATGATGTCGATTTCACCCGTCTGAACATGGCGAATGTAGCCCGTATCGAGATTGTGAAGGGGGCAGCCTCAGCACTCTATGGCAGCAATGCAGGTGGTGGCGTCATCAACCTCATCACGAAGGAACAAACGGAACCTTGGACACTCAACCTGAACGGACGGTTGGCTCGTCACAACGAACGGCGCTTGGGTGGAACCTACGGCATGAAAGGGAAGTGGCTGCAGAACAGGCTATCTGTGGATCACACCGCCACCGACAACTTCAACGTACACAATGACCCCAACCCTACCGCACAGGTGGTCAGCACCATCTATGGCGACCGCACTTGGAACATCAAGGAAAGGCTTGTCTTCACCCCTGCCGAGGGCGTGAAACTCATCGGACGTGCCGGGTATTTTTATCGAGAGGTGACGCGAACAGCAGACACCCCTGAACGGTACAGGGAATTCAATGCTGGTCTGAGAGGCATCTGGGACATCAGCCAAAGCGACAACCTCGAAGTGGCATACGCCTTCGACCAATACGACAAATCCGACTACCACAAGATTCCCCATATAGATGTGCGTGACTACAGCAACGTACAGAACACATTCAGAGGCTTGTACCACCATCATGACAAGAATTCAGGGGACATCCTGACCGTTGGTGCAGACTTTATGCACGACTACCTGATGAACAAGAACTTAGGCAGTCAATATGAAAGTCAGAACTCTTTCGACGCATTTGCCCAATACGACTGGCTCATCAACACACGATGGGAATTGGTGGGTGCCTTACGCTACGACTATTTCTCCGACAGCGAAAGTGCGCGTTTCACCCCCAAACTCTCAGCACGCTACTCCCTGCCTATTACTGTCAACGCTCAACCCTCAACGCTCAATCTCCGTTTCGGCTATGGCATGGGCTTCCGTTCGCCTGCCCTCAAGGAGAAATACTACAACTTCGATATGGAAGGCATCTGGATCATCCGTGGAAACCCAGATCTGAAGGCAGAACTCAGCCACAACTTCAATGCTTCCGCCGACTACACCAACGGACATTACAACTTCACCATCGCCGCTTACTACAATGATGTGCAGAACAAGCTTGCTACAGGCGTTCCGCACTATCTGCCCGGCGACGACAAACAACTCTATCTCGACTACACCAACCTAGCCGGCTACTCCGTCTATGGAGGTGATGCAACCGTTCAGGCACGTTGGGATAATGGCTTCAGCGCCCGCCTTTCCTACGCCTACACCAACGAACGGCTGCCCAAGGACAAGAGTGGTAACACCATCAACAACCAATATATCCCTGCTCGTCACCATTCACTCACAGCGCGTATCGATTGGGACAAGCAATTCACAAAAAACTATGGCTTACGTCTCTCCCTCAATGGACGTTTCCTCTCCGATGTGAAAAACGTGGAGTTCATCGACTATTACGACATTTCCAAAGGCACCAGCACGATTCACTATCCTGCCTACACCTATTGGAAATTCTCTGCCGTTCAACGCATTGGCAAAGCTTTCAAGGTGACAACGGCCTTGGACAACCTCCTCAACTACAAGCCCAAGTACCACTACTACAACAGCCCCCTCACCGATGGCATCAACCTGATGGTAGGTCTGTCAGTGGATATCGAAAAGCTGTTCTAAGCCGTCACAAGGCTTAAAGGCTTACCTGCATTTAATGTCCTTGAATTGCCAAGTAGATGAAGGCTCAATGAGATCAAATTCTCTGGCATCAGAAGGCAATGCAGGAAAAATGAGGGCAAAGCGCAATTTTTGGTAAGGCCAAGGGATATAAGTTCTGGCAGGATACATGGTAATGTTATCCACACTCGCCAATCCCAATTTTCCACCCTTGTCACCCTTAATGTAGGTGGCACCACCAATGTAGAGAGATACGTTGGAACTGCCAGCCTCATACTCCATCTCAACGCGTGTCTCCCTGTCAGAGCATGACACCCGCACAATCTTCACCCCCGTCGCCTGCTTTTTGTTCACAAAGACAGGATTCTCACGCGTATAGCGATAGGCAGAATAGTCAGCCAAAATTGTTTTGTTATTGTTCAAGATGCTGGGACCATCTTCCTCACGTCCCCCTTTTACATAAAGACTGTTGATTTTCCTTGTCAAGGTACGCTGGTCGGTATAGCCATACTTGCAGTTCAGTTTAGCGGCCTCCTCATATTTCTCCAAAGCCTCCTCCCAGTTCTCCTCCGATTCCAAGAATTTGGCCTCCGTCATCGCGTCTTGAAAACTCTGTTCAAATTCCACCTTCTGACGAGCCTGAATCTCCATTTCCTTCTTCCTCTCTGACGACTCAATGACTGCGTTGGCTGTACCAAAAACGCCACGGATAACATCCTGAGTGTTAAAGTTCGTCCACTGTGCACAAGCAGGGAGTGCCGTCACCAGCCCCAAAGCAAGAAGCAATACATTTTTCTTTTTCATAATTATTCGGTTTTGTTAACAATTTTCGTTGAACTGATTCAAAATTCGATACAAAAGTACCTATTTTGAAACGAATCACCAAATAATCCTCATAAAACATCACCAATTTATGAGAAGAATCCCAAAAACGGAAAATAGTTCTGCCAAAAGGGGGAATAGATAAGAGAATAATAGGCTCAACTTTGCGCCCTAACTAGGAAAAATTTACTGCGTAACTAGGGAAAAAGTTTTCCATAACTATCCAGCAAATTTTTGCAACCCTTAAGGGCCACAAATTTTTCCCTTAAGGATTCCAAATTTTCTCAAAACGATGACACCGATGAAGGTATTTGTTTATTTCGCTAAAAATATTTGGAGGTGTTGGGAATCTGATTTATCTTTGCAAACGAATTACTAACCACACATGAATAGGTGAAACAATATGAAAAGAATTCGTCTGACCTCCATCTTTGCCTTCATGGCATTTGTGAGTATCTGCGCCCAGAAAATAGTAGTGTGGGAACAGCCAGTCATTGGCTACTCCAAATACAATTACTTCAGTATTCAGAAAGTGGAACTGGCAAAAGACAGGACTTCACTCTACATGTCCATCACCTTCCCCTCAGATGCTTGGTTCCGCTTCTCACCCGATACCTACATCGAGGCAGACGGCAAGCGCTATGCCATCACGGGGAGCGACAGCATTGAACTGGGTAAAGAGGCATACACTTCACCCAAAACCATGAAGAAGGACTTCGTGCTCCACTTCCAGCCGTTGCCTCAGAAGACCAAGGTGTTCGACATGCTGGAAAGCACGCAGAAGAATGACTTCACCTTTTTCTACATTCATCCAAACAACTACAAGATGCCTGAGACAGCTTTGCCGGCAGACTTCCGTGCCGACTCTCCTGAAGATGATGCGTTGCCGGAAACTGTGTTCAGCGAGGAACCTGCTGTTGTCCATTTCAAGGCGCTGAACTATAAGAAAGGGATGGATGCAGAGATTCAAACATTGTATTTTGACATCACCAATCCCAATTCCTACAACGAATATTATTTCAATTTGGATGATGAAGGCTGTGCCGATTTCCGTTGCAAGGTATATTATCCCACGATAGTGCAGTTTTCTATTCCATCTACAGAAGGAATCTCTTTTGCCAAGGCGATGGTTGCTCCAGGCAAAGAAGTCACCATTTTGCTCGATATGTTGCGTGGCGACAAGTATCCCCAATCAAAGGTTGTTGGATACAAAGGCTATATGGCCAAGTTGATGAATGGCGGGTTTGAGAAAAAGATTAGGCATCTTATGGGAAACAGACCTTATCCCTCTTTCCCCAAATCATACGAGCAGTATAAAACTGTCGATGACTTTGCCACACTCCACGATTCCCTGATACTGGCCTTCGATAAAAGTGTTGTTAAGTTACAAGAAATTCCCGAAGTGCTGAAACGGATTCGTCAGGATTGGGAACTACAATTCTTCAGCGCGGTAGCAGAAGAGTGTCCTTCACTATTCAACACGCAGGAGTTCCGCGACTATGTTTATCGCACCCGTCCCAAATGTTTCTATGGAGACTATCTACGGAATGATTTCGGCCTCAAAGGTTTTGCACCGCTTTTTGTCAACACACAGGAACAAGGTCTTGGCCCAGATTTGATACGCTTCGTCCATTCGATGTCAGAACTGAACAGCGGTGTTTTCAATCCCAAGCCCCAGCTCTATGACCCCAACCTCTCTCGGCTCTATAACCAGAAACGACAGGAACTGTCGGACAAAATCAGCCACCAGAAAGAAGGGCTGGCAGCCAACGCCCATTATCTCGAATTGGCAGATGTGGCACCCGAGAATACACTTCCATTCCTACTCGACCTCTACAAAGGCAACGTCGTGATGATTGACCTCTGGGCAACATGGTGCGGACCTTGCCAGATGGGACATCGGGAAATGGCGCCCGTGAAGGAAGAACTGAAAGACAAGAACATCGTCTATCTCTACCTCACCTCTTCCACCTCTCCATTCGAAGACTGGAAACGCATGGTCAAGGACATCCCAGGCGAACACTATTATGTCTCCAACGCCCAATTCGAAGCCCTCCACGACCTCTACAAATCAGAGGGTGGAGTACCTGCTTACGCTATCTACAACCCGAAGGGCGAACTTGTCCTACAGCAACTCGGTTTCTCAAGCGTCGAACCGTTGAAAGCAGGATTGCTGAAAGCTTTAGAGTAAGTTTTCGTACTTTTGTTCGACAATAAAAGCAAAAACTTTGGCTTTTCCTTTGTATTGTGCTCACTTATGCGTACCGTTAGCTACGCTGAAGGTACTTTTGTTCGACAATAAAAGTAAAAACTTTGGCTTTTCCTTTGTATTGTGCTCACTTATGCGTACCTTTGCATGTTTTTCGGGCTTTATGAGCCTGAGAAACATGTTTTTTGTGTCTTTTACGAATCAATCACAATCAAATTAAGATATGAAACAATTATTGCTTGGTGACGAAGCCATTGCCTTGGGTGCAATTAACGCTGGACTTTCTGGCGTGTATGCTTATCCTGGCACTCCGTCAACCGAAATCACTGAATTTATTCAGAACAACAAGGTGGCCCAGGAACGTAGCATCCACAGCCGTTGGTGTACCAACGAGAAGACTGCTATGGAGGCTGCACTTGGTATGTCATACGCTGGTAAACGTGCTTTGGTCTGCATGAAGCATGTGGGTATGAATGTGTGTGCCGACGCATTTGTCAATAGTGCCATTACAGGTGTGAATGGTGGCCTCATCGTGCTGGCTGCCGATGACCCATCGATGCACTCTTCACAAAACGAGCAGGACAGCCGTTTCTATGGCAAATTCGCCCTCATCCCTGTGTTCGAGCCATCGAACCAGCAAGAGGCTTACGATATGGTGGCTTCGGCTTTCACCTTGTCTGAGACAATGAAGGTGCCTGTACTCCTGCGCATCGTCACTCGTCTGGCACACAGTCGTGCTGCTGTGGAGGTAGGAGAATTAGGTGCTGAGAACAACCTTAACCCTAGCACAGACCAATGGGTACTGCTGCCAGGTATTGCAAGAAAAAAGTACGTGGATTTGCTGGGTAAGCAAGCAGAATTTGAAAAGGCATCAGAAACGTCTGTTTATAATAAGAAGGAAACGGTAGATGGTCAGAAGTTAGGCATCATCGCCTGTGGCATTGGCTACAACTATGTGAAGGAAAATGTGGGCAACAACGCCAACATCTTGAAGGTGAGCCAATATCCTCTTTCTCCGAAGGTGATTCGCGCCTTTGCTGAAGAGAACGACGCCCTCCTCGTAGTCGAGGATGGACAACCCGTGGTCGAAGAGACGATTGCAGGAATGGTCGGTGCTGACTACCCCATCAAGGGTCGTCTAACTGGTGATCTTCCACGCACCGGCGAATTGACTCCTGACTGTGTGGCCAAGGCGTTAGGTAAACCTGCCGGTCCTGCTTTCGACAATGCCAAGAACCTCGCTGGTCGTCCCCCACAGCTCTGTCAGGGTTGTGGACACCGCGATGTCTATACAGCCCTCAATCAGGTGTTGGCTGAATATTCCGATTATCGTGTGTTTGGCGACATCGGTTGCTACACACTTGGTGCGTTGCCTCCTTTCAAGGCACTCTCTTCTTGTGTGGATATGGGAGCCAGCATCACGATGGCAAAAGGTGCAGCCGATGCAGGTCTGTTCCCTGCGGTTGCCATCATCGGCGACTCAACTTTCACCCATTCAGGTATGACAGGTCTTTTGGATGCAGTCAATGACAAATCCAACATCACCGTCGTCATCTCTGACAACCTGACCACAGGTATGACGGGCGGACAGGACTCTGCTGGTACGAACAAGTTCGAAGCCATCTGTCTCGGACTTGGTGTGGAGCCAGAACATGTGCGTGTGGTGGTTCCACTGCCCAAGAACATGCCCGAAATCACCCGCATCCTGAAGGAAGAGATTGAGTACAACGGAGTTTCAGTGATTATTCCCCGTCGTGAATGCATCCAGACAGCAGCACGTCATGCAAGGGAAAAATCGAAATTGAAGAACTAAAAACTAAAAACTTAAAACTAAAAGTGAAAGTATCCACCATCCGGATGGCAAGTAACTTCAACTTTTAACTTTTAGTTTTTAACTTTTAACTTTATGAAAAAAGATATCATACTGTGCGGTGTGGGCGGACAAGGCATCCTCTCCATCGCTACCATCATCGGAGAAGCAGCCACAGAAGCTGGCATTAACCTGAAACAAGCTGAGGTGCACGGAATGAGCCAGCGTGGCGGTGACGTGCAATCTAACCTTCGCCTCTCTACCGAGAACATTTACAGCGACCTCATTCCACAGGGAGGTGCTGATGTGGTTATCTCCATGGAACCAATGGAGGCACTTCGCTATCTGCCCTACCTTGCCAAGACTGGTACTATCGTGACCAGCAGCAAGCCTTTTATCAACATTCCCAACTACCCAGACGAGGCTGCCCTCATGGCTGAACTGGACAGCATGCCCTCTGTGGTGAAACTGGATATTGAGAGTGTGGCAAAGGATGCTGGCAATGTGCGCGGTGCGAACATGGTACTCCTCGGTATGGCAGCCCCATTCATTGAGATTCTCACGGTCGAGCAACTCCGTAAGGCTATCTCCGTCATCTTTGCACGTAAAGGCGAAGCCATCGTCGAAGCCAACCTTAAGGCTTTCGACATGGGCGTAGCAGCAAGTAATAAATAACAATCAAACACAAGTAAACACATGATTCACAATCCTGAAATGGAATGCATGGACAGAGAGTCTATGCGCAAGTTACAATCAGAGCGTCTGGTTAAAACAGTAAAAACATGTTACGAGAAGGTTCCGTTCTATAAGAAGAAGATGGACCGCATGGGTGTTAAACCTGAGGACATTCGTAGTATAGACGATATCTACAAGTTGCCCTTCACCACCAAGCATGACTTGCGTGATGAATATCCATTCGGTCTGCAAGCTGTTCCTCAGAGTGAGATCCGCCGTATCCATGCCTCATCTGGTACTACAGGTAAGCCCGTTGTCGGCACTTACACTGAGAACGACCTGAAGATGTGGGCTGAGTGTGTGGCACGAGTTTTAGCTGTTGGCGACGTAGGTCCAGGTGATGTTGTACAGGTCGCATATGGATATGGATTGTTCACTGGAGGTTTGGGTGCTCACGACGGAGCCGCAGTACGTGGAGCCATTCAGTTGCCCACCTCAGCAGGTAACTCCGCAAAGCAGATCATGCTGATGAAAGACTTTGGCACGACCGCTTTGTGCTGTACTCCTTCCTACGCCCTGCACTTAGCAGAGGTAATCGAGCAGAATCCTGAAATCAACGCAGAGGACTTGAAACTGAGAGTCGGCTTCTTCGGCGCAGAACCTTGGACATGGGGTATCCGCCGCGAGTTGGAGAAGAAACTGCACATCAAGGCTATCGACATCTACGGACTGACAGAGATGTGTGGTCCTGGTGTGGGCGGTGAATGTCAGTTCCAGAACGGCACCCACGTTGCAGAAGATATGTTCTACCCAGAAATCATCAATCCAGAAACGCTGGAGCCCGTGGCACCAGGCGAAGAGGGTGAGTTGGTATTCACCTCGCTGTGCAAGGAGGCTATGCCAATCCTCCGCTATCGCACACGCGACTTGACACACCTCATCTACGAACCTTGTGAGTGTGGACGCACTACTGTCCGCTTGGGCAAGATTCTGGGTCGAAGCGATGATATGCTCATCATCCGTGGTGTGAACGTCTTCCCATCACAGATTGAAACCATCTTGACTGAGTTCCCTGTATTTACGCCACAGTATTTCATCACAGTGGATCGCAAGAACAACGAAGATACCTTCGATCTCGATGTCGAGTTGCGTGCTGAGTACTTCTCACCCAACCCAGCGAAGCAGATGCCATTCATCAAGCCTCTCTACGACCGTATCGTCAGCATGGTGGGCATCAAGCCAAACATCCACATCAAGGAACCTGGTAACATTGAACGTTCTACAGGTAAGGCAAAGCACGTGCTCGATAAGAGGACATTGCTGACAGATTGGAAATAAAACATTTTTATATGACAAATACACCACTTGATTATCAGACAGTCACCGAGGCCATTGACAGTATGGCCCTCGGTGATTTCTCCCAAGCCACCATCCGTGACATCCAATCACTTTCGAAAGTGCTGGAAGAAAAGACAGGACAGGCGGTCATCCATTTGGAAATGGGTGTGCCAGGACTGAAGCCTTCGGACATTGCGTTGAAAGCAGAACAGGAAGCATTGCAAAATGGGTGCGCCACCATCTATCCTCCCAACGGAGGTATTCCACGCATCAAGAACGCAGCTTCGCGTTTCGTTAAAGCATTCATCGGAGTGGATATCGACCCACTCTGCTGTATTCCCACTACGGGTTCGATGCAAGGCACCTTCGCCACGTTCACAGCTTGGCATCATGCAATGCCAGAGAAGGACACCGTGCTGTTCATCCATCCAGGCTTCCCTGTACAAACCACACAATGCGACGTGATTGGCCTAAAGCATATCGGATTGGACATCCATAACTATCGTGGTGATGCGCTCATTGAGAAGCTGGAGGAGATTCTGTCGGCAGGTAACATCTGTGGTATTGTCTATTCAAACCCCAACAACCCTTCATGGGTATGTTTCAACGAGGAAGAACTGAAGGGCATCGCCATGCTGGCTGACAAGCACGACTGCATCATCTTGGAAGATCTCGCCTATTTCGCAATGGACTTCCGCAGAGATTTGAGCCATCCATTTGAGGCCCCCTTCCAAGCAACTGTGGCACGATACACCGATAAATACATCTTGGCTGTATCAGGTTCTAAGGCTTTCTCGTACGCTGGTCAACGTATCGGTGTAGCATGCATCAGCAACACACTTTATCATCGGGTATATCCAGCTTTGGAGCAGAACTTTGGTGTGGGCGAGTTCGGAAACTTCTTCTGCAACCGACTGATGTACACGCTCTCCAGCGGCACGACTCACAGTGTGCAGCATGCGATGGCAGCTCTGATGGAGGCTGCTTGTGATGGGAAATATAATTTCTTGGCTGATGTGCGCGAATACGGCAGAAGAGCTAAGTTCATGAAGGACGTGCTGTTAGCCAACGGCTTCTATCTCGTATATGATAACGACCTCGGTGCACCTCTGGCCGACGGCTTCTATTTCACCGTGCAGTATCCAGGAATGAACGACCTCCAACTGACCCGTGAATTGATGTACTATGGTATCGCAGTGTTCCCACTTGACACGATGGGTTCAAACGAACAGGGTGTACGCATCTGCACCTCGTTCTTCTCCAAGGAACAGGAGCCGATGTTCAAAGAAAGAATCGAAGCATTCAATAACAATCATAAATAATATGGACGATAAATCACCTTACTTTCATCCTCAATACGAGACGATGTCCCGTGAGGAGATTCAAAAACTGCAATTAGAGCGTTTGCAGGCAACGGTGAAGCACTGCATGAACTCTCCGTTCTACAAACAGCGTTTCGAAGAAATCGGACTGAAGCCTGAAGACATCCAAAGCCTTGACGACATCCGCAAGATTCCTTTCACCACCAAACAAGACCTCAGAGACACCTATCCATTCGGTATCGCCAGCACACCTCTCCGCGAGTGTGTACGCTTGCACTCCTCATCTGGTACAACTGGCAATCCGACAGTCATTCTTCACACTAAGAAAGATCTGGACGAGTGGGCAAATCAAGTGGCTCGTAACCTATGGATGGTGGGACTTCGTCCTGACGATGTTTTCCAGAACTCTTCTGGTTATGGCATGTTTACAGGCGGTTTGGGTTTCCAGTACGGTGCAGAGAAGTTAGGTATGCTCACTGTACCAGCTGCAGCAGGTAACTCACTGCGCCAAATCAAGTTCATCAAAGACTTTGGCACCACAGCCATTCACGCTGTGCCCAGCTATGTGACACGTCTCTACGAAGTGATGCAGCAAGAGGGTGTTGATCCTCGCAAGGACACAAAACTGAAGGTGCTTGCCATCGGTGCCGAACCTCACTCAGAGGAGCAACGCAAACGCATCGAGGACATGATGGGCGTGAAAGCATATAACTCGTTTGGCATGAGTGAGATGTGCGGTCCTGGTGTCGGCTTCGAGTGCCAGGAACAGAATGGTCTGCATTTCTGGGAAGACTACTACATCGTGGAAATTGTTGACCCAGAAACTTTGGAGCCTGTGCCAGAAGGAGAAATCGGCGAGTTGGTGCTCACCACTTTGTGTCGTGAGGCAATGCCATTGCTCCGTTATCGCACACGCGACTTGACTCGTGTATTGGGTCACACTTGTCCTTGCGGACGTAACCACATCCGTCTTGACCGTATGCGTGGACGTAGCGATGATATGATAGTGCTGCGAGGCGTGAACATCTTCCCTATCCAGATTGAGAAGATTCTCATGCAGTTCAAGGAACTCGCCAGCAACTACCTCATCACATTGACCACCGACGAGGACAACGATAACATGACTGTTGAAGTGGAGCTCGAAGAACTCTTCACCGATGACTTCACACGCCTTCTCGGATTACAGAAGGAAATCAAGCGACGCTTGAAAGACGAGATCCTCCTCACTCCTCACGTGAAGCTCGTACCTAAGGGCAGTCTGCCCGTCAGCGAAGGCAAAGCCGTGAGAGTGGTAGATAAGAGAAAAGTATATCAATAGACCCTCTCTGTCCTTCGGACATCTCCCCCTCTATGGGGAGACCATGCGGGGTCTTAAAAAAGAATATTAATCACAAAAAACAAAATCCCCTATTAGAAACAAGCCGAATGGCTCTCCCCATAGAGGGGGAGATGCCTTATAAGGCAGAGGGGTCCACTTATGACAATCAAGCAACTATCCATTTTCATTGAGAATAAGGGAGGCACACTCATTAGGGTTCTCGACCTGCTGAGCAAGGCCGGCATACAAATCATCGCCTCCACCGTGGCGGACACAAAGGACTATGGCATCTACCGTGTGCTCACCAATAATTCAGCACAAGCATACCTTATCCTGAAAGAGGCAGGCATCAACGTGCAACTCTCTGACGTGCTCGCTCTCAGTATTGACGACCAACCAGGTCGCGCCGCTGAGGCTATCAAGCAAATCTCCGACGCAGGCGTTAGCATCCTTTACCTCTACTCGTTCCTCTGGAAAAACAAGGGCGTACTCGTGTTCCGTACAGACCAGAGCGAGAAGGCAAAAGAGACCATTATGCTGAACAAGCTGACGTTCCTGACCGAAACTGATTTTCAATAGATTCTATAGAAATCATAGGTACTATAGAAGCTATAGAATACTATAAGCATCAAGGGAAAGGCACTTTTTTCGTCCTTGGGGCGAAAAAAGTGCCGAAAAGTTTTGCCATTACAAAAAAAAGGCGTACCTTTGCACTCGCTTAACAAAAGATGTTGGTGCCATAGCTCAGTTGGTAGAGCATCGGACTGAAAATCCGTGTGTCCCCGGTTCGAATCCTGGTGGTACCACAATAAAAGAACTCCTGACAAACAAAAAGTTTCGTCAGGAGTCCTTTTTTTACCCATTTTATATCTATTTCTAAAAAAATACCGAGAAAAACTTTTCATTTCAAACTATTATTACTACTTTTGCAACTCATCAACACAATCATACTGGTATCAAAACTAATACATTTATCATTATGAATACACAAATGAGTCTTACTGAGGCGTTGGGTCAAAGCGGGCTAGAGTCCATTGACTACGTCATCATTTTCACTTATATTGTCATGCTGGTCAGTCTCGGCATCTTCCTAAGTTACAATCGAGAGACCAAGAATACCAATGATTATTTTCTAGCAGGCAACACACTGACATGGTGGGCCGTTGGTGCATCGTTGCTTGCTGCCAATATCTCAGCTGAGCAACTCATCGGTATGGCCGGTACGGGTTATGCAGATGGTATCGCCATCGCCGCCTACGAAACCATGGCCGCTGTTACCCTCATCATCATCGGCAAATTCTTGCTGCCCATCATGATGGATCAGCGCATATTCACTATGCCTCAATTCCTACGCAATCGCTATAACAACGGCGTAGGACTTTCCTTCTCCATCCTATGGCTTTTCCTCTACATCTTCATCAATCTCACTTCAGTAGCATGGCTAGGAGCTTTGGCCATCGAACAAATCATGGGCTTTCAGGGATTAGTTCTTGATACGGGATTGTTCACCATATCAGTGCGTATGATCATCATCATTGCGCTGTTCCTCATAGCTGGTCTTTACTCTGTTCACGGAGGCATGACATCGGTGGCTTGGACAGATACGATGCAAGTTATTTTTATTATTGGTGGTGGACTTGCCGTTGCCTACTATGCCCTGAATGCTGTCGCAGGAGACAATGGCACTTTCTCTGACGGTTTAGAACGTCTCTATTATTTCACTATCGACCGAGAATACGCTAAAGACACCCATTTCCACCTCATCATTCAAGAAAGCCGCAATGCTTCGGCATTCGACAATGTACCAGGCATCGCCGCCATCGTCGGTGGACTTTGGCTAACCAACCTCTCTTATTGGGCCTTCAACCAATATATCACTCAGAAGGGATTGGCGGCCTACAGCATTCACGAAGCGCAGAAAGGATTCCTTTTCGCAGCCCTCTTGAAACTCGTCATCCCATTTATCGTCCTCATTCCTGGTTTGTGTGCATTCTATATCATCCAATATGGTGAGACCAATTTGCAAGATACCATCAATGTCTCGGATGAAGCATACCCATGGTTCCTCAAAAACTTCATCCCAACAGGTATCAAGGGCCTTGGATTTGTAGCACTAACCGCTGCCGTTGTTTCCTCGTTAGGATCCATGCTTAACAGTACCTCCACCATCTTCACCATTGATATCTATCGGAAATACATTACCCCTGATGCTTCCGACCAGAAACTTGTGACGATAGGGCGCTTTTCAGCCATTGTTGCACTTATTATTGCCGCCATTGCTGCCACCCCGTTGCTCGGCGAACTTGATCAGGCATTCCAATATATCCAAGAGTACTCAGGTTTCCTTTATCCAGGCATCACCATTGTATTCGGGCTCGGCCTTCTCTGGAAACGAGCATCCTGCACTGCTTCCATTTGGATCACGATCCTCACTATTCCATTAGGCGTGCTCTTCAAGGTGTTCCTACCTCATGTTCCATTCCTATTCCGCGCAGGCTATGTCTTCATTATTCTCCTCGTCCTCTTCGTCACCATCTCATTGAGAAGCAAGAAGACACACCCTGGTCAAACCATTCCTAAACTGAGCCGAAACCTTATGCTGAATTGGAGCAAAGGACTCTGCGTGGTTGCCATCCTGTCTATTGTTGCGGCATTAATAGTCAGCATTGGTACAATCATACTGCCAGAGACAGCAACGCCCGACAACAACATCATAGCCTACCTCAATGACATCGGTTTCCAAGCCTTCTACTTCTTTGGATTCCTGTCAGGAGCTTGCGCCATGCTCTTGTTCTCGAATGCAACAAGTCCTAAGCAAGACCCCAAAGCGTTGCCTATGAATCTTGCCCTCTTCTCTACCACACGAGGATACACCATTGGTGCCATCGCTGTATGCACCATCACCCTCCTCCTTTACATTCTGATGTGGTAAGCAGAGAGCATTAGTAAAAAAGGCGAAACCTAGGTTCCGCCTTTTATTATAAATAGTAAAGTGTATTTTATTCGAAATAGTACAAGAAGGTGGCAAGGCCCTCGAGTGCCTGTTTCTTCTGGTTCTCGATTTCCAGTTTGAACCTAATCTGCGCCTTGCAAATGCCACGGATATTGGCTATCTCATGCAACGAAGCTGTCAGACGCACACGCTGACCTGCTAAGACAGGCTGTCCAAACTTCATCTGATCCATGCCGTAGTTGACAAGCATCTTCACGTTGTTCACCTGAATCAGCTCCTGCCACAAATGCGGAAGGAGAGAAAGCGTCAGATAGCCATGAGCAATCGTTGATTTGTAAGGGCTCTCCACCTTTGCACGCTCAGGGTCCACATGTATCCACTGGTGGTCGATAGTGGCATCAGCAAAGAGGTTAATACGCTCTTGCGATATTTCCAGCCACTCGCTCGTGCCAATCACTTCGCCCAAATGCGAAGCAAACTCGTCGTATGAATTAACAATCAGTTTTGCCATAGATATTACTGGTTTCTCAATTTGGCTGCAAAGATAATACAAAAAAGTGAAAAGAGAAGAGTGAAAAGTGAAAAATCTACATTACCTACCATCTGGATGGTGAGTAAGCTGAATTTTTCACCCTTCACTCTTCACTTTTGTACTCAATTAAGCTTCGGGCTTCTTACCAGAAAGCTTTTCCTTGATACGAGCCTTCTTACCTGTGAGCTTGCGCAGATAGTAGAGCTTAGCGCGACGTACCTTACCCACCTTGTTCACTTCGATAGAATCGATGTTAGGAGAGTTGAGTGGGAAAATACGCTCCACACCCACGGTGCCAGACATCTTGCGAACGGTGAAGCGTTTCTTCTCCTGATGGCCTGCAATCTTGATGACTACACCACGGTAGAGCTGGATACGCTCCTTAGAACCCTCGATAATCTTGTAAGCTACTGTTACAGTATCACCTGCCTTGAAATCAGGGAACTGTTTTGGCTCAGAGGTCTGCATAGCCTCTTCAGCCACTTTAATTAAATCTACTGCCATGATTGGTTTGATTTGATGATTAAAGAGTTACAGCGAAGCATTCTCCTTTTCAGAATCACAGGAACTTCATGTTCCAAATCCTTGGGCTCTCTCCCTATCAGACAGCGGCTTCGCCAAAAGCGGTGCAAAGGTACGAAAAAGTTTAGAGTTTAGAGTTTAGAGTTTAGAGTTTTTTAAAGAAAAAGAGCAAAAAAGTCGATTTGGAGTCGCTTTTTTGCTCTTTTTATCTTCTGATTCTATGATCTCTTTTGTAAAAAGCCTATTTGTTCACAATCACCAAACCACCATTCTTAGGAATCGTGACAGTGATTTGCTTTTTGGCCTTGATAGTGCTGACACTACCATTCAGTTCGGCATCGTCACTATACACTTGCAGTTCTGCATTCTTATCGAACATCGGCAGAGCAATCGTCTTCTTCAACGTCTCATTTTGAGCGTTGATGCCAACCACAAACCATTTGTTGCCAGTACGACGGGCGATAATGGCATACTTGCCTGGATAACCGTCGATGAACTTCACCTCATCCCAAGTGGTGGGCACGTTCTTCATGAAGTCAATTGCCCATGCAGGAGCATCGGTGAGGTTGTTTGGAGCGAGCGCAAAGTGCTGCACCGCGCTTTGGAAAAGGACAGCCGTAGCAAGGGCATAGACATCGGAAGTGACACGATGGGTACCACGCTTATTATCTGCATTGTAGAACTTGTTAAGGGTGGAACCACCAAAGTCCATCGAACCGACTGTGTTGCGGATGAACGTGTGGAGTGTAGCATTGTGTGCCTCCGCATCACAAGCTCCCTGGCCGAAGTGTAGGTTCTCAGATGCAAGGACTGCTTCACTGGCAGCATAGTTAGGATACATCTTCTCCCATCCACGTGGAAGGGTGCAACCGTGGAAAATCACGAGAATGCCGAAGTCGTTAGCATCCGAAAGGATATCTTCATAGAGCTGCATCATGTTCTGCTTGTCACCACCAAAAAAATCGACCTTGATGCCTCGAATACCAATGCTCTTCATCCATGCCATCTCGGCGCGACGCTCACGGCTCTTATCCATCTTGCCGATAGGTGACTGAGGTGCATCGTTCCAAGTGCCGTTGGAATTATACCACAAGAAGAGCCCCACACCCTTTGTCTTTCCGTAGGCTGCCAACTCAGCGATTCTGTCATAACCAATCTGCTTGTCCCAAAGGGCATCGATGAGCACGGTCTGATAACCCATTGCTGCGGAGAAATCGATGTAACGCTTTTGTTCATCAAAGTTACAACTGGCATCCATGCCAATAATCCAACTCCATGAGCCCTTCCCATAAATGTATTCCTGCGATGCCTTGTACTTCGGAGCCACAAGGTCAAAAGGTACAGTTGTCTCAACAATGGGAGCCAAAGTGGTGCCCAACGTAATGGTACGCCAAGGGGTTTCGCATGGAAGTGCCACCGATGCGGAAGTGGAACCCCAACCATTGCATTCTCCCTGCTGAGGGAAGCCAATCTTATAGAGACCGCCATTTACATTCAGCAGACGGCTAGCCACATAACTGCCATCCACGCCTGTCTCGCTAATCAGCACCCATCCCTTATCGCCCAAATGGAACAGGCAAGGGAAAGAATAACCTTCACCCCATCCGTTCTTACCCATCTGGTCGTCGTCGGCGTAAGAAGTCTCATAACTGGGAGAGGTACGGGCAAAGCCACCCATTGGGCGTGATTGAGGACACATGAAAGTAGTGGTTCCGTCGGGCAATTGGAAACCACTCGCCTCACTTTCAACCACACAAACCTTTGTGTCGCGCTGAGGCAATACACGATAACGGTATGCCACATCGCGGTTACTCACACGGAAGATGACATCCAACACCTTCTTGCCTTGCTGTTCGAAACTGCATACAGCCTCAGTGGCTTCGTAGTTGACTTGGCTCTGCTTGATGTTACGCAGCTGATACTGCTCCTTCACTTCTTTCACTTCGCATCCAGCCAAGGTCAAACCTTTGGTGTAATCACCCATATTGGTAGTCAAACCTAATGGTGAACGACCAATAAACTCTGTCTCGCCCAAAGTAACACGATAGGTAGCTGTACCATTCTGGTCATCCACCACCACCGTCAACTTGCCATCTGGACTACTGAAACTCTTTTCTGCCGACCATGCCGACACACTCATGCTTGCCATCGCAAGCAACACTAAGAAAATTTTCTTCATATCGTTTTAGGTTGATTAATTCCGTTGCAAAGGTAGCCATTCTCTTCGACATGTCCATTCAATCATGTTACACATTTTTTCAAATATATTACTTTTGCGAACGAAAACGGTGCAATAAAAAACAAATATGGTACATCTTCAAACAAAAATGATACCCAAGAACAAACAAAAATGGTGATTTTTGCCTAACTTTGCACCTGCCCATGTGTTGGGCGAAGGATTTAACTATCATCTCTAAACTATAAACATTAAACTTTATAAATATGGAAAGAACATGGCGTTGGTTTGGCAAGAAGGATAAGATTACCCTTGCCCAACTGAAACAGATTGGCGTGGAAGGTATCGTGACAGCCCTACATGATGTGCCTCTGGGTGAGGTGTGGACTCGCGAGAAAATTCACGATTTGAAAGAGTATATTGAAAGTTACGGTATGCGCTGGAGTGTGGTGGAAAGCCTGCCAGTGGTGGAAACCATCAAGTATGGCGGTCCTGACCGCGACCATCAGATTGAGGTGTATAAAGAATCTTTGAGAAACCTCTCAGCAGAAGGCATCCACTGCATTTGCTACAACTTCATGCCTGTGCTGGATTGGGCACGTACCGACCTCTTGCACGAGAACCCCAATGGTTCCACCAACCTCTACTTTAACTATGCGGAGTTCGCTTACTTCGACATCTACATTCTGAAACGTGAAGGTGCTCGTGAGGAGTGGGCAAAGTTTGAGTTCCCAGCCGGTGTTGGTGCTGGTCGTAATGTATTGGCTGAATGTGACGAACTCGCTAAAACCATGACCCCTGAAAAGGACCACAAACTCGTAGAAAACATCATCATCAAGACACAAGGCTTTGTGTCTGGCAATTTCAGCGAGAACGATGAAGCACCAATCCAAAAGTTCCGTGACTTCCTCGATCTCTACAAGGGAATTGACAAGGCTCAGCTTCGTGCCAACATGAAGTACTTCTTGGAAGCCATCATGCCTACCTGCGAGGAATACGGCATGAACATGTGTGTGCATCCTGACGACCCACCAATTGAGGTGCTTGGCTTGCCCCGCATCGTACGGACGGAAGAGGATATCGAGTGGTTCCTCAATGCTGTACCCAACAAGCATAACGGACTTACCTTCTGTGCAGGTTCATTGAGTGCAGGTGCCTACAACAACGTAGTGGAAATGGCGAAGAAGTTTGCTTCACGTACTCATTTCGTACATCTCCGTTCTTGCCACATCTTCCCTAACGGCGACTTCACGGAAGCATCTCACCTCGGCGGACGTGCTGACCTCATCGAACTCTGCCGTATCTTCGAGAAAGAGAACCCACAACTGCCTATGCGTGTCGATCACGGTATGACCTTCACAGACAAGCCTGGTGGCATTATGGACGAAAGCAATCATGGTCACAATTCCGGTTACACGCTCCTCGGACGTATGTTCGCGATGGGACAAGTACAGGGCATCCTCGCTACTGTCGACAGAGAGTTAGGTATTGAGTACAAACAACCCGGATTCTTTGACTAATTGAAAGTTGAAAATTGAAAGTTATGAAACTGAATGATATTTGGAGCGGTAACGTCAATGCCGCTGAATGGGAAGCCAAAGGCTACGAACTTCCCAAGTTTGACATCAAGGCTGTGCGTGAAAAGACCGCAAAGGAACCCACATGGGTACACTTCGGCGGTGGTAACATCTTCCGTGCTTTCCCTGCCGCTATCCTCAACGATGCGCTCAACACAGGCAAGTACGACCGAGGTGTGATTGTAGCAGAAACTTTTGACTTCGAGGTGATTGACAAAGCGTATACACCTTACAACAACCTCTCACTCTGCGTCAACCTCTGCTCTGACGGCACCATCGAGAAGAAGGTCATTGCCTCTGTGACTGAGGCACTCAAAGCTGACTACCAGTTTGCTGACTGGCAGCGACTCGTGGAGATTTTCAAGAACCCATCCTTGCAGATGATTTCCTTCACCATTACGGAGAAGGGATATACGTTCAATGAAGCAGACTTGGCAAGAGGTCTCGCTCCAGTATTTGCGATGGGTAAGGTCTGTGCTTTACTGTTGGAACGCTTCAATGCAGGACAGTTGCCACTCACAGTACAGAGTATGGACAACTGCTCACACAATGGTGACAAAGTGAAAGCAGGTGTCTATGCTTATGCAGAACGTTGGGTGAAGGACGGACTCGTTCCTGCCGCTTTCCTCGACTATCTGAAAGACGAAACGAAGATCACTTTCCCTTGGTCGATGATTGACAAGATCACCCCTCGTCCCCATGAGAAAGTAAAGGAGATGCTGGCTGCCGATGGTTTCGAAGACAATGACTACATCGAAACGGAGAAGCACACTTTCACGGCACCGTTCGTGAATGCTGAGGAGGTGCAGTATCTGGTCATCGAAGACAACTACACCAACGGTCGTCCCCCACTCGACTTGGGCGGTGCACTCTATACGACTCGTGAGACCGTGGATAAAGTGGAAACCATGAAGGTGACCACCTGTCTGAATCCGCTCCACACAGCGATGTCCATCTATGGCTGCATGTTGGGTTACACGCTGATTTCTGCAGAGATGGCTGACGAAGACCTGCGTCCGTTCATCCAGAAGATTGGTTATATGGAGGCGATGCCTGTGGTGACCGACCCAGGTGTGCTGAACCCCTACGAGTTCATCGGTGCTGTCATCAACCGCCGTCTGCCGAATCCATTTATGCCTGATGCTCCTCAGCGCATCGCGATGGACACCAGCCAGAAACTGCCCATCCGCTTCGGCGAAACCATCAAGAAGTACTTGGCTCGTGGACTCGACAAGAGCAACCTCATCCTCATCCCACTCACATTGGCTGGCTATGCCCGCTATCTCAAGGGCATCAAGGATGATGGCACACCATTTGAGCCATCACCCGACCCAATGTTGGCAGAGTTGCAAGCTATCGTTGCTCCTCTCGAAGTGGGCAAGGCTGACCAAGACTATTCTTGTCTGAAACAACTTTACAGCCGTGCAGATGTCTTCGGAGTCAACCTCTACGACGCTGGTCTTGGCGAGCAGATTGAGGGTATGGTTAAGGAACTCTACGCAGGCAATGGCACTGTGCGTAAGACCCTCCACAAGTACGTGGCAGCAAGGTAATCTTTACAGACTCTCTTCCCACGCCTTCACCACATCGTCTATTGATAAGTCCAATAGGCGGAGGCGACGGAAAAACTCAGGCATTTCGTTTTGCAGAAATGCCTTTTTTCGTGCTGAACGGATGCGTCGCAATGCTCCATGCGAAACGAACACGCCGATGCCACGTTTCTGATAGATAATCTCATCACGTTGCAAGATGTCAAAGGTACGAAGCACGGTGTTGGTGTTCACTTCGTATTCAGCAGCCAGTTCGCGAATGCTCGGCACCCGTTCCTCCTCCTTGTACTTACCCGAGAGAATATCGTCGCACAAGCGGTCGGCAATCTTTACGTAGATAGCTCTTTCGTTCTGGTAAATCATAGGGTGAAGAATTTATGAGTGACTACTTGGGCACGGCAGAAGGAATGGTAGGCAAGGTAGGTGTAGAGGATGGTGAATAAGATAGAGCCATATTTGAAAATGTAGATGGCTATTCGAGGTGTTGGCTGGTTGCCTGTTCCTGTGACTTCTAAGAAGAACACAAGCAATGCAGCAGTCACAAAAATAGCGATGAAAGCATATACCCATCCAGCCTTGCGGAAGGCGGTGCCGAACCAAATAAAGAATGAAATGAAAGCCAATAAGACGATATAATTCCAAATGCAGACAACAAGAAAGGTGCTGACGGGATAGTAGCCCCTAAGGACATCTCTGAATCCGACCCAAGAGTAGGGGTCATAATAGTAGTTGAAAATGGTTTCCCATCCTGATGGTTGGTAACTAAGAAGGACATCAATGGAGTTGAGCACGAGGGTAACGACACAAGCCGCTGCCAACAAACTGAGATTGACCAAGAGGGGAACACCCATAATGCCTAAAAGGTAACGAGAGAAGAACTTCTCGCCGTTGCTGGCAGGCAGGCTAAGGAAGTCAATGGCTCGTTGTTTTTGGTGGATGGCATCGAAAAGACGGGAGACTGTGATAAGGATGCCACCCATACAGATATAGGTATGGAGGGTGTTGTGTGTCCAGGCATATATTTCACTATCGCCGTGCATGAA
>Ga0265300_10001029_pt1 | contig 27529 bp, 27 predicted proteins | sample AusTroGonzalo_MG_FD_193482 | JGI IMG/M metagenome (GOLD analysis project Ga0265300, IMG submission 193482) | Bovine rumen microbial communities from tropical cattle in Woodstock, Queensland, Australia - Gonzalo_03 | ecosystem: Host-associated > Mammals > Digestive system > Stomach > Rumen ...
TCGAATTCGAAGCCTTCGAAAAGGCTACCAAGGCTATGGCTGACGCTATCGTCGAAGCTACCGCTGCTGGCGCAATCACCGTGATCGGTGGTGGCGATACCGCTACGGCTGCCAAGAAGTACGGCGCCGACAAGAAGGTGACTCACACCTCTACGGGTGGTGGCGCTTCTCTCGAACTGCTCGAAGGGAAGGTGCTTCCGGGCGTCGCCGTCCTCACTGACAAGTAATTCGCCGATAAACTTCGCAATACTGCGTCACGCGAGCTCTCGCTGTATGTTTTATACAGCTTCGGCTCGCGTTTCTTGTCTTACTCGTTTCTAGGCGAATTACGGTTTATTAATTAAATAAAGGCTTCCGTCTGCATTCGCTCGCAACTGAAAAAAAATTCGTAAGGCGAGTGAAGCGCGAACGCTTGCGTTCGCATTTCTGAGCCTAGAATTTTGCGCTTGCGCAAATTCCTGGTTTTACAAAGACTCCGCTTTTAGCGGAGTTTTTGTTTCTAGGCGAATTACGGTTTATTAGTTAAATAAAGGCTTCCGTCTGCATTCGTTCGCAACTAACCAAAAATTCGTAAGGCGAATGTTGCGCGAAAACTTGTTTTCGCATAACTGAGCCGATGAATCAGCAATCGCGTAGCGATTGAATTTTTCCATTTGCGTCGCGATACGGCGTCACGAATCCGCTCGCCGTACGCTTTGTACGGCTTCGGGTCTGTGGCCTTGCTCTGCTTGCTTCTAATCAAATTTTGATTTTGAAACCCTGCATTTTTTGCAGGGTCTTTTTTCTAAGGAGTCATGCCGGACTTGTTCCGGCATCTCCTTTTAAAGAACTCTCGTGTTCGCGAGGGTTTCTTTTTTATATTTATTCGTATGAAAATTATTTTGTTGTGTATTGCGTTGATTATCGCGCCGTGCTTGGCGCAAGAACCGGTTGTGACTACGCCTGTGGATTCGGCTATGTATTATGATAGTTTGGCCAGTGACAATTACCAAAGGTTTCGTGCGAATGAGTCTATGTCTGAAGTATTTTATTGGACGAGTATAGGATTGTCCGTCGCCACCCCGATTTTGGCGCTTACTTTTTAGCCCTGTTTGTCTTGCTTTGGCTCGGCGGTTTCGTCGTGTTCCTCAATGTTAGAGACCTTGGTGAACCAGTAGTCTTCGCTATTGATGGAACTCATATTGCCGATGAGGGCGTCTAAGTCGAGGTTCTTGATGTCATTGTTTTCGTTTGCCATGTCAAGAATATATATTTTTTTAGTGAATTTAAGGAGATGCCCGATCAAGTCGGGCATGACAATGTAAAACAAGTCTGCTTTTTAATGAAGCCGGCGTGACAATATGAAAGGTATTTTTATGTCTATTGCAGAATTTTCAAAGAAGTTCCATGCGGATAAGCGTGGCAACTGTGCCATGGCGGTTGCTTATGGTTACGCCCGAGCAACGGGCAAGTCCGAAGACGAGGCGGTAAAGGCTGCCGAGATGTTCCGTGCTTTTGGCGGGGGCAAGGCTCCCGATGGCTTGTGCGGTGCACTTTATGCGGCCAAGATGATGCAGCCGGACCATGGTGAAGCTATTGAAGAATTCTTCAAGCGTGGGGCGCAGGGCTGCACCAAGTGCAGTGAAATTCGCCCGAACAAGATTATTCCGTGCAACCGTTGCGTGGAACTGGCGGGCGAGGCGCTGGATTTTTTGGAGAAATAGAACTTAGAGTTTAGAACTTAGACAACTGCGTAAGGCGAGTGAAGCAGGATTGCTTGCAAGCCTAGTTCCGAGCCTAGCAGTTGAGATTTGAGCGAAGCGATAATCTCACTTAGAACTTAGAACAATGCATTCTCTTTAAGCTCTGTCAACTAAGTTCTGCCAACTAGGTTCTAAGAGCGAAGCGGGCTAGGTTCTGCCAACTTCCTACCGTCTACTGTCTACTTCCTACTAATCTTACGTTCAAGAGGTCGTCTTCCCAAGATTCTTTGAGTTTGCGGAGCTTTTCGAGCGATTTATCATCTGCGCCGCTTTCGTCACGGGTTTGCATCAGCTGCTTGTAGCTTTCGGCAAGTTCACTTGCATGCGGATAGTCCGGAGTGAGCTTTTCGAGCGCTCCTAAAATTGCATCGTCAGAATACAGGCGGTCAATCCCTTCGAGGGTGCGTTCGATGTATTTTTGCGTTTCTCCGTCGTGTTTAAATTCTTCTGCTTCTGTAAATTCTAGAGGCCTAATTTTGTCAATCCATTCGGTTTCGGCGATGTAGAGTTCGTTATCCTCGGCGATGGCGTTTTTGCGACCGAAAATTTCTAACTGCGACTTGAGGAACGGGCGATAGCTTTCAATATCGATCTTTAGCGATATACGGTCTGCAAAATCAGCCAAATTCCGGAGATTTCCTTCGGATGGATTGTTTAAAAGGCATTCTTTAAGGACTGCAAGCTGATCTTTGGGCGGTAACCGCTTGAAAGATTCCGAACGTGTGCTGCTGGCGCGGATTTTCAAGCGCAAAATGCGCAGCAGCAAAAGCATCATGATAGCGAAAAATAAAATTGACCAATTCACGTGCGCAAAAATAGATAATCCTGTAAAATGCAGGCAAATAATCTCAGCTTATATTGTTGATATAATACGGGAATTGTGGATAAATCTAAAGATTTTACGTTTTTACATATATTTTGCAATAATACTGGACCTCATTTCAATGGAATTGGTTTATATTTAGGTGGAATTGTTGCAACCTATCTTTAGGTGGAGATTGGATTATTATGAAGTTTTATAAATGGATTACCCTTGGTGCTCTGTTCGGTTGTTCCGTTGCTGGTTTTGCTCAGACCCAGGATGTCCGTGTCTTGGATATTGTGATTCGAGATTTCCAGCCGAATCACCCTGACTTTGAGAACTTTTCTGAAGAATATGTCAGCAAAGGCGATGACAACTGGTGTTCTAAGAAAGGCGCAACTTTGACAGGGCTTTGCAGTGAACTAATCGTCAATCATGGTTATGTCGGTTATGATGCTGCCACTTGGTACGCTTTCGCTGGTTTGCATAACACTTGTGGTAACAAAAATTCGATTGATATGGGTTTTGGTGTTCGTATTGGTACCGATGGCCTTCCGATGGTGGGTAACCCGTATTTGCCGGGATACTTGCAGACCACATCTGCTACGGGTCAAGTTCTGAAATATGGCGAATGCTCTCAGAAAAACGGAAATATCACGTTGCGTGGTTATGAAAATGCTCAAAATGACGTGAGTGGTTACAAGTGCCCGAATGGTAGTACTGTCTGGTCAAACCCGGTTATTTACACGCCAGGCATGGTCAATCCATATTTGATTTTTATGCCTAAGGAAGAAGGCAAAATTGACATGCTCAATGATGTCACCATCAACAAGATGAATGATCTTTGCGATAACGCAAACTTTATTCAATGGTTTGCTGATGTTCAAGGTGTGAATAAGCGTGTCAATACGACGATGGATATCCCGAAGGATCCGAACTCTAAGTATTATATTTACGACTACAACTATAATAACGGTGGCTATTCCCCTCTTGACAGTATCAACCCGCTTACAAAAGAATGGGTGATGCCCAAGCCCTGCAATGCCTCTATTCAGCCGTATGGCATTTGTGACCAGTTTGGCCCGCAGACGCTTTCCATTTTCTGTCCGCCTTATCCTGAGTATCAGTATGCTAGTTCCCAGGCTGACTATATGGGACAAAATACTTCGAAGCTTTGTACGGATTGGTTGACTCAAGGTGGTCCGAGAGCTGTAAATGTGGCTGGAACAGGCCTTAGCGCTGCTTGGAATGCCGCTGGAATGAATGGTAGCCTTGGTTTACAGCACCTCCGTAACTATGCATTTACCATGATGGGTTATGCAAGCTTCAAGTACAAGGCTGCAAACCAGATTCCGACTCCGGAAGTCTTCGAATTCGCCGGTGACGATGACATGTGGATCTTTGTGGACGGTGTGCTTGCTGTGGACTTGGGTGGTACTCACTTGTCTACCCCGGGTAAGGTCAATATTCAGACTTTGGCCAAGAACAACCATGGTTGCCATGCTGGTGAACCGCTTTCGGGTTATACCAACTGCGTTGGTGCTAGCGATGCTACTGGTTGGGCTGATGATACTTGGCATCATTTGCACTTCTTCTATGCTGACCGCCAGTCCGATGGTTCTAACATTTACATTCGTACGTCCCTTGCCGAACTTGCTCCGTCTCGCTATGGTCAGCCTTCTGTGAGCGATGTCGTTGTGAAGGTGGACGAAAACGGTATTGCTCATAACAGCATGTACATGAACGTGCCGATTGCTGATACGAGCCTTGTCAAGATTAACAACCCGGCAGAACCGTCAATGGTCGTTTTGCGTGAAGTGACTGACGCCAACGGAGTGAAGCACACGGTTGTTTATGGCTTCTATGTGACTTCTATGACGGGTCCGGTGGACAAGGGTGCCGATGGTCAGATGTACCAGTTTGAAGGTGTTGTCAAGGATGCTTCCGGTAATATTGTTGAAGGTGGTCTCTTGGGCGATGACCGTATTGCATTTAACGTTCCATGGAGCCAGGGACTTGAAGATGATGGCAATGGCCATAACTATACTGCTGAAGAATGGTCACAGTTGATGTTCTGGTCTAAGTTGGTGCACTTCTATACAGCCTCCGCTTCTGGCAAGCATGTGGAAGGTTTCGACGAACGTGAAAAGTGGGGCAAGATTTCTTATACCGCAGTGGCTCAGACTCCTGTTGTACCTGATGATCCTGCTTATGACCGTCCGGACTTTACAACTGAATCCCAGAAGCTTACTGAATTGGCTGGTAGCGATAAGATTCCGACCGACATGACTGCAGACCTCGTATTGATTCCGATTAAGGCGCAGAGCGGTACAGACCCGTTGAAGTGGGCTAAGGACCATGCAGAAGCAAAGATGATGTCTGGTGGCAAAAACAATACTGTTGTTCTTGATGGCGTTGTTTATGGTGCAGGCCAGGCTGAAAATAAGACTCTTTGCTACAATGACGGTTCTGAAAATGTTCCGGGTCGCAAGAGCAATGAATCTTGCACGAGCTGGGCATTCCCGACAACGCAGCCGTTCCAGGTGAATATTCGCGTGTTTGACCACTTGGGTCACTTTGTGAACCAGTACAATAAGCGCGTGACAAAGGAAGACTTCGAAAAGGCTTTGGCTTCTACATCTGTGAATAAACAGGGCGCTAAGGTTCCGGGTTGCGGTGAAACGATGTTGTATGGTGAAACTGGTGCTATGCTTGCAGCAATCAAGATGTATCCGGTGACGGAAAAGGGTCGCTTGCTTGCAACGGGTCCGTACATTTACCAGATGACCATTGTGAAGGAAGCTTACGAATATTGCTATATGAGTAATGGTAACAACGCTACGGTCATGACGATGCCGTTCCAGCGTTCTACTGAAACGATTAGACGCGGTTATCGTAGAACTCAGAAAAAATAATCTTCTTAGGAGAGATTGAAACCACCCCGTAGCGGACGCTGCGGGGTGTGTTTTTTTTTCTTTGCTTTAGAGTGTGTCGAACTAAGGCGAAAATTTAAGCGAATTTGTCTCTTGAACAACGCGAAGGATTCTATGCTTATAGAAGTTCGCTTTCGTGAACATGACGAATTGTTTTGGAAACGTTTGAAAAAATGCGTTGGGGAGGGGGCGCTGTTATGGGAGGCGCTTATAAAATGTAATTGGACGCGCGAAATGCAATTGAAAGTGCGTGCAACTTGTTATGTGATTGGTTCTGCGAGAAGTGCGAAGGGTTCGGCATCGATGATGCGGACGCGAAGCGTTGTTCCCGCAGGGAACGAACCCTGAAGTGCGATGGGGCGGTACGCATTGTTGCGGGCGATTGTCGTGCCGGGACGGTAGCCCGGCTTTTCTGTGACGACAATGCATTCATCGCCAATCCATTTGCGGTTGTTTTCTAGCGCGATTTTCTGGAACGCTTCGGCGAGAATTGCGGAGCGTTCGTGCTTGATGCTATCGGGAATGGCAGCGGAATGCGTGTTGCTCGTCTCGAGATGCTGATTGCCGGCTGCAAGATGTGTTTTGCCTGCTTCCAGCTGCGCTGCGCGGGTGCCTGGGCGGGCGACAAATCGCGTGATGTTGCAGACCGTCGGGCGAGTTTCTTTTAGCAGTTCAAGCGTGGCGTTGAAATCGGCTTCGGATTCTCCGGGATAGCCGACGATAAGGTCGGTGCTGAGCGTGAACTTGTCGAATCGCTCTGTGAATGCATGGGCGAGCGATGCGTAGTCGTGAACCGTGTGGCGGCGGTTCATCGCCTTGAGCACGTTTTCGCTCCCGCTTTGGACGGGAATGTGGATGAACTTGTAGACTCGCTCGTCGGTGAAGCAATCGAGCAGCGCTTCTTGATAGCCAAGGACGTGGCGCGGGTTTCCCATGCCGAGACGGATGCGGTAATTGCCATTCACATGCGTTAAAATGCGCTGTGTGAGTTCTGCAAGGTTTGTGCCGATGTCAAAGCCATAGCAGGCGCAGTCTTGACCTGTCAACTGTATTTCAAGGCATCCGTCATCGACGAGTGCTTGGACTTGTTCGACGATTGCATTTGGTGCAAAGCTATGAAGCCGGCCTTTGACGAGGTGTGTACTGCAAAAGGCGCATGCGTCGAGGCAGCCTTCTTCGATATTCACGATGCCGACGTAGGTCGATTCTCGAAGGACGTTCCCGTGGCGGTTGCTGTTCCCGTTGCTTTTAATGCGAGTGCGGTCTTGTTCGGCGTTACCCGACCCCCCACTAAATTGCGGGTCACTTTCAAGTTCTGCAAGCGTTGTAAATTGCACTTTGGGGACCGCTCGAATTGCTTCTTCGCGGAAATCTTTTGGGGCGCAGCCCGTGATGTAAATGGGAGTGTCGGGGTATGAACTTGCGGCCATGCGCAAAAGTTTCATGGCGCCAGCGTTGCCTTTGACTGTACAGACGTTTAAATAGAAGGCTTCGGGTACGTTTTTTGCGGCTTTCCCATCATCACTCGCGGCGTTCCCCTCTGCAACCGGTTTTGGAAATTCAAACGTGACTTCGAATTTTCGTGAAAGGACTCGTGCTATTTTTTCGCCGTCGCCGAAGTTTGCAGCGCAGCCTTGGCTCAATACGACGATCATTTTGTGAATTTTTCCAGCGTGATGCCAGGGTAGTAGTGGGTTAGAATTTGTATGTAACTCTGGCCCGCTTGTGCACGAGCGCGTGCGCCCATTTGGCAGAGCCCGACTCCATGACCGAATCCCTTGCCTTTGAGAATCCAAAGGTTACCGTTGCGGTGGAGGCGGAAAAAACTGGAGGGGAGAATAGTGCCGCCTCGTTTGAATAGCCAACGGATTTTGTCGGCCTTTGCGGTGAATTTCCCGTTGTTTGTCGAGACTTCGAGTGTGTGGATGCGACCACTTTTGAGCGTGTCCAGAATGTTGATGGAATGGATGTTTGAAAAGCTCGGAACGTTTGCTTTGGCTTCTTTAGCGTTTGTCTGGAATAAATCGCACAGTTCGTCCTCAGTAAATTCACGAGTCCATTCGGTGTAGTTGGATTCACGGCACCATGGCGTTCCGTCGGGACGGAGATCGGGCTTGTTCTTCAGGTATGGGTGGTCTGGGCGACCCCAGGTGACAACTCCTTCGGTTTCGCCACCGCAAGTGGAATGGTAATAGGCGGTGATGAATTCGCCGTTGTAGGTCATCACAATGCCTTCGGTTTCGCGAACGGCTTTGTCTGTAATTTCGGTGGTGCTGTGTAGGCCTTTGTAGACTTGGTCGCGAGTGTCGGCGTAAATGTCGAAACCATGTGTAGTGCGGCTTCCGAAATGCTTGTAGGCGTATGTGCGTGCCGCTATGGCCTGTGCTTTGAGTGCTTCGATTTTTGATTCGTCGAGTCTGCCAATTTCGTAAGGAACGACTCCGCGCAAGTATTCTTCAATGTCTATGACGTTGATGACGTTTAGCTTGTTGTTGGAACCGCTTGCAGTGATGACAAATTCACCTTCGTAGCAAGCTTTGTTGAGGGCAGCTTTGTCGGTGGCTATGGCGATGCATTCTCCCGGCGTAGAACCCGTGGCTTTAAATACACGGCGGTCTGCGGTCTGCGGGCGCTTGCCTTTTGTCTTGATTTTGAGCTTGCCTTTTGCAGCGGTGATGTGAAATTCATCGTTCTTTTGGCGAACAATGATGCTTGGCACGCCGACAAAAATTCCCACTTGAATCGGGCGATTGAGCTCTTTAGAAATTTTTTGAGTAACGATGGTTTGCTCGGATACGCTACTTGCTTCGATAGGGCTGTAATCGGAACTGCTGGCGGCTTGTACCGGATGCGCAAAAGACAATGTCGCCAAAGTGAGTGGCGACATTGCTAATGCTAGAACTGAAAGTATCCGGCGAAACTTCATGAACCTTATTTTTTCTTGAGCTTCGCTTGAGTATCTTTAGCCATCTTGCGGAGCTTGGATTGGTTCATCGTGCGGTCCGAAGTCGAGATTTTGTCGACAAAGAGGTCTCCGTTCAGGTGATCGCATTCGTGCTGGATGCAACGTGCGAACAGACCTTCGCAGTTGCGAATTTCCTGAGCTTCGCCATTGATGTCGAAGAATCGCACTGTGACGCGGTCCGGGCGGACAACGTTGCAGAAAATGTCCGGGAGCGAGAGACAGCCTTCGTCGTAATCGGTCGGCTTTGCATCCGGTTCGGCTTCCCATTCGGGATTGAACATGATGTACGGGCGTGGATCTTCTTCGCCGGGAATGGCGGTGTCGATAACCACGAGACGGATATTCTTGCCGATTTGCGGTGCAGCAAGGCCGCAGCCCGGGGCATCGTACATGGTTTCGAGCATGTCCTTTGCGAGCTGGCGGAGTTCCGGCGTGATTTCGGTGATGGGTTCGCATTTTTTGCGAAGCACCGGATCACCATAAATTCTGATGGGGAGAAGAGCCATAATTACTTCTTTTCTTCGACTTTAGCGGACGTGTCGTTGTTGATGACGCGGAGAATGGCGGCCTTTTCGAATTCAATCGTGGAGGTGCCGGTGCGGAGCATAATGATGTTTTCTTCCATGCTAGCGATGGTGCCGATGATGCCGGCTGCTGTCATGACCTTGTCGCCCTTCTTGAGTTGCTTGCGCATTTCGTCCATCTGCTTCATTTCTTTCTGCTTCGGGCGGATGAAGAAAAGCCACATCACGACGAAGAGAAGAATGAGCGGGAGGAAGCTTGCGAGTGCACCCGGCTGTTCCGGCTGGGCGGCTGCGTCTTGTGCAAAAGCGGCGATGGATGAAAGGGTCACGAGAAGTGCAGAAAGTTTCATAATAAAACCTTTTTGGGGTTGATTGTGTTACGGTATAAAAATAGAAATTTAGACTAGAGAGTAGAGCAGAAAAATAAGAGAATGATGTCTAAAAACCTCTTTCGTCTAAACTCACACCTCAAAGCGAGCTTGCGAGCGACCTCATGTCTCATACCCCTTTCGTCTAATTACCCACTCACCACTAGCTTCTTGTCGAGCTTGGGGTAGATGCGGTTGAGTTCGAGGAGGTTCAGTAGCCTCTCGAAATCGGCGGAAAATGTTTCGATAAATTCTAGCCCAGGAATGTCGTTGATTTTTGTGGACGTCTTGGGGGAGGCTTGAAGCAGTCTTTTTTGCAGTAGAGTTTCAATACTGCGCATGGTGAGAGTCATTCCATGCATGGATTGCTTTGTCTGGGCCGCAAGATCGATTGTCTTTACCGAAATATGTCCGTTGGGGAGTTGTTCCCCTTTTTCGCTTGCCGTTTTGGTAAATGTGGAGAGAATCGCTTGCTCGGTGAGCGAAAGGATGTAGTGGGACGTGTTTTTGTAAATGGCTCGAATCCGGAGCATGTCGTAAAGCAATTTGATGAGCGTCTCGTTTTCGACGGTGAGCGTCTCGGCTTGCAATCGGATGAGTCTAAAATCCTGTAAAATTAATAGTAGTTTGTATGTTTCTAGTGAAGATAAATTAGAAAAGTTTTTGAGCTCGTTTTTGAGGTCTTTCAAGTAAATTAATTTATCGCTAGATTTTGCAAGGATGAATAACAGCGAAGGGAATGTCGTAATGAAATCTTTCTTGCGCTTGTTTTCTTTGGCAATGCTGTTGCGCTGGGTCAGAAATGAAATGACAGACTTCATCCAAATGGGCTGTTCTGCCATCGTTTCTTGGAAAAGTGATTGCGGGATGACCTCTATTTCGCAGTCTTCTTCGGCTTGAACGGTGTATTCTAGGGGGGCGCCTTCAACAATGCTCAATTCACCGAACGTGGAACCTGGTCCTAAATTTTTTGTCAGAATTTCGTTTTGCTCGTCCTTGAATGTCGCTACAAGGTTTCCTTTTTTGACAATGTAGAAGGAGTGTGGAGTGTCTCCTTGCATGCAAAGAATTTTTCCGGCAGCGATATTCATTTGACGGTTCCCTTGATGTTTTGTTCGTATTTTAAAGCAGTTTCAAAATAGTTTATTTTGCTTAAATCAAGAGAGAGAAGGTGATTTCCCTTTTCGGTAAACCACTCGAATTGCTGTATCTGGAGCCAGTCCGCGACGCTGATTTCGAAATTGTGTTCCTTGAAAAAGGCTATCCAGTCTGTAGCGTCCTTGGAAGTGCCGTTTTCTAATGTCGAAAGCAAAACAAGAATTCTTTTTTGCTGGAGCGTGAGGCAGAATGGAGGCCAAGACTTGTCCATGTCCTTTGCTTTTTGGTAGTCTACAAAAATACCAAGAAGATCTGGATTGGGAATGGAAAGGCAAGATTTGTCGCCTTGGAAGATGACCAATTTACGACGAATCAATGCTTTTAGCGCTTCGGATGCCGCAGGAATGGACGTCTTTGTCAGCCACGAAAACTCTTGCAGTAGCGCCTTTGTCTGTAAAAATTCATCTTCTTTGAAGAATTTGCAGAATGCGGCTAGACTTGCGAGAGGGTTGTCTGTCTTTGCTGCGCGTATAGATTCGTTGATGCGTCGAGTCCGTGCAGAAATTGCTTTGATAATGGCCAAAAGCCATACGGGGAGGCTCTTCAGCTCGGATTCCATGCATTCGTCGTCAATAATCGTGATGACGGAATCGACGGTCGCTTGGAATATGTATCGGACGGGTTCTCGTTCAAGTAGCGCGCCAACGCCTACCAAGTTTCCTGGATGTATCTTGAAAACGACTTTGTTGTTTGCCTTTGGATCAAGCGCGACAAGTTCACCTTCGTTCAAAAGAATTATTTTCTTGTCTTCGTCTTGCGGAGAGGATACAACAAAACCCGCCTTCACGTGGGAACACGTGGGCGGGATAATTTTTTTTCGGGAATCCCCCGTAATCATCGGGAAATAACCGCCTTCGAAGCCCGGCTAATTAAGCCTGGCGTTCTTCGATACGTGCAGCCTTACCACGGAGGTCGCGCATGTAGTAAATGCGAGCCTGGTGGACCTTACCGGAGCGTTCGACAACGATGGAGTCGATGCGCGGAGAGTTGACCGGGAAGATACGTTCGACAGCGACAGAGCCAGACATCTTGCGGACCGTGATGGACTTGCCGATGCCAGAGTTCTTCTGCTGAATAACGACGCCCTTGAACGGCTGGATACGTTCCTTGGTACCTTCGATAACCTTAACGTTAACGGTAACGGTATCGCCAGCGCGGAATGCCGGAAGGTCGGTCTTCAAATTTTCATTCTGGATTGCTTCAATGTTCAGGGACATAATGTGTACCTCGTTATTATTTGTCGCCAAATGTAGTATTTATTTCAAGATTTTTAAAGATGTCGGGACGTCTTTCTTTCGTTCTTTTTAACGATTCTTGGCGTCTCCACTCTGAAATATTCTTGTGATGCCCCGAAAGTAGCACTTCGGGCACCTTTTTTCCTTCGAATTCTTCGGGGCGGGTGTAGACCGGCCATCCCAAAACGCCTTGCGCGAAGGAGTCTGTCTCGCCGGATTCCTTGTGACCCAGAGCTCCGTCCAGGAGTCGCACTACGGCGTCCGTGACGAGCATTGCCGGAAGTTCGCCTCCGCTTACGACAAAATCTCCGATGGAAATTTCCATGTCGACTTCGGTCTGGCGGATTCGATCATCGATTCCCTTGTAATGCCCGCAGACAAGTACAAGGTGGTTTTCTTGAGAGAGTTCTTTGGCAATCTTGTGGGTGAAGGGAACGCCATCTGCCGTGAGATAGATGACCTTGCCGCCGTCTTCCTTGACGCCCGTGCTGCGGATGGCCTTGGCTAACGGTTCGGGGCGGAGTACCATGCCCGGTTCGCCACCATACGGAACATCGTCCACTTGCCCGTAAGCGTTGATGGCGAAGTCGCGTAGATAGACTGTGTTGAACTCAAACAAGCCTTTTGCCTGTGCCCTGCCCATGATTGAACTTTTCATAGGCGCGAACATTTCGGGGAAGATGGTGATGCAGTCAATCTTCATCGTTCCTCCGGGCAAAGGGATTTTAAATAATCGCTATCGCAAACAATAAACTTTCCGTCTTCGTTGATTTCCTTGACGCAATCATCAATCCAGGGGGCGAGGATGGACTTGCTGCTGAATTCGGATTGCATGGAAAGGTCGAACTTGATGTGGAACGCGTCGACCGTTATCAGTTCTTGCACTTCGAGGACTTCGCCGACATCGCGGCCGTCTTCGGTGTGGACGCGGAAACCTTCAAGGTCGTCAATGTAATATTCGCCTTCGGGGAGCGGGAGACGCTCAGATTCTGGAATCATGACGTCGCCATTGACGAGTGCGGATACGGTTTCCGGGGTGTCGAAGCCTTTGAATTTCAGGTGCCAGAGTGTATTGGCAACCTTGGCGTCTTCGACGGTCAGCTCCACAATTTCGCCATTTCTCTTTTGGACGCGCACGTCTTTAAGGCTCTTGCAGCGGTTGATGTCGTGGGTCAGGGGCATTGCCTTGATATAGCCCTTGACGCCATGCGCACGCATGAGCTGGCAGACGGTGATGTATTCTTGAGAATCGGTCATGAGTTGGTAGAACTTAGAGCTTAGAACTTAGAAGGACGAGAAAGTTATTGGTTATTGGTCGTTGGTTATTAGTTGAAGTTTGGCACCTGCGGTGCGTTTTTATAACTATTGACTAATGACTATTGACCATTGACTAGCTAAAGAAAAAAGTCCCGTGCATGCGCACGAGACCCTTCTTTAAAAGCGCAATTAAGCCTGTTCTGCCGGAGCTTCTGCAGCAGCCTTGGCTGCCTTTTCAGCTTCGAGGCGAGCTTGAGCCTTCGGGCTCAACTTTCTCTGCTTGGACTTGATTTCGCGAGCCTTCGGAGCCTTACCTTCGATGGAACGGTTGGCCTTGAGGTCGTGGAACAAGTCAGAAATGCCAGTCTTCTTGAGGAGGGACTTGACAGTGTCAGACGGCTGAGCACCGACGGAGAGCCACTTGAGGACCTTTTCCTGTTCGAAGCGGATTTCCGGCTGCTTGAGGTTCGGGTTGAAGAAACCGACCTGTTCGATAAAGCTATCGTCGCGTGCCTTACGATTGTCGATGACGACGACGCGGTAGATCGGGTTGTGACGCTTGCCGAAGCGGGCGAGACGGATAACGGTTGCCATTTTATACCTCTTATTTGGGGTTCCCGGAATGCCGGGGTTTTTGTTCTTTTGATGCCAAATATAGCAAACTTACTTTTGTGTGTAAAGGACGGCAATGAAAAAAAATCCGTCATTTACTTATAAAGTAAATAACGGAAGGGGCGAAAATAAGGAAAAATTGCCGAAATTGCGCTAAAATCGAAGATTTTAAATGCTCTTATGCTTTGCCGAATGCATTGTCTAAATTGTCATTTTGGAGGCTCGAGGAGCTGATTGATGCCATAGAAATGCATTCGTTTTGCATATTTCTCAGTTTTCTGGCTCGATTTCAGGGCTGATTCTGCAAGCCTTAACCGTTTGCAACACAAAATGCTTCCAGTTCGGGTCGTTGTAATTGTAGGTCGGTTCCGGCTGTTCACGGCAATATTCGTTATCGCAGGGAGCAATTTCGATTTTGCAGGTTGTTTTTTCCCAGGAGTCTTCGGTGATTTGCCCGCCTTCTGCCACGCAAGAATCGCTGAATTCACTTTTTAAATCATTGAAATGTTTCCATGCATTGGGGTTGAAATATTGCATCGTGTTTGTCAACGTTTTGGTGACGATGTTGCTGTCTATGGAAACTTTATAAGAAATCGTGTCCTGAAGTATTCCGTAATCTTCCGTGTTGCGGTTACGTTCGCAGAGGATCTTGTCGCTTGAGCCGAGAAACCTTCGGCTTGTACGGCCTTGCTCCAGTTGCAACTTGTAACACCACATCATGTCGCCCGGATAATCTTGGCTTGCGGAACACAGAGGAATGGGTTCGATAGCAATTAATTCGCTAATGGAATAGCTGTCTGTGTAGCCGTTGATGGTGGCTTCGGCTTCTGCGGAATCAATAGCGGGCGCGGGTGATGCGGTGGGCTCGATTTGAGGGCGAATCCGACACGCTTCGATTGCCTTTGTGGCGAAATCTGTCCAGTTTGGGTCTAGGTAGTGGTAGAAATGGTGGTTTTCGTAATATTGCCTTGATTCTTCTGTCGTGATGTACTCGGTGGGGAAGGGCTCTATTTTTATATCGCAAGCGATTTTATTTTCTTCGTCTTCCGTGATATCGCCGCCTTCAGCCTTGCACGCTTCCTTGAATTGCGTTTTAGATTCGCGGTACATTTCGGTGTTGAACCATGGATTAATCCATCTTTTCGTGATGATGTCGTTGTTTAAATGAACTCCATATGAAATGGTGTCCGTTTCGGTTTCGCATACAATCCCATTGAAAGTACCGTGATAGGAGTTGAATATGGTTCCACTTTCTAACTGGAGTCGAGCCGGATAGCACCACAAAGGATCGTCGGGGTTTTCCGGGTAGCACCAATTATCTACGGTTATTTGGTTGCTTATCGGATGATTGTTTTTTAGCCAGATCTCGAGATTCTCTTCGGTCTCGGCGGAAACGGCAAATATTGATTTTGATTGGGTTGAGTCTGTGGGAACGATGCGTACTTGTGCGCTCGTGCCGCTTGATGTCTGGGCGGTGGAGGTTTCTGCGGCAACGGAATTGTCCGATGAACAGGCGGCTAGCGCGAATGCTACAGCTCCAACGATTGTTCCTGTGATTGATTTGGTGGTGATTATGTTATTCATGATGTCCTCCTTTGTTAAAAGGTTGTACTCCGTAACGGGTCAGAACATTAAAGTCCTGACACCTTCGTTTTGATGCTTAATTCTCAATTTTTTAGTTTCTACAGATTTTTATAATCTGCTTTCCGTATTTTTCCCAGTTCGGATCGGTATATTGCGTTTCATTGTTCTCGACGAGGTTTTCCTCGGTCGGAATGAGTTTGCAACTGTAGATTTGTTGCCCTTCGGTGACGCCTTCTGTATCTGTGATGAATTCACCGCTTTCTCGAGTGCAATCCGCTTCGAATTCGGTTACGGCAGATGCTGCCGTGGTATCGGGAATAATAAATGTTTTTTGTATAAGCGAACTCGTAACTTGGATTGTGTAAGCGAACCATGTTTCTTCTGTTTCGCAACTGAGCGAAGCGAAATTATCAATATCTAATTGGCGCAATAATCCGTGTTCGGTCTTTATTCCTGCAAATAAACTTGTGTTTTCTGCTGACGTGTCAGGATTAATGATCATGTCGTATTGGGGCGTGGGAGATGGGGAGTGAACGTTTGTTGCCGGATCAACGGTGAGTGTTTTTTCTCCTTGGAACCAGATGGCCGATGCGCTGTCAACGGCGGCATCGATTTGTGCCGTGATGGCGTTTGGTTGTTCGTCGGTGCCAGCGGAGTTGTTGTTTCCGCAGGCGGCAAGGATGGTGACTGTGACTAACGTGAATGCGGCTGTAGAAATGCTTGCAAATGTGGCAACCACGAGGGACTTCATTTTATTTACGGACTTCATGGTTGTATCTCCTATATTTTTTCCGTCAGCGGGAACAGTTGCAAGTTGAGACGGTAAACTTGATCGATGCGTTTGCATTCGTTGGCGAGGGTGATAATGCGCTTGCGGCAGTTGTTGACTTCTTCGGAAATGCGCACGAATGTCGGTGTGTCGATGCCCATGGTGACGCCTGAAATGTTCCTTTCGTTCACGTCAATTTTGTCGATGGCTTCCTTGGCGAGGTCTGTCATTTCGCGGTGCATGGAGCGGAGCGCGAGTGGGATGGCTTCGGAAGAACCGGTGATGGCTTTGTCCGTTTGCTGGTACGTGTTTTCATCGGTCTCTTCAAGGAACTTTGCCTTGGTGAGCATCGCGAGTGAATCGCGGACTTGCTGCGCGGTGAATGCGTGCTTTATCTTTTTTGCGATTTCAAGCGGGAGGGCGCCTGGCATCAAGGGCGCAAGTTCTCGGACGATGGAATTCACGGCGGATTCGTAGTAGGCGAACGTGTCGGCATCAATCACGCGGGCATGTTGTTCTTTCGCGATGCGGGTGAGGTCTGCAAAAGCGGCTTTTTTCTTTTCGTCATTAGTCGCGTTCCCGAATTCAACCATCTTTTCGAAATACGTGAGCTCAAAGCCCGTGAGCTTCATGGCGGCAGCTACGCGCGGGAGACCCACGCGACTCAGCGAACTTTTGCCTTCGCAGACGAGCTTGAGATACGATGGCGAGGCGAACCCGGCATCCTTTGAAAATTCGCGCCAGGTAAAGCCGGACTTCTTGCGTTCTTCGTAGAAGTCCTGCATGTAGCGGCGGTAATCTTGATATTCGGTTATCGGTTTCATGGGGTTAGGTGACAGGTTTTAGGTTTAATGTTTGGCGGCATTGATGCGATTATTGTTTTCTCGTCATCGGCTTCGACTGAGAATCTCAGGTTTTCACATGAAAAAATATAACGTTTTCTTTTGCAAAAATCAATAGAAAATGATACAAAAAATTAGATTTTTAACGAAAAATCAAAGAATTTTACATGTGTATAAAATTTATTTTTATAAATGAAACAAAAATTTTAGTGAATGATACAAGAGGGGCTTTGCTTGAGTAGACGGTAGGAAGTATGAAAAAAGCCCGCTTGCTTTTGCAAACGGACTTTTGAAATTCTCTGGACGAGATGCGCGAGATGCGCGGCGCCTATCTCTTTTTCTTCTTGTTCTTATCTTTAGGCGGCGTGTAGTTCGAACCGATTGTTCCGCCGTTGTTCTGGCGCTTGGCGAAATCGCCGACCTTCTTGAACATTTCCTTCATGCTTTCGTACTGCTTGAGCACGGCGTTCACGCGGGCGGCGTCTGTGCCGGAACCCTTTGCGATACGGGCCTTGCGGCTGCCGTCGATAATCTGCGGTTTTTTGCGTTCCTTTGGTGTCATGGAACTGAGCACGGCTTCGACGTAAACGAGCTGCTTTTCGTCGATTTGATCGAGCGGGAGCTTGTTTAAGCCCGGAATGAGGCTCAAAATGTCCTTGATGCGACCGAGCTTCTTGATGGTACGGAGCTGCTTCAAGAAGTCGTTCAAGTCGAACGTGTTGTTGAGAATCTTTTTCTTGAGGTCCTTGGCGTCCTTTTCGTCGATGACCTGCTGGGCCTTTTCAACGAGAGAGACCACGTCGCCCATGCCGAGGATTCGGCTTGCCATGCGGTCCGGGTGGAAAAGGTCGATTTCGTTCAGCTTTTCGCCAACGCCGATAAAGCATATAGGCACGCCCGTCATTTTCTTGATGCTGAGGGCTGCACCGCCGCGGGTGTCGCCATCCATCTTGGAGAGGCAGACGCCGGTAAAGTTCAAGCGGTTCCAGAAAGTTTCGGCAACGTTTACGGCTTCCTGACCGATCATAGCGTCGGCGACGAACAGGATTTCGTCCGGGTGGACGGCTTCGCGAGCCTTTTCGAGTTCCTGCATCAACTCTTCGTCGATCTGCAAGCGGCCTGCGGTATCGTAAATCACGAGGTCAAAGCCGTTGTCCTTCGCGTACTGGTAACCGTGCTTGATGATTTCGACCGGATTGCCCTGGCCTTCGTCATAAACCGGAATGCCGATGGACTTGCCGAGCACCTGCAACTGCTTGATAGCGGCCGGACGGTACACGTCGGCTGCGACGAGGAGCGGCTTGCGCTTCTTTTTGCTGCGCATCCAGAGAGCAATCTTGCCTGCGAAGGTCGTCTTACCAGAACCCTGGAGACCGACCATCATGATGCCCACCGGTGCTGGGCCGGAGAGGTTAATTTCCTTAGTTTCGCCACCCATAACGGCAACGAGCTCGTCGTGGATGATCTTCACAATCTGCTGACCCGGCGTCACGGAGTTGAGCACTTCGGCGCCCATGGACTTTTCCTTGACGGCCTTGACGAAGTCGCGGGTGACGTTGAAGTTCACGTCGGCGGCGAGGAATGCGCGACGGACTTCACGCAGCGATTCCGCCACGTTTTCTTCGGTGAGTTTGCCCTGCCCACGCAGGTTCTTGAGGGTATTTTCTAGAGAATCAGTCAGTTGTGAAAACATAGTGCGGCAAATATAGCAAAAGGCGAATGTTGCGCCAAAAGTGTGCAAGGTGAGAAATCGCAAAAATGCGTTTTTTGCATTTGCGAGCTGAAGCCATTGGCGTCGTAGACGCCAAAACAATTCTTTTGTTTTGGCATAACTAAGCCGTAATATGGCGCTACGAAGTAGCGCCAATATAGAATATTAGTGGACTGCGGGCGGGAATGTTGTTTACCGCTTATTTCTTGATGCACCTGATAGAATACGCTTCGTCTTTTGTAGCTGAGGAATCTATGAGAAGTCGGTCGTATCGGGCGCGTAAGGAGGCTACAATACCGAAATTGTCACCGCGCTCTACATGTGTCCAGAAGGATGTTATGTCGTTAACGCTTTCAAATGTATTACGGTTCAAACCTGCGGGAAGCGCGGAGAATCCCACGAAGTCGGAGCCCTTGCCGTATTCGTACCAAAGGTCTGAATTTGCCTTGAGGGCATCGCCCGGAGCAATTTTTGTGATGGTGGCGATATAGGTGGAGAGTGTGTCAAATTGTTCTACCGAAGGAATTTCCCAACCGTCGGGGCAAATCCCTTGAGAAGCAGAGTCGTTACAAATATACCCGTCTCCGCATTCCGATTCACTACGGTTTTTCATGCCGGCCCATGTGTAAAGCCTGCCGTAAGTGTCGCAGTTCCCTTCCTTACGTCCGGTTCCGCCACCGCACCAGCTTTGGATACCGGGCTTGATTTTATAGTTCAGGTTTTGCGCCATCCAGGTCTGTTCCCCGATAACGACGGTCTTGTAAATTTGTCCATCTCGTTTGTCCGTGAATTCGTCGTACGTGATTTTTTTGTTCAGGTATGTTTCTGCAGGTTGGTTTGTCGGTTCCTTGATTACGGGACCAAGGTCAATATTGTAGGCAGGGGGCTCAATCACATTTGTAGAGAGATTGACAGGGTCGGTTTCAACTTCGTCTTTGACGCAGCGAACAGCTGCCGCATAGAATTTTGATTGGTTATTGACGGAGTTGATACTGAATCCCTTGGGGGCTATTGATGTTATGTAAAAAGAGTAACTCTCTTTCCTGGCCCAGAAGCTTGCGTCTAACTGTAATGCGTAACCGTTCATAATATCGCCCGAAGGCATCACATTGAATTTGAAGGAATTGTCTAGGGGGATGTTATATGGATTATTCCAAATGCCGGAAGCGTCTAGAAGGTGCCGTACAGAGTATTCGTAAGGATCAAAACCAGAAGGGTCTCCTTCGACGTTGGCTGTTTTGCCTAGGGCTTTCCATTCTTGATATGTGGGAATGTGCCAACCATCAGGGCAAATTCCTTGAGCTTCCTTGGAACTTACGATGTTTGCTGAATCGCTGGCTGCCGCATAGGTGTAGAGCCTGCCAAACTTGGCGCAGTCACCGTGTTTTTTTGCATTGTCGTCAATGCCGGCACACCAGTTGTTGTGCTGAATGATGTCTGTTTGTGCGTATTTTACGGTATAGTTGTAGTTCAGGTTTTGAGCCATCCATGTCTGGTTACCGACGGTGACTGTCTTGTAGTATTGTCCGTCACGGGTGTCTTGAATAAGGCCGAAATGGGGAATGGACGGGTCTACAGGGATAAAGGAACTTGAACTTACCGACGAACTGGACTGTGCCAGGGTGGCAGAACTTGATTTCGCAGAGGAACTCGAGGTTGTCGAGACGCTGGAACTTGATTTTGCCGAGGAACTCGCCTGTGATGAAGATGTAGGCTTGCTTTCGCTAGAACTGGAAGGTTTGTCGGACTTCCATTTCCAGGAATCGCCTTCTTTGGTGCAGGTACAGTAGGAATCGTCTTCTTCAATGTAGACGACCGTGTTTTCTTGTGCCTTGTTGCATGAAAACTGGTTTAACTCGTCGATGCTGAAAAGCGAAATGAGCGAGTTTGCTGTGACGGGGGCGCTTTCGCTACTAGAATCACCGCAAGATGTTAAAAGGATTGTTGCACAAGCAATTGAAAGCTTAATTATATTTTTCATGAGGATCTCCATTTGCTTGCGTGGTTAGTCTTTTACGCAGCGGACTGCTGAAGGGAAATCTTTTCTATAATAGTCGTTCGTATAAATCCAGTGGGATTTGTAATTCTTGCAAAAAATCTTCATTGATTCTTTGGTGCCGTTGGCAGTTGCTGCTAGCCAGAATGGCGCTTTTGTTACACTGTTCGTGTCGGGCATGGTTCCCCAGAAATCGTATTTGTTGAGCAGTAGATTATATACGCTGTCGTCTTCTGCTTTGACTGTGTTGAAAAGCGCTTCCCAATCTACATAAAGGGGTACGTGCCATCCGCTAGGGCAGATTCCTTGATAGTAGCGAGTTGGACAGACATTGTCGATGCCGCACCCGGTGTTGACAGAGTCCATGGCTGCCGCCCATGTGTATAGGCATATTTCGTCGGTGCATTCGGTTTTTCCCTTAAGGGAGGGAACGCTTGTGGAGTCGCTGAACCGCAGGGCTTCAATCATCCAGGTTATGGTGTCGATGGTCAGGGTTCTGTACTCGTTGTTGTCACGCTGGTCGACAAGCTTGCCGAAGTTGTATTTGAGCGTGTCTTTTACGACTGTACTTTCGGAAGACGAGGTTGGCGTTTCGGAAGATGATGATTCCGTTATTGGGGAAATGAATATTAAGTTGGAACTGGAGGACTTTACTGAACTGGACGATTTTGCGGAGCTTGAGGATTTATTGGAACTGGACGACTTGTTGGAATTAGAAGACTTTTCTGAACTGGAGGACTCTTCTGAATTCGAAGATTTTTTTGAACTGGAGGACATTTCGGAGCTTGAGGAGCTAGAATCTTTCACTAACGTAGAGGGGTCGACTACCCAAGATTTGCCATCGCATTTGAATTGCGATTGGTTCTCGGCGATAGTGACGACGATTCCCTCGTTATCCTTGTTGCATTCAAGGTGTTGCAGTTCTGTCAGATTGCCGACCACTTCAGGCAATGATGCCGACGACGCGTCTGATGAAGAATCGCTGCAGGCAAAAATGGCAAGCGAAATGGTTGCCACTGCAAAACTCAAGCGCTTCATGGTTGTTCCTCCTTAAAATTGAGTAAGTACGATATAGTGTTTTTCTTCCTTGTCCATGCGCTTCAATGACCATGTCTCGTAAAAAAATATAAATTTGTCCACCATGAAACCACTAAGTCAACGCACCGAAACATTTACTGATTCTGTTATCCGTCGAATGACCCGTATCGCCAATGCGTGCGGGGCGATTAATTTGTCGCAGGGGTTCCCTGATTTTGAGCCGCCGGAGGCGTTGACGCGGCGGTTGGCCGAAATTGCTCCCGTGGGGCCGCACCAGTACGCGATTACGTTTGGCGCGCAGAATTTCCGCGAGGCGCTGAGCGACAAGCAGTTCCATTTTAGCGGGCTGCGTTACAATCCGCAAAAAGAAATTGTGATTACGTGTGGCAGTACCGAAGCGATGATGGCTTCGATGATGTCGGTGTGCAACCCGGGCGACAAGGTGGTGCTGTTTTCGCCGTTCTACGAGAACTATTCTGCGGACACGATTCTCTGTGGGGCGACTCCCGTTTATGTGCCGCTTTCGCCGGTGGACTTGAGCTTTGATGCGGATGTCTTGGAAAGTGCGATGGCGCAGCCGGGCGTGAAGGCGCTTGTGTTGTGCAATCCGGCAAATCCGAGCGGCAAAGTCTTTACGCATGAAGAACTTTCGATTATTGCATCGCTTGCCATCAAGTACGATTTGTATGTAATTACGGACGAGGTTTATGAGCATATCGTTTTTGCTCCGCATCGTCACACGTACATCGCGATGCTCCCGGGGATGTTCGAGCGCACGATTGAATGCAGCAGCTTGAGCAAGACGTATTCGATTACGGGCTGGCGTTTGGGCTATGTACTTGCTGCAGAACCTATTATGGAACGCATCAAGAAAGTTCACGACTTCTTGACGGTGGGTGCGGCGGCTCCGTTGATGGAAGCGGCTGTGACGGCGCTCCGTTTTGACGATTCTTATTATGCGGGATTGCAGGCGCATTACACGCACATGAAGGATGTGTTTACGAATGGTCTCCGTAATCTCGGGTTGCGTTTTACCGAGCCACAAGGCGCTTACTTTGTGTTGATTGATATTAGCGAATTCGGGTATGGCTCGCGCAGTTCCGTGAGCGAATCTCGCGATTGCGCGGCATCCTGTGATAAGCCGGACGAAAAATTCTGCATCGACATGGCGCAAAAAGTCGGTGTTGCGGCTGTTCCGGGCTCAAGCTTCTTCCGCGAACCGGTGGATCATCTTGTGCGTCTTCACTTTGCGAAGAAAGACGAAACGCTTTACGAAGCGCTCAATCGCCTTGAAAACTTGAAAAAGTTGAAACGCTAGTTTTGGAACTTTATAACCATCGTGCGGTTTATGAATTTTCTATCTTTACCAGGCTATGGTTGATGCGATATTAAATAGGTTTTATAAACCGTCAAAGTTTAAGAAGAATGGGGACGTGAAGGATGTGCTCGTGGTGGCGCTTCCGATGCTCATGTCGATGTCTTTCGACACGTTCATGACGTTTATCGATCGCCTGTTCCTCTCGAAGCTTGGCCCTGCCGAAATGAATGCGGCACTTGGCGCGGGGGCGGTACAGCTTGCGCTCACGATGTTCTTTACGGGTGCTATCAGCTACACGACGGCGATGGTGGCGCAACGTCTTGGTGCAAAAAAGAAGTGGGATTGCGCTCGCGTGTTTATGCAATCGGTGTATTTGTCGCTGATTTCTGTGCCGTTTTTGTACTTGACGATTCCGCTAGGGCATTTTGCGTTTGGGCTGGAACATTTGTCGCCGGATCAGTTAGAATACCAGAAGACGTATTTTAACATCTTGATGTTCGGCGGCGTGATTAATTTGTTGCGTAATGCGGCGCCGTGTTTCTTTAGCGGTATCGGCGAAACCAAAATCGTGATGAAGGCGGCTTTTGTCGGCATGATTGTGAATGTGGCCTGCAATTTCGTGTTGATTTACGGCTACGGTCCGATTCCAGCGATGGGTGTTGCGGGCGCTGCTTATGGCACGCTCATCGGCAATGTGGTTTCGACGGTTATACTGTTTGTGAAATTCTTCAGCAAGAGTTGTCATAACCGATTCCGTACGCGTTTTGCGTTTGCGTTTAGCTGGCCCTTGACTCGTGAACTTTTGCAAAAGGGCATCCCGTCTGGCGTCGAAATGTTCTTGAACATGGCTGCGTTCCAATCGTTGATTTTGATGTTCCATGCACTTGGTCCGGAGGCTGCAACAGCTTCGTCGATCATGTTCAACTGGGACTTGGTGGCGTATGTGCCGCTGATGGGGTTGGAGGTGGCTTCAACGAGTTTGGTGGGGCGTTACGTGGGCGCAAAGAATGCCGCGGCGGCAACGCGTTCGACTTATTCGGGGCTTAAGCTTGGCTGGGGCTATTCTCTGGTGATGGGCGTTTTCTTCATCTTCTTGCCGGGAGTGTTGACGGATATTTTCAGGCCGGATGTTGCTGAAGCGACGGAAGAAACTCTTGCGATTTTTAATGCGGCTCGCCCAATGAGTATGTTCATGTTGCGGATTGCGACGTTCTATATCTTTGTCGAAGTCTTGCTCGTGATTTATGCGGGTGCGCTTCGCGGTGCGGGCGATACGGTCTGGGTGATGTTCGCTTGCGGTATCATGAACTGGTTTGTCGCCATCGCCTTGTACGTTGTGGCTTACGTTTTCCATCTGCCGGCCCATTACGCTTGGATTGCGGTTGTTGCCGTTTATAGCACGGCTCCGGTGATTTTCTGGCGCCGTTGGAAGAGTGGTAAGTGGCGCAAGCATGTAATGAATGCTCAGTAAAAAACGCAAATTTCGCAGTTTTGGACCTTTTTTACAACTTTTAACTAGGCTTATTGGAGTGCCGAAGGTATATTTATAAAACCTGCGGCATTTTTATTTTGCTTTTGGTGGTGGCAAGTTTCTTTTGCAAAAGCCGTGGGTGAGGATTGGAATTGGATATGAAAAAGATTTTTAGCCTGCCGCGGGCTTGTTCCGCGGTCATCGCATCACTCGCGGCTATTGCTTTTGCTGACCCTCCTGCAAATTTTAGCGGTTGGGAACTCGTTTTCGAAGACAATTTTGATGGCACTTCGCTGGACACGAAAAAGTGGAATTCGACTTACAACTGGGGACCCACGCATAACCATCGCGCCTACTGCGCCAAAGAAAACGTGATTGTCTCCGATGGTACGCTCAAGCTCAAGGGCGAAAAGAAAACGCATCCTGATGCCAAAGGACGAAAGGCTAAATTCAACAATAAGGAAATTCCGGTCGATTACACCTCGGGCGCGATTGATACCAAGAATCATTTCGAAGTGAAGTATGGCTACATTGAAGGCCGCTTCAAGGCTCCGTCGCAAAAGGGCACCTGGCCTGCGTTCTGGACTCTGCAAGACGGTTGGCCTCCCGAAATTGATATTCTCGAAATTCCGGCATCGCGCAAGCAACACCATTACTACTTGCATTACACCGACCCGAGCTGGTATAACAGTCACGGCTCGGCGTGGGATCACGAAGCTTCCTTTGGTGGTCACAAGGACGATAATGTAGATCGTTCTGCGGGCTTCCACACGTATGCGGTGGAATGGGACGAGAGCACGTTGAGTTTTTACTTTGACGATAAAAAGTTTGCTAGTTACAATCGCCCGACGGAAATCAAGCAACTTGCGGCTCAGTACATCATCGTGAATTTAGCGATTGGCGGCTGGGCTGGCGACGATATTGACATTACGGCGGATAAGCCTGCGTATTTCGAAGCGGATTGGGTGCGTGTGTGGCAAGCGAAGCCAGCAAAGCCTGATACCGTGCGCATTTTCTCGATGAATTTTGGAACTTGCATGACTCGAACTGCCGATGATAAACTCGCGCTTGGCGATTGCAAGGGTGATAATGCGATTGCGACGATGACGCCGCTTTCTTCGACGACTTACCGCATCAACTTTGGCGACCTTTCGCTGGATGTTCCGAACGAATCGACGGATGCCGGCGTGACGATGGGGCTGTACAAGTGGAACGGCGGTGGTCACCAGAAAGTGATTCTAGAAAAACAGTCTGGTTACGAAGGCAATGTGGTCCGCATGAAAATGCAGAATAGCAATCTGTATTTGCGTTCAACGACGGATGGCGAACGCGTGGTGCAGAGCTGGGCCGATGACTGGGAATGGAACCAGAAGTGGCGCTTGCTCAAGCTTGATGATAAAATCCCGATGAAGGATTCTACTGTGGCAATTCATGGGGGCGCACGAACTTCAAATCAAGCGCATGTTTATGGCGCAAAAGTTTACCGCAAAAACGGAATGCTTTACGTGCAATTCGGTGATGAACGCGGATACGCTCGTGACAATAATGGCGCGAAGCCTGTGCCTCGCGCCTACGATTTCAAAGGTCGTCTTGTAAAATAGTTTTGTCACCCGTCTTTTCTCTTGTACCCGCTAAGCCCAAGCAAGATCAATGCCGGTGTGTAGAAATACCATACGAAGTTGTTTGCTACTGTGGCGATGATTTCTTGAACGCTGTGGTCTTCGCCGGTGGCAAGCGAAATGCCAACGCAAACATCGCAACAGACGAAAAGAATCATGCCGCGCTTGATGTTCTTTGCGTTTTTGGCGGGAAAGTATCCTTTCTTGGGTGCTTGGCAAGCTACGTAGAGCGAGCTGAAAAGGAATGTTGCGTAAGTTCCGATAATCGGAACTGTCGGTCCTTCAAATATGCGGAACAGGTGAAGTGCGTTCAAAATAAACATGACCGCGAACGGAATGCAGAGAACCCATGGGGAGCTGTTATCCGTGTCGCTTGTGCGCGTGTGGCGGTAAATGAACAACGCCTGCACGACCATGAAAAAGCAAATGCCAAGCAACGTGTAATCACTGCGATGCTCTAGAACATGGGAGTAATTGTGCATGATTTTCAAGCAGAAATCTGCGCACAAGGCCATTGCAAAACCGGCTTGCAAAAAGATGCGGTCTCGCTTGCAAAGACAGTTTTTGCCGATGAAAAATACAATAACTGTCATGATGGCGGTTACCGCAAACTTTGCGATATTCTGGTAGTTGCTGCTTTCTACGAGGCATTGTTCGACAGCGCCGCAGTTGTAAAAGACAAGCCAGTCTCTCACGAAGAACGTGATCATGAGAATCCCGACAATAATTAAAAGTGTGGTGATAAGTGTTTTTTTGTTCATGACATGTAATATAATATTATTAATCTTATACGTTTTTTTATGAAAATTTATTTTCAAAAAATTGGCTGCTTGTTTTGAAATAACGGCTGTTTTATAATAAATGTCAGTTGAAAAAATAACTCCGTTGTAAAATTGAACAATGTAATTTTGACTTTTGGATAAACATAAACTCATTTTCGTGGTAAATTTAAATTGGATGTGGTTCTGATGTCAGAGCATGTTGATTGGAGTGTCTATGAAAAAAATAATGGCGACAAGCCTGTTTTTGGCAGTTTCCGCGTTTGCCCAATGGGGCGGCGGTATGGGTGGCGGTTTCGGCGGTCCTCAGTCTGGCGGAAATAAAATGGAGTATTCCGAAAAATTTTCCGACGTAAACTACGTTGGCGATGGAAAAACCTATCATTCATTAGACTTGTATTTGCCCAAGGAAACAAAGGATTCGTACCCCGTAGTCATCCATACTTATGGAAGCGCTTGGAGTCAAAATAATTCTAAAGGTTCTGCGGACTTGAATACAATTTGTGCAGCGCTCCTCAAGGCAGGGTATGCTGTGGCCACGCCGAATCATCGTTCTGCAAGCGATGCCGTTTACCCGGCGCAGTTGCATGATCTCAAGGCGGTAGTGCGATTCTTGCGCGGAAATTCTGCGAAATACAAAATTGACACCTCCTTTATTGCAATGTCTGGATTTTCTTCGGGCGGCCACCTTTCGAGTCTTGTTGCAACAACCTGCGGTTTGAAAGAAGGCAAATCAGGTTCTGTAACGGTCGATTTGGTGGGCTCGCTGGGGAATTTTACTGAGTTGAGCAGTTGTATTGATGCTG
>Ga0265300_10001036_pt1 | contig 27454 bp, 28 predicted proteins | sample AusTroGonzalo_MG_FD_193482 | JGI IMG/M metagenome (GOLD analysis project Ga0265300, IMG submission 193482) | Bovine rumen microbial communities from tropical cattle in Woodstock, Queensland, Australia - Gonzalo_03 | ecosystem: Host-associated > Mammals > Digestive system > Stomach > Rumen ...
TGCCACATTAATTAATGATTTATGCACACAAAAGAGGAAAAAATGCAGGCTTTTGGTCGATTTCTCGATGTCTTGGATGCATTGAGGGCAAATTGTCCGTGGGATAAGAAACAGACCAACGAGAGCCTCCGTCCCAATACCATCGAAGAGACCTATGAACTCTGCGATGCCCTGATCAAGAACGACATACCCGATATCTGTAAGGAGTTGGGTGATGTGCTGCTCCATATTTGTTTCTATGCGAAGATTGCAGAGGAGCAGGCGCAGTTTGATATGGCTGATGTCTGTAATGCCCTGACACGGAAGATGATCACCCGTCATCCCCATGTCTATCATCCTTCACAAATCGATGCCGAGAATCCCCAACCATTACCATATGTCCCAGAAGAAGTGAAAAGTGGAGAAGTGAAAAGTGAATCCACCAAGGTGACGACAGTAGGACAAGTCTTAGAGAACTGGGAGCAGATCAAACTCAAAGAGAAAGATGGCAATCAATCGGTACTCTCTGGGGTGCCTGAGGCTCTGCCCAGTCTCATCAAGGCCTACCGCATTCAGGACAAGGCCCGAAATGTGGGTTTCGATTGGGAGGATCGTCAGGATGTGTGGAATAAAGTGCGCGAGGAACTCGATGAACTGGAGACAGAACTCAACAAGGACGATAAGGAACGCTCTACGGCAGAACTGGGCGACTTCCTCTTTGCAGTTATCAATGCGGCGCGTCTCTATAAGTTGAACCCTGATAACGCCTTGGAGAAGACTAACCGTAAGTTTATCGATCGCTTCAACTACATCGAGGCCCACAGCATCAAGATGGGGAAACCCCTCAAGGATATGACGCTGGCGGAGATGGATCAGCTTTGGAATGAAGCGAAGCAACAGGAGAATAGTAAACCATAAATAATAATAAGGTATGAAGAAAAGCGTATTTTTAGGCGTGTTTGTGGCTGGCGTCGTACTCTTCGGCAGCTGTGGTGGTAATAAACAGCAACAATATGTGGAGGAAGATGACAATTCAACATCCATGGAGGATAAGGAGGTTACTGACCGTACAATCTATGGCATCTGTACAGCAGGTACGGCGATGAACACATTGGAAATGATTACGGATAGTGGCGACACGCTGAAACTGAACATCTCTGGTGCTAACTCGTTGGGTAAGGTGTTTGGTGGTCTGCAACCCTCTGATCGTCTGGCTGTTGTTCCTGACAGCTCAGGTCGTATGGCACTGCAGGTCATCAACCTCAACACCCTGATGGGCGACTGGGTGATGCCTGACCCCATCGACGGCAGTGCTGAAGTAGGTATCCGCATCAAGGAAGGTGGTATCGCCGAAAGTATCGACCAGAGTGTAATCGTCTATCGTACCTGGAAGATTGTCAATGGCGAACTGGAGATCCAACTCGTACGTGAGGGTGGTGGTGACGAACAGGAGGACAACCGCTATGAGTTCCTGATCCTCGGTCCGGATACCTTAGCTTATCGTACCCTTGGCAGGGCACGCGACGAGACGGAGACCTTCGAGTATAACCGTTGGAAGGAGAAGCCTAAAGTTGACCTACACGGACTCGAACTGGAGGATACCGGCGACGAATTCAATAAGATCTAAACCCCTTTGCTGGTGGAACCATTTAAGGTACATATCCTAGGGTGCGGAAGTGCGCTTCCCACCCTTCGACATTACGCATCCTCACAGGTCGTCGAGGTGCGTGATAAGGTGTTGATGCTCGATTGTGCTGAGGGCACACAGATGCAGTTGCGTAAATGCAGGGTACGCTTTACGAAGCTCAGTCATGTGTTTATCACCCATCTGCATGGCGACCACTGTTTCGGACTCATCGGCATGATCTCCACCTTCGGACTGCTGGGGCGCACGGCCCGTCTGCATGTGCATGCATCAGCGGCTTTGGGCCCGGAACTTGAACGCCAGATTCAGTTCTTCACCCACGACTTGGGTTTCGAGGTGGTGTTCTATCCTGTCGATACCACCGTCCGAGGTGTAGTGTATGAAGATCGTAGCATCACAGTGGAAAGCATTCCTTTGGAACATCGGGTGCCCTGTTGTGGCTATCTGATCAGCGAGAAACCCACCTTGCCCCATATCCGTCGTGAGATGATGGACTGCTATCAGATTCCTGCCAGTCAGGTGGGGAATATCAAGAACGGTGCCGACTGGACGATGCCTGATGGTGAGGTCATCCCTAACAGCAAACTCGTCATCCCAGCCGATCCGCCCCGTAGCTATGCCTATATCAGTGATACGCGATATATGCCCCAGCTCCATGAGCAGCTTCGTGGTGTCAATACGCTCTATCATGAGAGCACCTATGGAGAGGATCATCTGCCGCAGTCGGAGAAATATTTCCATTCTACAGCCCGTCAGGCTGCTACCGTAGCCCGCGATGCTGGGGTAGGGCGTCTGTTGTTGGGACATTACAGTTCACGTTACGAAGACGAGAACGTGCTGCTTAATGAAGCCAAAGAAGTGTTCCCAAAGACGTTTTTGACCAACGAAATGGAAGTTTTCGACATCTGAAGGGAGTAAAATGTCAATTTTTACCCTAAAAATTTGGAAGTATCGGAGATAATCCATACATTTGCACCAGACAATTGATGCTTATGGTAAGAATTCTACTCTTGACAATGACCATCCTGACACTCAGTTTCACTGCGCCGGCTACTGCCAGTGCAGCCACTGGATATGCGTTGGAACTGATGGCGCTGCCTGAGGGTGAGATTACCATCAACTATTCACAAGGTGTCCTTTATATCAATGGCGGCGAGGGCAAGATGCTTGAGGTTGTATCGCTCACAGGTCGCCGCCTGCTCGAACAGCAGATTGACAGTCCTGCACAAAAAATTGAACTGAATATCCCTAAAGGCTGCTACATCGTAAAAGTAGGGTCGGTAGTCCGTAAGATTGCGGTACGCTGATGACAGATGAACGCGAACTCTTTGCTCAGTTAAAGGATCCGAAGCAGCAACATGCTGCCTTCGGTCTGATTGTGCGCCAGTATAGCGAACAGCTCTATTGGCAAATCCGCCGTATCGTCCTCACCCATGAAGATGCCAATGATGTCATGCAGAACACCTTTCTGAAAGCCTGGAACCGTCTCGACAGTTTTCAGGGCGAGTCGAAGATCCTCACTTGGCTCTCACGTATCGCTATCAACGAGAGTCTTGACTTTCTGCGCCGTAACAATCATCCCACCGTCAGCACAGAGGATGAAAGCTCCATCTCCCAGATGCTTCAGGCTGATCCTTATTTCGATGGCTCCGAGGTGGAGGCGATGTTGCAGGAAGCCATTGCCACCTTGCCCGATGTGCAGCGTTCCGTCTTCCTGTTGCGTTATTACGATGAAATGAAATACAGTGAGATTTCCCAGATACTCAACACCTCCGAAGGCGCCCTTAAGGCCTCTTATCATATAGCGGTGAAGAAGATTTCAGATTTTTTTAAGTCACGTGATTAAACTTTTTGAATATTGATACGTCATATATACGATGAACGAAGAAAAGTACATAGAAGAGCAGGTGGGCCGCAGGAATCCGTTTACGGTTCCTGAGGGTTATTTCGATACCTTTGCCGATCAGCTGATGGCCTCGTTGCCAGAACGTCAGCCGCGTACCAAGTATGTCTGGCTGCGCCCGTTGCGTTATGCTGCTGCTGTGGTTTGTGTATTGGCGATGGGTGCTATGACCTGGTTCGCCTTGTCGTCATCCCCTGATGTCCGTCAGCCTATCCAGGCAGAAGCTATTCAGGTGTCTAGTGATGTCGCCTTCGATGAGGCTGCCGATTATGCCATGATCGACAACTATGATATTTACGCATGTTTGTCAGAAGAATAAGGAAGAGATATGAAAAGACTGTTGTTTTCCCTGAGTGTTGTGTTGTTCCTGAGTGTATCGGCCTTTGCTGATGAGCCTCAGAAATTCTCCCCTGAGAAATTCCAGGCAGAGATGGAGCAGTTTATCACTCAGGAGGCCTGTTTGACACCAGAAGAGGCTGCCAAGTTCTTCCCGTTGCTCCGTGAGATGCACCAGAAGCAGCGCACCATCCAAATGCAGATCAAGAAGGAATGTAAGATCAAACCTGTCGATGAGGCTGAGTGTAAGAAAGCTGTGCAGAAGCGTGATGTCTATGAGTTGGAACTGAAGAACATCCAGCAGACCTATCACAACAAATTCTTCTGTGTGCTACCAGCCTCGAAGGTCTATGATGTCATCAAGGCCGAAGACCGTTTCCATCGTCGCGCCTTCAAGAACTGGAGTCAGAACAAAGACAAAGATCATCATAAGCATCAGCCCAAGAAATAGGCTGATGCTTTTTTTTATCGCTCCACTAGTTTATAGATATGCCCTGAACTCTTACGATCGTTCTCAAAACCAAACTGCATGTCGCTGAGGGCGCGGCCCAACTTCTGGAACGAGGTCTTGGGATCGTAGTTGGCATAGCGGTTTTTCAACAGTTCGTGAATCTCCGTCAGACTCCACCACCTGCCTTCGCCTGCCTTCGGCTTCGTGAAGGTCTCGCCGATCATCTCCACCAAATCGTTCAGTTTCTGATACGGCTCGTTCTCCTTGATCAGCGTGGCGATCTCCTCGTTATCCAACCAATAGCGCTCGCCTGAATTAAAGAGGTGAAGTACTTGTGCGAAGAGCTGCTCATGGTGGAGGTTATCCTCGAAATCGATGTCCTTGTCGTTGGGGATGCTCACACAGACGAAACGTCGTGAACCTGTGGGATCCACCAAGGGCTTCTGCTGGTTTGTGGTACCAATGAACGAGGTGTATCTGCGAAACTGCTTGATGGTCTTGCCATAAGGCGGACGGAACTTCACCTCTGCGGATGACAACAGATATTTCAGTACGATCTGCTGGGAGGCTGTGGTCTTGTCAAACTCGTCGATGTTGATCATCGCAAACATTGTCAGCGCGATATTCAGGTCGAACTCGTTCTTGAAGTTGATCTTGTCGTTGTAGTAATCGCGCAGTTCTGGAGGCAGGATGATCTTGCAGAAACGGGTCTTTCCGCAACCCTGACGACCAATCAGCAACGGTGTCAACGCATTGCCAGTCAGCTGTTTATCGCTCTCGCGCCACTGGGCTACCATACCGATGAGCCACATCTTGAGATACTTCTCCCAATGGGGTTGAGTGGTGGGCACGCGGGCTGCAAGTTCCTTGATATAATTGTGCCCGTTCCACTGGGGCAGGTTGTCGAGCCAGGTGTTCACAGGGTCATACTGCTCGATGCGTGTGGAGTCGATAAAACGGTTCACGTCGCGATCCCATGACTTCAGTCCAAGTTCAGTGGCGCGCATCGTCATATCGTTGCGAACCTCCTCCGTCAACGGTTTGAAACTCTGATCGTTAGAGTATTTCTCACGATACTCGGCCACACCCGTCATGAGGTTCTTGCGCATCTCGAAGTTCTCATTCAGGAAGATCTCTGTCTTCATCATCTGTAGCGTATCCTTGGGGATGCTCTGCAGAGGTTTGATCTTGTGCTTCTTCATATAGTCCGCCTGCAAGGTGACCTCATAAACGGCCTCAAAAGTCTTCTTCACCAGCAACTCATCCGAATTCAGGGCTGGGTGTTCCAGCGTCATCCCCTGTGCGAAGGCTAGGGGAATACCCTGATTCAGACAACGGGTGGCAATCAGCATCAGCAGCGTCTCCAGACGGTCTTCGTCAGGCAGTTCGAAATAGTGCCCCAACGTGGTGTCGATGATGAAAAGCCATTCCAACCGATAAGTACGCTTCACGGTACGTCCAGGCATCAGTCTGTCACTCTCGCGCGAGATGCTAACAGGCTGAGGCACATCGTGTTTCTGCGTGTCGGCATAGAAAGGTCGTGCACCTGGATTGAAACCCATCTCAGGGTCAGCACTCACATAAACCGTCCTGTCAAGCCTCGGCTCCAAGTATTCGATGTCGAAACCAAACTGGTTCATATACGCCCTGCGCGCCGTCTCATATAAATTAAGGTGGAACTGCTGGATGTCTTCCTCCTTTTCAGGCTTTCCCCCACCAAACAACTCACCCTGACAAACGATCTTCACCGACTTTCCTGATGCCCCCAGGAAACACATCAGCGTTTCAGGCATCTTCTTCGCCTGATCCCTCACCTCAACGGCCTTCTCGTAAGTCGGCAGGTTATTCAACTCCACCACCACGAGTCCATTATACCCAAGGATCCTGTGCTCATTCTTGTACTTATCAAACTCCTGGGCAAAACAGAGCCGTTCGAGTTTGATACCACTGGCCCAGTTGGTCAGAATCTGTCCATCAGGCTGACGTTCCTTCAGAATCAGATTGTACATCTCCCTCAACTCCGTGACAGTATGCTTCCGCCATCCTTTCTGGATAAACAGCGCAATATCCTCTACAGGATGACGAGTAATGGTCTCGTTCTTTCCTCTTTTTCTGATAATAGTAACTTTCATGTTTTCGATAGATGATAATTGTTATTCTGAGTGCAAAGATACTACTAATTTCGTCAATTTTCAAATATTTTTAAGAATTATTTCTAAAACTTAATGACATTTGACATTATTTTCTAATTAAATATTTAAATATCAGCTAATTACTTTCAAAATCTTTGTTTATTTAATGACATAGAAATGACATAGAAACGACATGTTAATGACATAAATCACCTGTTTTTAGCTTCCAGTTCGCAATTAATAGGCTAACTATGGCTCCCTAGTAAGCTCGCAGATCCTCTCCTTCCTTCTCGCAATCTTTCTCTCTTTGCCTCCTTCTGAAATTCTCTAGAGAATTTTTGAGTCACCCTTAGGCTCCCTTCTTGCGAGAGCCTATGCAGCCATGAAATTCTCTAGAGAATTTAGCAGCTACCCTTAATGGAAAATCTTGTGAGGCCGTATGTCTATCTTAGCGACCTCCCTTGTGAGCCATTAACACCTCCATATCGCATCATTTTGATGTGCTATATGTCGTTTTGATGTCATTATATGTCGATATGATGTCATTATCATGTCATTAATATGTCATTAAGTAATTGCGTAAACCATTGTAAATAAGACAAATACCCAAATCTATGTCGAATGTCATTTAGTTTTGAGATTTTCTCACATTATTCTCAAAATCTCATTAATAATCTCCGCAATTCATTACTTTTCGCCCAACGTTTCATTACGTTTCACCAACCAAAAAGTAACTAATTGAACTGCGTTTAGTTACTTTTCATAGAGAAATTTGAATGAATGTTTGGAGGTTTCAGATAAATGTTATATCTTTGCACCGTTAACATTTTAAAAACGATTTAAATCTTACTATTATGAACACAACACATGATATTCCCATTGGAAGAACAAAAGAAGAAATCAAAACAAGAGAGAAGATTATTAAAGACTTCTATGCCAAGTGGATTGTAGAACATCCTGAAAAGAAGGTTTTTAATGTTTCTCTTGCCAAGTATATCTGTGTTAAGTTCCTTTCTATCAATGAAACTTACGAAAAGGCTGCCCGCAGCTACGAGTCGACGATGGCTGTCTTTAGATTGACTGAGATTCTCCAAAATGCGACCTTTGTAGAAGAACTGCCTGCCAAACGAAATACCCGTAATCAGAAACAGTTTGAGAAACTTCTTGTTATGCAATACCAGAACGTCAAACTGACAGTTGGACTCCAGCGTTCAAATCAAGATCTGGTACAGTATTGCATCACAGTTCCAAAGGTGTCAAAATAAACAAAGCCATCAACTCATGTTTGAGTGATGGCTTGTAGATTTGGGGCTCGAAACGACTCTAAAAAGCCATAAAGGTTGTCATCCTTTCTGCGAATTCCCCTAATTGACGTTGCAAAGATAATAAGTTATATCGGAAAATCCAAATATTTTGTACCTTTTTTAGTCGTTTTTTAGAAAAAAGCATTATTTTTGCAAAAAATAACAGCTCACATTTGCACGTTTGCTAAATTTTGCTTACTTTTGTGATTGTGGCGGAAAATCCGTCGCAGACATGACATAGGAAGCGTTTAGCTTTCTCCAGACCGATGAACTTGGACACTCATCAGAACAAAATGGAGATAGTTCGGCGTACTTCCCTTGGTTATGATAGTATAGGTATATCCTATCGTCATACAAGGGTGTGAGCTGTTTCTAATCTGTTCTTTCAGGCAGTGCAAGGCCTATCGGTAGGATTAGCGATAGGCTCACACTTCTTTTATGTTATTAAAGAACTAATAACTTAATACATTACCAAAATGAGACTGCGAGAATTAAAAAGGTTGATTGATTATGCAATTGATGAATGCCAACGAATAATCAAAGAAAACCCAAAAGCGGTTTTGTCAGAAGGAGATTTTGAGAGAATAATGGCAAATTGTATATCAGAACAAATAGGCTATGTATATAGAATATTTGTCCCTGATACCTTTGCAGTATATACACAAATCAGTCATTATGATAATGAAACGGGGGATTTAAATGCAAGGGTGGATATATTAGTTATGAAACCTGGTAAAATAATAGAGACAGGAGATGTTAATAAAGGCTTCTATTACAAATCCAAAGAGTCCTTTGCTATAGAATTGAAATATAGGCATGATGATAATGGGGGATGTGTTACTGCAGCAAAGGAAGATATAGATAAATTCGTTAAGTATAAAGATGATTCTCATTATTATGCAATTATTCTTTTAGACAAGAATGATAATACACTAGATCATGAAAGAGAAATACTTACATATTTCAAGGCGAAGAAATCTGAATTAGGTAGAAAGTATGCGAATAAATTCTTTTGTAGAGTGCTGTTGAAAGATAAGCCTCCTTTCTATCGTAATAAATAAGTGATTGATTATGTTTTGTATTATATGAGGTAATTAATAAAAGAAGATAAGGAGATTGAACTTTAATGAATTGCTATATGAAACAAGATGATACAAAGATATTTAAAGGTGACTATTATAAATGGCCTGAAGATGATTTCACCAAGGAAATGCCGGGTATTGCATTTGCTTCAGGTGATGTTATAGCACATTTGAAGGTTTTCTTCAAATCGCTAGAAAAAGTAGATGATGAATATTTTATCTACGATTTGGATGAGAAAAAATTGAAGGAATTGGCTCCACATGTACAAAAAAAAGCATTGAAGCATACGGAAAGGGTATTTGCCTATGAATTGTATCATCAATGGTCTCTATATAAAACGGATGGATGGGTGTTAAATGCAGAACTATTCAAACATTTGGATTGGTTCTATCCAAAAAAGAAAGATGGAAAGGATGATCCAGATAGCTATAAATCCTATCCTGATATGGTTTTGCATAGAGGACAACAAGCAGATGACCAGATGATTGTTTGCGAAATCAAAAGAGATTATAGGGTAGAGAAAGATATTGTAGATGATTTGATAAGACTATATAAATTTACAAGGGGAAATAACCAACAGTATTTGTTTAAAGCATATCATTGTGGTGTTTTCTTAGTAATAAATGCGGAAATGGATGTTATTGTAAACAACATTCTTCGTCACAGTCTGAAACTAGCAGAATTAATTGATTCAAACTCTGTTGATAATCTTATTTGTGTTGCCAGTAGTGTAAGTGGTGACAAAAAGATTATGTTTCAATCTTTTGGAGAGATTGTTAGGCAGCTAAGGGCTCAAGGGATTTTACAAAAGTTTCCAATAGCCCAACTAAAGGGTCAACCAAAGAAAAGAACTCAAGCTAAAACGAAATAAGTTATGTTTTGTACTAAGTGTGGATTTGAGATAAAGGATGGTTATAAGTTCTGTCCGAAGTGTGGGACTCCTGCGTATGTTGAGAAGGAGGAACCAAAGGATGAGGTGAAGAATGAAGAAGTTGATGAGATTGCTAAGGAAACAAATGACTCATCAGCAGTATCAGAACCTGTGGTTAAGTCGACAGAACAAATAAAGAAGACAGCTAAGGCGAATACTGCATCCAGACCAAAGAAGAAAGAAACTGATTCCACGGCCCATGACGATTATAATCCAAATCTTTTGATTGAAAAAGAATTAGATTTATTGCGAGTTAGGAAAAAAGTAGAGCAGGGTAATAAGATTGCAATGCTACGTCAGGCATTTAGATATGAAATGGGTATTGGTGTCGAGAAGGACATTGCCAAAGCAAAGGAATTATATGAAAAAGTTGGTGGGAAAAGAGCTTTATCTATATTAGAAAGAAGTCATATTAATTGTATAATACCTGATCCCAATTATGATCATGCACTATTATCAACAGATGAAACAAATGATGAAAAGGATAATGTATTAAGGGTTATACCATTTGTTAAAGATATAATCCTTGATTATGCTAATAAAGTTGAGCAAGATAAATCGCAGGGTAAACTCACTAAAGAAAAGTCTATCGAGTATCGAAACGAGTTCATTCAAAGAATGAAGGTAGTTCGAGATTTGCATCCAGAACTGCTGCTTGCCAACATTGATGAAAAAGTAACAGAAGAAGATGTTAATAGACTATTTGATGCTTTTAAAGAAAGTGCTTCAAATCGTTATAGTTTGAAATGGATTCCATCTTTGTACAATTTCTCTGATACTGTTGATGGGAATAGATTTGACATCCCGAGTATATATGAGATAAAGTCAAATGGCTTGTTTACAATAAACTATCTTGACGAGAAAGATAAAATGAATCTTCTGAATCAGTTTATATACACACTTTTGCTTCAAATACCAATCAAGAAGATTAGATTGACTTTTGTAGATTTAGATGGGAAATACGAATATGACAATCTTCTAAGACAACTAAATCCAATAATTTATGATAATAAACCTATTACTACAGAAGGTCAATTAGATGTTTTATTAAGACGTTTGGAAGAAAGACAACTGGAAGTCTTAAAGAAATATGGAAATTACCCAAAGTTTTGCGAAAGCAATCAAGAGGTTCCTATACCTTATGAATTCATTTTCTTTTTAAATAATAATATTGATTCCATATATGGAGAAAGACTCCTTAAAATGTATTCTTCAAATTTCCAAATAGGAGTACATTATGTAATTTTTGTGGAAAACAGCAGAAATAGTTTGACTTATCTAAAAGAAAAAGATGTCTTTAATCCCAAAAGGAATGAAATATATTCAAAATATAAAAGGCAATGTATATTTAACAATGGTATCTATTATATGTGCTTAGATACAAAATATACAAAAGAATCATTCAATAGGTATAATATTATTTTAAAAGAGTCTAGCCCAGCAAAACTACAATTGGTAAAATGCGTGCAAGAAATTATAGGTTCAAATTTTAAAGAAGCAGAGATTATCGTAAATAAATTGCCTTATGTGCTAAAACGTAATGTGCCTGTTGATGAAGCAGAGTTAATAAAGAATAGTATTGAAGATACAGGTGCAATTTGTGAAATTTTAGAGATAAACAAAAATGAGGTTTCATTTGATTGGAATGACTTTCTTCCTCGTGAAAGTACAGCCTCTTATAGAGATTATTATATAGAAGGATATGGAAACTATGAGGTAATTCTGACAGCTAAGAAGTACTCGGACTTTTTCAATTATAATATTGAAGACTTGAGGAAATTTAATGATGAATTAGCTATGTTTACAGGGGAAATGAGCAAAAAGGAAATAGTTCAAGAGAGGTTGTTAAATGAAGGTCTCTTGTTAGGAGCTTTTCCTACAGAAGAGGAAGCTCAGGATTATATGAATAAAAAGACTTTCCCTAACATCTCGTATAATAACAAGGACCGTATGAGATTGATTCCATATTATGTAAAGAAACAAAAAGTGGATCAAATAGGTATTGCATTATATATTCCTAAAGGTATTCTTTCTTCATATAACGTTGAACAAGATTTACTTTTTTATCTAACAAAGATTGGTTTTTCATCAACGATTATTAACCAATTTATAAATATTGTTTTGGAGGGGACAAATGTTGGATATGGTAACTATGAGTATTTTCCGAAACCCAAGGGTAAACATAGGTGCATAAGTATTGCAGAAGAATGCGTACAGAAATTTCAAAATAGTTATTGTGGCTATTTTTTCCCAGATTTCCTAAATAACAAATATGAAATGGATTTCGGTTTCTGGGGTTTAAATGTAAATAATAGTAACGACTTAAATATTGCATTTGAAGCAATTAGAAAATGTGAAAACGATATTAGTAATATTGAGAAAGAACTAGATAGGTATGCTATACAAGAATGGGGTAAAGGGTATGCTAAAGAGCATTTGGCTTTCAATGATGTAATTGAGAATATTGCATATTTGGAGGTTCGTAAAACAAAGAGATATAGAATTCCAATATTAAAATACAATAATTATGGTTCTGATAGTCTTATAAAGCCAATAAACTTTGTTGAGGATGGTGTCTTCAAGCAAGCATGCATCAATTATATTAATAAGGAGGTAGTAGCAAAAGAAGAAACAAAGGTTGTTTCATTGGCTTATGATGCAAGTTTGTCCTATGAGATCATTGCAACTGAGTTGATGATTGATGTCGGAAAGAAAGGAAAAGATGAAATGATATTCCGTATGGATTTGGTGAGTCATGTACATTCGTTCATTATTGGACAGTCTGGTTCTGGTAAGTCTGTGTTCCTACATAATATCATAGGTGGTGCGATGCTGAAGTATGCACCTGAGGATTTGCAACTCTATCTGCTTGATTTTAAGCTTGGCGGTGTTGAGTTTAATCGCTATCAGGGTTCTAAGCATGTTAAGGCTCTGTTAGTGGATAATTCAGACCCACAGGTAACATTGGAGATTCTGAGAGAACTTCGTACTAGCATGACTGAAAGAGGCAAACTGCTTCGTAGTGCTGGTGTGAACAATATTGGTGAATACAACAAGATGCATCAGCATGACAGAATGCCTCATGTGCTGGTTGTCGCAGATGAGTGCCATGAGATGTTTAAGGCTGATGACTCTATCCCTCGACAGGTGAGAAATGAGATTTCTGATATAGTGATCAAGATTGCCAAGGAAGGCCGTAGTCAGGGTGTTCATTTGGTATTTGCCACGCAGACATTGTCTGGTACAGAGATATCGAGTGAGATCATCAACAACGTGAGCGACTTCTATTTGTTGAAATGTGCACAGACGGACTCAGAACGATTGGTACCAAATAGTTCTGCCATCACATCCGAATTGTCAACGGGGCAGATTTACTATCACCATGTGGATGAACAAGTGAAATTTCAGGCCTACTATACAGACAAGGAGGCAGCAGAGAAACTGATGGCTGCCATTGTGGAGAAGGCCAAAGATCATAAGAGCAATGGCGAGTTCTACTTTAATGGTGCCCAGATGTTCTATCTGGATGAGAGCGTGAAGGAGCAGATGCAGGCCGTGAAAGGCAAATCACCTGTTGCATTCATGGGTAAGGCCATAGACATCAGCCAGAAGGATTTGTATATCAAACTGAATGAGGATTTCAGTGAGAATGTGCTGTTGTTGGGACTGAACGATCAGGAGCAGGTTACTCGTACAACGATGAATCTGTTCGTATCGCTGATGATGTCTGCCAAACTGAAGCACAAGGATATTGCCTTTAAGGTGATAGACTGCCTGAATAATGAAGAGGGTGAAGTGCATGAACTGATCTTTGACTTGGAGAACGAGGGCTATTGCGAGATCATTGAGCGTAGACAGCGTAGTAAGTTCTTCAAGGAATTGGCACAAGGTGTTCAAAATGGAACAGTAGAAGAAACGATCCTGCTGATATTGGGTCAAGACAGATTCAGAGAGTTGAAGATGGATATGGAGTTGGAAGAGAGCAGCAGTAAATCTTCTGATGGTGACGATATGATGAGCATATCGGATGATTTCTTTGGAGGTGGCGATAGCTCTTCATCAAACATTCGAACCTATCGAGAAGCTTTGAATGTAATCCTTGACAAAGGACCAGACTATGGCGTACATACTTTGCTGCAAATTGAAAAGGCTTCAAATCTGTTGTTTGAGGACTATATCACGCCAAAGGTGGTATTCCAGAAGTTTAAGCATCTGGTGATGCTGAAATCGGATGAAACGGCAGGTGTGACATTGCACCTGAATGATGACATTCGATTGGAGAAGTTGAGTAGTGATTGGGAAAGACTTCGTGCATACTATTATGCAGAGGAAAGTGACAGTTATACACTGTTCACACCCTATATGCCCTCGAAAGCAAAGGATATTATTAACCTGTTAAAAACGATATAAGATATGGCACAGGAAGTAGGTGTTAGAAGTGTACAGGACTTGAAACAGTTCGGTAGCGACTTAAAAAGATTGAGTGAGCAACTCTCTAATGCTTTTCATGCAGCAGAGAAAAAGATGAATCGTGTTTGTGAGGGATGGAATGACACATCCAATCAGAAATTCATGACGGAATTCCAGAAGGATGCCAAGCAGATAGACGAGATAGCCAATCGTATGGTGGAGTATGCCAAGTTTATTGGCAAGAGTGCAGAAATCTTGGAGATGTATCGTAGCAATAGAATCTGATAGATTATGGCAGAAGATGCAAAAGTCTCTCAAGTCAGTGAGTTGACAGCATACGCAGGGAAGATGCAGGGCTTTATGGAGTCTGTATCTGGCAACAGCACAGCACTGATAAACACGATGGTGCAGAAGCTGGATGGGCTTCGTAAGAAGTTGAAAAAGGCTGAGCAGATGGAGGCTGAGGCTGTGGCAGAGTATAACGCTTTGATTAAGGCAATGGCCAGTGCTTCTGATGAGAGAGAAAAAAGGGCTTTGATGGCGAAGAAATCAGAACTTGAAAACAAGAAGAACAAAGCCAAGAGAATGCGTGAAATAGTTGCGCAGCAAGTCACTGTGGCCCAAGGCGCAACTATTGTTATCATTGATGGAACCAAGTTGTTTCAGAATAAGGTGAAAACAAATGTGGATAAGGGAAAGCAGGTGATTAAGAAGTCTGTTGCCCAATTGGAGCAGTATAAAGAAACAAAAAGGAAGGTATGAACCCAATAGCTCTATTGAATAATGACATGTCAACCTTTTTGATGGCAAGTCAACAAGTGTTCCAAACTTGGAATGATACAGTATCAGAGGGGTTTAAGAACAATTGCGTTGAGCAAATCCAACGTGATTGGAATGCTTATCTCCAGGAGATGAATCTACGAATGAATCTCTTTATGAGGGCAGAAAAGGCCATTGATGAAGAAATGGCAAAATACGAACGAGAATTCAAAAAAAGATAACAAGATATGAAAGAGTGTCCAAAGTGCCATACTATGATTGAAGATGACGCTGTATTTTGTGGCGTTTGTGGTACAAAACAAGAAATGGAAGAAGTTGAGGCTCAAGCAGAAGAGCAATCTTCTCAAGAAGAACAATTCTGTGTCCATTGTGGGAAATCCATAGAGGTAGGAAGTGCGTATTGTCCTTATTGTGGAAAACCTCAGGATGTTGAAGAGACTAAGAACGAGGAACCTCAAGAAAAAGCAGAGGAGCCTCAGCCTAAGCAAAAAAAGCCTAAGGTAAAAGAAAAGCCTAAGACGGAAGAATCTCCAAAAGAGGAACCAAAGCCAGAGGGAACTCAACAAGAGGCATCTCAGCCAGAGGAGGAACAAACGTATGAATATGAGGAGGAAAAGAAATCCAAAAAATGGATCTGGATTCTGCTGGTTCTGTTGATTGCTGGTGGGGCTGGCTGGTATTATTTCATGAATGATTCTTCTACAGAAGCTGTGGGGGCGAATGTGGAGGCACCAGATTCTATTATGACATCACCAGTCGTAGACAAGAATGCGCCAACAAGTGCTTTGGCATTCCTTGATCAATTCTATAAAAATGAAATTGAAAAAGATGATTTAAGGAATTACGTCACCGCAAATGTTATTAACAAGTTGAGAAGTGATTTTGATTATGATTGTCCTTCGAATGATTGTTTGGCCACATGGGTATTCACTGCATATCCAGCTGGTGCCGATCTGGATTTAGAAAAAGGACCGATTATTACAAAAACAGATACTGAGGGCAAGTTTAAAGTTGACTTTAGATACTCTGGTTATAATGGTAGTGAGAAGACCTATGAGACTAGAACTGTTTATCTGACCGTTACAGAAATGGAGGGGAAATATATGATTTGTGACTATGAGGTTGCAGATGGTGAAACCATAGAGGAGAAAGAGGGCTTATTGTCTTTTGAGGACGCATTGAGAATAGCAGAAGAAATGCAGATAAAGGATGGTGTTGTTGAAGGATTCCGTTCTCCTGAAAATGTGAACAAAATAATGAAGGCATATGGTTATGAGCCTAAAGGCAAATATTTCGTAGATAGACAGTTGTTATTTGGCTTGCTGTATTATAAGAATTGTACCTTAGCAGAGTCAACTGGTAATGATTGCTATACTGATTTTCCTTCTGCAAATGGCGGCGGAGATGCTAGCTTTGTAGGCCTAGATGATACTGCTTTAGTCATAGTACCATTTAGTAAGGCTGCTTTTGATGGCTTTATGAAACAGGTCAAAGAAAAAGGTGCGACTCTGGTTGAAAATGATGAGCCAACAATTGTTTACAAATACTCATCTATCCAAATAACGGGTTACAAAAGAGGAGTTTTTAGCCTCAATTATTGTATATTTGTCAGTAAAGAGAAGTGATTAGCAATTAATTGGTATGGGTGTTGACGTTTGGACTGATGAGTTTGGTGGCGTATATACTGCTGACAAGAAGAAAGTGCTAAGAGTACCGAATGTGAAGCGGTATCGGGTAGCAGAGGGATGTGAGCGTGTGGATGAGAACGCTTTTGAGGGGTGTTCTCTGCTGGAAGTGCTCTATGTTCCAGAATCGTTTAGTGAACAGGCAGCAGAGGAGGCATTCCAGAATATGCCATCAACAGTGACTAATTTCTGCCATTGGGACAGGCCGTATGTGGATGAGGTTTATGATGTGAATGAATTCTGGCTTGATGAGGCGCAAACAGAGATGGACGAGTTTGGGGTGGTCTATGCTAATGATGGAAAGCGATTGATTGAGGCCGCAAAACCTGGGCTCATAGGAAGGGATTATGAGGTGCCTGATGGCGTGTTGACAATCTGTGATGGTGCTTTTAGATTCTGCGATCAAGTGGTGCTGTCTGTTCCAAGGAGCATCAAGGTGATTGGTGATTATCTTTTTGGAGAAGAGGGTGGTAAAATAGTGATTCGTGACTGATATGGAGAATAGCACTTTCAGGTTTAGGATATCGTTTGTGTGGTATTCGGATGTGGATCTCTGGATTGAGATCCCAATGGAACTCTACCAGAAGATATGCGATAGCGTGGGAAGTAGTAAGATGGAGAGATACGAGTTTTGTTTCAAATTCTCAGATATCATCAAAGAGAAGTTTCCAGAATTGGACACATTGATCCATCAAGAGATTGATAAATGGAAGAGTGAACACTATGGCGTCGATATAAAAGATGAAGTGTTACATCGCTATGGTCTTACATCACCTTGGTTTGAGGAATTATGACTATTTATAATAAAATAGGTAAAGGGATCGTTGAGGCTGAGAAAGTCAGGGTGTATCACCATTTCTGGGGGAAGTTGCTCCCAGCCAAAATCAAACTGGACTGGAATGATGATGATGCCATGCCCTTCGTCTGTTATTTAGATGAGAAGGTAAGATTGTTGTTTGGCTCTTCTGATGAAAGACATCCTGATCTCTACTCAAAAATGGAACGGTTACGATTTAATTATCCAGATATTCTTTTACAGGGTAGAATTTGGAAAAGGCGCAAGATGATGGTTATTGACCAGTTCTATTATAGCAACCGTCTGTCTAAATTTGTCTATATCAGTGAATTTCTTGAAGTTGCAGAGCATTATGTGGAAGGTATTTGTAACTTCAATTTGATTTTCAAGGAATCAGAAAGTAGCAATACGGTCTATATGGATACCATCAATGAAGTATATGATAAATGCTTATCGGAGAGTCATCACGCTCAGAAATATCAACTTTAATTTGGGCAATAATATACTTATATCTCCATTATACAGTGTATGAGAGAGGTTATCTCAGCGCTCCAACTTCGAGCCTTCTATTTGTTTCGCACAGAGTTTTTCAATCTCGCATTTTTCACAGTGGGGCTTTCTGGCGGTGCAGACGTAGCGTCCGTGCAGCAACAGCCAGTGATGGGCATTGGGGATATCCGTTTCTGGGATATGTTTCACGAGTTCCTGTTCTACTTTATAAGGCGTGTTGGCACGCTTACTCACAAGTCCGAGCCTGTGGGCCACGCGATACACATGGGTATCCACGGCCAAGGTTGATTTGCCGAAAGCCACACTCTGAATCACGTTGGCTGTCTTACGACCTACACCAGGCAAGTCGAGTAGGGCGTTCATGTCCGAAGGCACCTCACCGTCATGATGCTCAACCAGTGCCCTCGCCATCTTCACCAGATGGTCTGCCTTGGCGTTAGGGTACGACACGCTGCTGATATATTCCAATACCTCTTCCGGCTCTGCCTGCGCCATCGTCTTGGCATCAGGATAGTGACGGAACAATTCTGGTGTCACCTGATTGATGCGCTTGTCGGTACACTGCGCACTTAAGATTACTGCCACCAACAACTGAAACACACTCCCAAACTCCAGTTCGGTAGTCACTTCAGGCATCTGCGTCCTGAAATGCGCCAAAATCCGCTCGTATCTTTCTTCCTTTCTCATCCGATATGATTATTTCTGATGCAAAGATAAGTCTTTTTTGAAAGAATGCCGTCAATTTTCAACATAAATGCACATATTTGTCGCAAAATCCTCTCCTTGTCGTAACTATCCGCTTCAGAAAATCGCGAAATATTTCCTCATGTTCTCAGATCACCCTACCTTTGCAGCCGAAATCATAAAGAATTAACGATTAAAAAAAGAAGAATATGAAGAAGAATGTTTTCATGATAATGGTTCTCTGCTGTGTTTCAATGATGGCAAAGGCCGAGGTTGCAAAGTATTGTATGAGTTATGCCGATTACGTGGCAGGTAACTGGAAATCCGTTGACGAGCTCACAGAGGGTCGCACCAATCAGGTTTGTCAACTGAAGAGCGATGATCACTGCGTCTATTTCAAGACAGGCGACAAGGCGTGCGATGAGATCCTGAAGAAACAGGCTTTCGCCGTGATGTATGGCAACCAACTCTACGTCAACAGCCGCAACCTGCGCTACAATGATATACCTCTCGAGACCTCTAAATATATACAGGCCGTTCCCTATGGCGACGACAAACTCTGTGTCATGGCCTATAAGACCAACGGGCTGCTGGCTCTCGCCGATGTTGGCTGCTTGGCATCCTCAATCTTTGTCAGCAACAACTGGGTATCTCTCGGACTCCTTGGTGGATCCATCGGTGCAGGCATTGCCAACAACTGTCTCAGCGACTACGCCTGCTACCTCATCGACAGCAATGCTAACGCGAAGGGCAAGACCCCCATCACTCGTATCAACGACGCGTTTATGGAGAACCTTCTCTCTGACGATGCCTCGCTGCTCGGCAAATATATGGCCATCAAGAGTAAGCACAATCGTCAGTCAGCCGCCAACGTCCTTCCCATCCTGATGGAAAAAGGACTCGTCGCAGGTAATTGAATTAAAATATAAATGGAATATAATTATAAAAAAAGAAAGAATATGAAAAAGTCAATTTTAGCAAAGTTATTGTTCGCCGCCTTAATTGGTGTGGCAGTCGTTAGTTGTGAGTTCTCATCTTCATCAGAGTCTTCATTCTCATTTGAGATTCAGAATGGTGATGATCAGGGGTACGTGATTACGGGTGAACCCAGCCAGATGTTAGATATCAGCAATGACCTGTTGGGTTATCTGAAGTCTGCACATATCAACGATGCAGATGACGCGCAAGAGTTTGAGGATACCATGGAAGATGTGAAGGAACTGCTTCAAGCCGTTTCCGACACCATCAATGCCAGACTCGAGAAGATGAATCCCGAGGAGAAGGGAGTACTGATTGATGAGTTTACAACCGCCAGTGACCAGCTTGAGGAAAACAATCCTGCCATTGAGCATGAGATTGAACGCCTTGTAAAGGAAGCCAAGGAGCAAGGAATCACCCTGTCAGTTGATTTCTAACCCCAATATCTATATTGACTAAAACGAATCCTCGAACAAAGTCGAGGATTCGTTGTTTTATATCCCATGTAAGAGGTGATGTAAATGTTTTTTCATTTCCTTAAATCTTTTTCTCTTGATTCGTGATTTTGTGGTCTGGCTGAAGAATTTTATCTGGTAGGCCTACAAAAATTATCTCCTTGGCTTAGGCGCAAATTTTGTAGCGCTTCAACTACAATGCAGAGTTGCGGATTAATTTTGAAAAAGCGAGATTGTTGTCAAACTTTTTTCTAGAAATTCTATTTATTCGGTAAAGGCACTACTTTTCCCAGTTTTCACTTTTCGCCATTTTCTTTCTTTTGTTTCCGATTTATTTTGTACTTTTGCAGAACCAAGAACAGATAAGTGTTATTATTAGCAGAAACAGATATGAAAGTGAGATATGCGTTACTGTCATTAGTCCTGTTTGCGACGCAGATTCATGCTCAGGGCCTTAGTTACAATGAGGAGTCAGTAGATCTCGGTGCTCTCTATGATCAGATCGACGATGCGATCAGTGAGTCGTCTCAATATGTAGCGGAACGGGAACGGAAGATTGCTGTCTGTCGCGATAGTTTGGTGGCAGAAGACAATCTGGAAAAGCGTGTGCAGACGGCTGAGCAGCTCTTCCAGCTCTATAAGCCTTACAAGAACGACTCGGCCCAGTATTATGCAGAGTTGTGCATCAGCTTTTCGGAGACGATGAACCGTCCTGACCTCGCTGGTCGCTATCGTTCGATGCTTGCCTTGCAGTGTTCGAATACGAACATGGTGGCAGAGTCATTAGAGCTGCTCCGTCTTGTAAATAGGTCGGTACTCGACAAACGAGGACTTGTGGATTATTATAACGCGTGGATGCATGCTTATGGCGAACTGGCATCTTATACCCAGCGCCAAGACATGCACGACCTCTATTTGGACAGACAGCGCCTCTACCGCGACTCCGTGATGATGGTTGCTGAAGAGGGTAACGAAGAATGGTATCATCTGAAGATGGATATCCTCAGTGCCCAGCGTCATTTCCAGGATGCCTTAAAGGTGAGTAACCAATGGCTGAAGATGGCTAAGAAAGGCACCCATGAAAGCGCCTATGCTGCTTTCTATCGTTCAATGGTCTATAGCCATCTCAATAATCACGATCTGACCTGTTACTGGTTTGGTATCTCTGCCCTCGAAGATATCCGTTGTGGTGTGATGAACCAAGCCTCGCTTCTCTTCCTGGCAGAGCGTCTTGCCGACGATGGCGACAATGAGCGTGCTATGCGGTATATGGAGTTCTGCAGATCGTGTAACCTCACTTTCAATTCTCACTTGCGTTCCTATCAGTTTAATTCCGTCATCCATGTGATCGAGAAAGACAGAGAGGCCACTCAGGATCGGTTGTCTCAGATCATGATCGGTGCTGGCATCGTGATGGTATTACTGCTGCTCGCCCTGATCATCGTACTTATCAGAAGAAGAAAACGTAACCAAGCATAAACATGATGAGAAGACTTTTACTGTCAGTAGCCTGTCTGGCTTCACTGACGACCTATGCCGCCGACACGACACCCGTGTGGCGTAACCCCAGTGTAAACCAACAGAACCGTGAACCAAGACGTGCCGATTTCTTCGCCTTCGAGAGTATCGACAAAGCGCAGGGAGATAAGTCGGCCTCTGCCCGTTATCAGTCGATGGAGGGTCTATGGAAATTCTGTTTCGTAAAGAACCATCAGGATGCGCCGAAGGACTTTTATACCCTGAAGTACGACGACTCCAAGTGGGTGGATTTCCCTGTGCCTGGGCTTTTCGAGCTGAATGGCTATGGCGACAAGATCTATAAGAACATCGGCTATGCCTGGTGTACGACCTTTGAGAGTGATCCCCCATATATCGGTGAGACGAACAACTATACGGGTTCTTATCGTCGCAGTTTCGAGCTGCCTGCCGACTGGAAAGGGATGGAGGTGTTCTTCCACGTAGGTTCTGCCACCAGCAACCTCTCACTCTGGGTGAATGGCAAGTACGTGGGCTACTCGGAGGATTCGAAGGTGGCTGCCGAGTTTAATATCACGAAGTATCTGAAGCCGGGCAAGAACCTCATCGCGATGCAGGTGATGCGTTGGTGCGACGGCTCGTATCTTGAGGATCAGGACTTCTGGCGCTTTACGGGTATCGCCCGTGAGGTGTATCTCTATGCCACACCGAAGACGCATCTGCAGGATATCACCATCGGACAAGACTATCAGGATGGTAACGGTCTGCTGCAGGTGGAGGCCAAAGTGGCTAACGACAAGGGTACGACTCTTGAGGCTCGACTGTTGGATGCTGACGGCAAACAGGTGGCTGAGGGACTCACCGCCACCATCCCCAATGTGAACCCCTGGACAGCTGAGACACCTTATTTATATATATTAGAGCTGCAGCTGAAGAAAGGTGATGAGGTGTTGGAGGCTGTGCGCAAGCAGGTGGGCTTCCGTCATATTGAGATCAAGGGAGGGCAGTTGCTCGTCAACGGTCAGCCGATTCTCATCAAAGGTGCTGACCGTCATGAGCTCGATCCGGATAATGGCTATATCGTAAGCATCGATCGTATGATCCAGGATATAAAGATCATGAAACAGTTGAATATCAACGCGGTACGTACCTGTCACTATCCTGATGATCCACGTTGGTATGACCTCTGCGACCAGTATGGTATCTATCTCACGGCGGAGTCGAATCTTGAGAGTCATGGCATGGGTTATGGCGAGAAGACGTTGGCGAAGAATCCTGCTTTCGAGCAGATGCACATCGAGCGTCAGCAGGGTAATATGATCAGCTTCAGGAATCACCCCAGCATCATCGTGTGGAGCTTAGGCAACGAGGCTGGCTATGGTCCAAACTTCGATAAGGCTTACGAATGGGTGAAGGCTTACGACCAGACGCGCCCCGTGCAGTATGAGCAGGCCGTCTTCCACAATCAGGGTAAGACGGATATCGTGTGTCCGATGTATATGGACTATGAGGACTCTGAGAAGTATGTGAACAGCGATGATCCCCGTCCGCTGATCCAGTGTGAGTATGCTCACGCGATGGGTAACTCGATGGGTGGCTTCAAGGAGTATTGGGATCTCATCCGCAAGTATCCGAAATATCAAGGTGGTTATATCTGGGACTTTGTGGATCAGGGCTTGCGCGACAAGAGTCCTGTCACCGGTAAGGAGATCTTTACCTATGGTGGTGACTACGGACGCTATCCTGCCAGCGACTATAATTTCAACTGTAATGGTATCATCGCCCCAGACCGCCGTCTGAATCCCCATGCACATGAGGTGGGATACTATTATCAGAACGTGTGGATCACACCAAAGGATCTTGCCAACGGTGAGTTGGAGATTTACAACGAGCATTTCTTCAAGAACCTCGACGACCTGGAACTGGTGTGGACCATCCGTCGTCATAGTGGGAAGATCGACATCAGCGGCATCGCTCCCCAGCAGCGGAAGGTGATTGCCGATGCAGAACTGAAGGCGACGATCGCCAAGGTGTTGAAGCATCACGCTGATGACGAGACGTTTGTGAACTTCGAGTTCCGTAGCCGTGAGGCTCAGCCCCTGATCGACAAGGGACAGGTGCTGGCACGTCAGCAGTTCGCGCTGAAGGATTATCAGTTCCCAACGCTTGAAGCGACTTCTGCCAACGCCAGTCTGAAGGTGGAGGAGACTATCAGTTACGTGCGCTTCGAAGCGGCTGGTACAGCACTCACCATTGGTAAGAAGACGGGGTGGATCGACTATCTCGATGTTAATGGCAGTCCGATGCTCCGTGATCGCCAGTCTGTTACCCCGGAGTTCTGGCGTGCACCTACAGACAACGACTACGGTGCATGGATCCAGCAGCGTCTGGGCGTTTGGCGTCAGCCTCAGATGAAGCTGCAGGCTGTTGAGGTGAAAGCCGATGGTGCCATCGCCACCTTCGAGATGCCTGATGTGAAGGCTACGTTGACGATGACTTATACACTCAAGACTGATGGTCAGGTGGTTGTGCGCCAGCAACTCTCTACCACCAAGGATGCCGAGGTAGCCCCGATGTTCCGTTACGGTATGCAGTTGCAGATGCCCAGCGAGTATGCACAGGTGGAATACTATGGTCGTGGTCCGATAGAGAACTATATCGACCGCAACAGTTCAGAGTTCATCGGTGTCTATCAGAACAGTGTGGCTGATGAGTACTTCCCATATATCCGTCCGCAGGAGAATGGCAACCACACCGATGTGCGCTGGTTCCGTGTGAAGGATGCAGAGGGTAGGGGTCTTGAGTTCTACGCCAGTGCCCCGATAGAGGTGAGTGCCCTCAACTTCAGTGTGGCAGACCTCGACGATGGTCCTTTGAAGGATAAGGTGTGGGGCCGCCATTGTGGCGATCTCGTACCCGAGCCCTTCACCCAAGTGCTGATCCAGCAGCGCCAGATGGGACTCGGATGTGTGAACGCGTGGGGCGCTTGGCCTCGCAAGGAGTATCTCGTTCCCTATCAGGATTACGATTTCACCTTCGCCATCCGACCCTTGCAAACAAAATAACGTCAATTTTCCCCTCTGACGTGACAAATTGTAACCATCTGCAGTTGACTTTTATCAAAAAGAACGCTGCAGGTGGTTATTTTATGAATTTTTTTCCAAAAAGTGTTGGTCGATAACTGATAAATTGCTATCTTTGCACCCGAAAAGAGAAGGTTTGATAACAAATCAAGATTGAGATAACAAAATTAAAGATGAAAGAGATGAGAATGATGATGAAAATGATGCTTGTCGGCATGCTGATGCTTGCTGGCACAACTACTATGAATGCAGAGGATAACAATGTCACCAGTGAAATTGATACCACTTATATTAAGCTCGACGAGAACCGCGAGCCTATCAACCATGTGAACCTCTCTTATGAGGAGCTGGTGGAAAAGGTAGGTGAACTGGAGACCATCCTTGAGACTGATGAGTTCCAGCTCTATGCCTGTGGCGACTATACCTATAAGGTGGAGAACGGCTATGTGACTTCAATGGCTATTCAGATTGCAGATGACAACAATGATAAAGTGATCTACAATAAGATCCTGAATGCCCTTGCTCAGAGCAACTCTATCAAGGACACACATAACACTGGTGGTAACTACTACCAGTATGCTAACTTCCAGGTGCAGTTTGATGACTTCGAGGGTTATGAGAAGCTGACCTTCTCTGTCATTCCAGTAGAATAAGTATATGCATTTAGCTAAGATATTCAAGTTTATGGCTCTGATTGCAGGTATGTTCTGCTTTCAGAGCTTTATTGTTGGCGACGAGCCAATGACAAAGGAAAATGGTGTGTATGTGGTCAACACCACCACCATCGGCAAAGATATCGAAGGCTATAATGGTCCTACGCCATTAAAAGTATATATCAATAAGAATAAGGTGGAGCGCATTGAGTTCCTCAAGTCGATGGAGTCACCTAAGTACTACGCCCAAGTCAAGAAAGCCTTATTGGAGAAATGGAACGGGAAGACGGTGAAGGATGCCAGAACGCTTCAGGTGGATGCTGTGACTGGTGCCACTTTTTCTTCAGAAGCCGTCATCCAGAATGTGCAGATGGCACTCGACTATTATCAGAAGAACAAGTAATTACTTTAGGCAAAGGAAATAGCCTAAGCGGTAAAGTTTGAAAACCCATAAAGAGGGACGGGATCCACAGAGGTTCTGTCTCTCTGCTTTTTTAAAGAGACGATGCCAGAAACGGATGAGGGAGAGGATCAAAGAAATGTGGATGCCTGAGACGAAGGTGAGCAAACGCGAAAAGCCCCGTAACTCGTTGCGGAAGGTATAGAGTGTTCGCAATCCTTCTTCCGTCTTTGCCACGAACGCAGCATTGGTCTCGAAGGTGCACATTCCCAATGGGTTGTCGATATGGAGAATGGGAACATGATGCTGGTGAAGCGTTTTGCCAAGTAGTACATCTTCATAACCATAATGACGGAACCGCTCATCGAAAGGATATTGAAGCATAAGATCACGACGGATGAGCAAGTTGGCGGTGTGGATATGCTGATGGGGTGAACGCTGCCGTTCTGATACGGTGTGAAGGGGTTCCTCTGCCTTCTCGTAGAGGTATCTGAGGTTACCTTTCAGATCATCAGGATCGCCACAGACGGTGATACCTCCATCGACTACTGTCTGACAGTCGGCTGCAAGATAGTTCTGGATGAATGACTCACTGACGACGCTCATATCGCTGTCAATCAACAAAAGGAACTCGTATTGGGCTGTCTGTGCGAGAAAGTTGCGGATCACGGCCCGACCCGTGTTCTCCGTCCTGACGATATACTGACAGTGGGACAGCGCGTTGATAGGTTGGTTTGACTGAATGGTTGCTGTATTTGTGGAACCGTCGTCACCCACGATGATCTCATAAGGAATGGCAGCCTGCTCAAGCTGTCTGTGCAACTGTTCCACCAAGGGCAGACAGCTGCAATTATAGGCAGGTATGAGTACTGAGAGACTTTGCATAGGGTGCTCCGACATTAAAATTTGCTTGCAAAGTTACAAATATTTGAGAAAAGAAGAGAGGTAATAGGTATTTTTTTGTATCTTTGCGGCAGAATTCTAAATTAATAGCTTATGAAATCAATGAGATTTTTAGGGTTGGCCCTGATGGTGCTGATGGCTGGTAGCATGCAAGCCCAGACAGTCAAAGAGACTGCTGATAGTGTGGTGTCTGGTGTGAAGTCGGGTAATGTGAAGGAGGCTTATTCGAAAATCAAAGACTCGTTTGAGTTGAAACGGGTGAATGCCGAAAAGCTGATAGGTACATGGGACTATAAGGAGCCTGCCGTCTATACGACCAAAGGCAATATCCTTTTTAGAATGGCTGGCAACGCAGTCGCCGACCAACTGGAGAAGCTGTTGCGCGGCTATATCGAGAAAGCTCACATCACCCCTGACAATACACAGTTCACATTCTATAAAGACGGACATTTCGACAGGAACGTGGCTGACCGTAAAGCCAGTGGTGTGTGGATCGTGAGTGAAGAAAAACTGGTCTTAGGTATCAACAACCTGATGACGGCCGATATCACCACCCATTATGAGGACGGCGAACTGATGTTGTTGATTGATATAGACAAGCTGATGAATGCCTTTAAGGCCCTCGGTGCGATCAAGGACACGAAGACAAATAAGCAGCTGATTAAGTTGTCAAAGCGCATTCCTGGTGTACAGGCAGGTTTCTTACTTGTTAAAAAACAATAAAATATACGGTGCCTTATGCGCGCGTTAGCGTAAAAAGTAGTACCTTTGCAGCCGCTATTACGAGATAATGGCATGAAATTCAAAATTTTAACAACAAAATTACAACAAAATGGCAACAAAAATCAGATTGCAGCGCGGTGGTCGTAAAGGTTAT
>Ga0265300_10001043_pt1 | contig 27328 bp, 9 predicted proteins | sample AusTroGonzalo_MG_FD_193482 | JGI IMG/M metagenome (GOLD analysis project Ga0265300, IMG submission 193482) | Bovine rumen microbial communities from tropical cattle in Woodstock, Queensland, Australia - Gonzalo_03 | ecosystem: Host-associated > Mammals > Digestive system > Stomach > Rumen ...
ACCAGAGCAGGACTTAATAGTTTCAGTTTATCCTTCATTTCCTTGTTAATTGCAATATCGCCTGCAAAGGTAATAAAAAAAAGTGAATAGTGAATAGTGAATAGTGAAAAGTATCAATAAAAAAGGTGGCGAACCGAAGTCCGCCACCTTAATTATCAATTTTCTAATTCTCTAATTCTTGATTACTTCACAATCACCTTCTCGGTCTTGACAGAGCCATCGCTCATCACCTTCTTGACGATGGTGAGACCCTTCTGAGCCTTAGCTACGCGGCGACCGTTGAGATCGAAGAGTTCGATAGTGCGAACCTTTGCAGCAGGCGTTCCCTCGAGTGTCTCGATACCAGCTGCAGCTGCGTCGGCATAGAGAGCAGCGTAGTCAACATTTGCAGGACCTGTCATCAGAACGTTGACATACTCGAAGAATGCCTGAGACTGACCACCCCATGCGAAGCCGAGGGTCAGAATACCATCAGTCACCACGATATTCTGAATACCGTCAGTCGGAATATTCTTGTTGTCCATGTCAGCATAGCCGGCATAGTTCACGTCCTTGTCGATCTCTGCACCTTCCTCAACAGCAGGTGTGTCAGAAGTCTTCACGTAAGCGTATGTACCATCAGAAGTATCTGAGTTATCCCAACCTCTGAACTTGATAGTGTAAACACCTGCGGGCAGGTCGGTAATGGTCTGCTCAACAGCAGCAACAGCATGCCAACCTGGATGCATAGCGCAATCCTCAGCGTATGTCGTTCTGGAGCTGTGGCTAACATTACCGTCCCAGCTGCTCCATGCCTGAGCATTACCTGAAACATTCTCCCAACCAGTAATCACCTGAGTCTTTTCACGAGCGTAGAGGTTCGGGTTCTTCACGAATGCTGTCATATCGATAGAAGTAGCAACAGCCTCCGGATTCTCAGGATCTGAGTTGTCGATCTTCTCAAAGATATTCTCACCATCCTTCAGCTTAGCATAGAGGTCGGCCTTGATATGGTTCTTCACCTCCTCAGCCAGTTCGTCATCGTCGTCAAGGGCATTGAGAGCCTGTGCAACAGGATAAGAATCCTCAGCACGACCCAGAGCCTTCAACGTCTGAGCACCCATGTACAGACGCTCAACCAAGGCTGCAACACCTCTGGTTTCACGCTTCAGGTTACCGTCTGACTCGCTATTGCTTGCATTGTGTACAGTGAACAGATTTGCAGTTGTCGTAGCGATTTCGCTCAACTCAGCGACAGCAGCCTTCAAAGCAGCATCGTCCTTCAGCACGTCATACTCGTACTTTCTCTCCCACTGTGCTTCATCACCTTCAGGAGCGACATTCTCCATCCAAGACTTACCATTGTACTTAGCAACGATAGTTACCAGCTGAGCATAGAGATCAGTATTCTTGAACTTCGTCTCCTTGTTCTGATCAACAGTAGCACTACCAGTCTTAATCGAATTATCGTAAGAGTTGCAGAGATCAACGTGGTCAATCAGGTTAGCACTGCTCTTTTCAAGCAGTTCAACAGCACCGTTACACTCAGAAGGAGAGGTGTAACCATCCTTCTCAGCCTCAACCTTGGCAATAGCCTCGTTCAAAGCTGTCTGGGCAGCACCGTCATAGCGCTCTGCAGCGTTATTAGCCTGAGTAGTCTTAGCCTTCTCCAGTGCCTCATTGACAGCGATTGTCTCAACAACGCCAAATGAGCTGGGGATATAACCGAACTTCACGTTAGCAAGCAGCAACTCATGCCAGGTCTCACCAGCGTCCTCACCGTCAGCATTGTTGGCTACCACGAAGCGCAGCTCGTAATCACCAGCAACAGTAGGCGTGTAATCAATGGAGTAAGCCGAAGAATTCTTCACAGCATTCTTAGCACCGTTGACATCAGGATTACAGGTCACGGTCTGGACAAGCTGCTCTTCACCAGCGGCGTTGAGGATCATCACCTTCAGATACTCACCACTTGACTTCCAACGGGCAGCGTTGAATGTCAGGGTGTACTTCTTACCAGCTTCCATCGTCAGCTTGTGCTCATCATCGTTAAGACCGTATGTCAGGTAGTTGCTACGCATGTAGAGCGCACCGGTGAAGTCACCACCAGCAGCAAAGTCATTGAAGAAACGAGCACCGCTACCATAGCTACCACCAGGAACGCGCTCCTCCATACCGTCAGCAAAGAGCTTGAAGCCCTCAGGAACAGAGCCGTTAGCGCAGCTGTTGAAATAGCTGAGCGGAATCAGCTCCTGAGCTACGTCGTTAGGATCGGGAGCACCCACGCTGAACACGTATGTCGTGTCGGTAAAGATCTCATCAGCCAGGATCTCCTCAGGATAAATCTTCGTGATGCGGATGGTATGCAGGCCATTTGCCAGATCGTCACCATCGTAAGTCATCGTGATTTCCTCAACCAGACCTTCTGCAGGGCTGATAGTCAAAGCTTTCTTATCGAGTGTAGCAACAATCTTAGAAGCGTCAGCCTTCTTATCGAACTTCACTTCGAACTTCTTCAGGTCGCTCTTGATATTAAATGAGCCCTGCTCGGGTTTTGCATAGACGATTGTTGGAGCGAGCATAGTGTAAGGATATACATCATCGGGCATACCGTCCAGAAGATCGTCGTTATACTCAGCAATCTCATCTACATTAGGAATCACCTGTCCGGCGTTAGGTCCACCAGCGTATGTCAGCTGCAGATCGCCAGCTGCATTGTTATAAATAACGCGAACCTCACCATCAGGCACCTCGTCCAAGAAAATAAAGAAGCGACCGTCTTCGAAGCCCTCCACAGAGGTAATACCGATTTCCTGACCGTTCGCCGTCACCTTGGCATTCTCTACTGGGAACTGGATACGCTTCTTACCAGCAGCCTTACAAAGCTCAGGAAGGTTGGTCTCGAAACCGAAGTCAATCAAGAGGTTATCATCCTTATACTCAGCAACGGTACCATACTTATAAATCTCGAACTTAAAGTTGTCGAAATAGAATTGGGTGGATTCTGAATTCTTATTCAAGTCGAAGGCAATGCTCTGGAAGCCCTTGCCAAAAAGACTTTCGCTAATAGTACCCTTTGCGGTAATTGTGGTCCACTCGGGAGTAATAGTAATGCCACTAAAATCAGAAGAGATGTCACCACCGCCACACTGATAAGAACGTGGTTCAGCATGACCACCTACATCAACAGAGGACTCAGGATTAGCAAGCGCATCCATCGAGAAGCGCCACTCAGTACCTGCTGGCAGAATCTCAGGCAGAACTACGAACAACTGCGTAGACCAAGTCTGAGGTGCATTAGCCATTGTCTTAATGGAAAGGCCCTTGGAATCACCTTTACCAACGCCTTCCTCAACCATAGCATCTGGATCAGAATTAATTGTATAAGTAACATTGCCATCACCACTATCAGCACGGAGTGCAAGGGCGAACGAACTGAAGTCATCACCTTCAAAATCACCATTGGTCAGAATGTTAACCCAGCCGACCTGCTTCTCCTTGCCCTTACGGACAACGACCATACTCTCTACAGTCACATTGGCACTGTTGGCACCCTTAATGGCATGCAGATGAACGAAGCCCTTATCATTGAGAATCTGCTTCAGGTCAACAGTCAGGACACCATCCTTGTCGGTAAAATACTTGCCAGCCCAAGCTGAAGCACCTCTGGGGTATTCAATCAAGTGAGAATCACTCTCATTGGTATTGAATTGTCCCTCATCCTGATCTCGGTTGATCAACACACGGGGTTGACCGTCTGAATAGGTAATCACCAACTGATCAAAGCCAGACAAGTCTGCCCAGGAATTAACAGAAGGATCACCATAAGGCTGACCGGTAGATTCTCCGATTACCCATGTGGGTTGAACCTGAGTGTTCTTTGGAGCATTCAACCCCCAAAGACCGGTCTCATGCTGCCAGAAGGGAACTTCCTGCAAGGAAATCTCCTCTGCACTTACATTCATTGCACCCAGCACCATTAATGCCAGAGCAAGAAACATTTGGTAAGTTTTTCTCATGTTGTTAAAGTTTTAAATGAAAGTTAATAAAAAAAAATAGAAATTTCTGGCTGCAAAGGTATATAATAACGCACATACACGTTTTGCTGATTGTTTCATTTGCTTTCATTTTTGTGTTCAAATCGCAAATATCCCGCTTTTGTCGGTGAAAAGCGGGATATTTGAAACAAAATGAGACAAATAGAAAAACTACCCTTCTCGCTCAGCGTACTCGGAAGGAGCCACGCCAAAATGCTTGCGGAAAATGGTTGAGAAGTGGGCCAGATTAGAAAATCCCACTGTATAAGCCACCTGTGTAACATTGATTTTCTGCTCTTTCAGCAGTCTTGCAGCCTGCTCCAAGCGGATGTTACGGATAAACTCGCTGGTGGAGATGCCCGTCATCTCTTTCATCTTTCGATGCAATTGCACGCGGCTGATGCCAACCTCCTGTGTCAGACGCTCCACATTGAAGTCGCTGTCGGAGATATTCTTATTGATACATTTCATGATACGTTCCATCAACACCTCATCATTGCCTTTAACCTCCGGCTGATCCACCTTGTCGGCCTGTGCCTGCTGAGCACCAGAATACTTACCTTTCAGACGAAGACGACTCTGCACCAGATTCTCAATCACCATGTGCAGTTCCTCCATGTCGAAGGGCTTGGCCAGGAAAGCATCGGCACCACGCTCCAAACCTTCCAAACGATTGGCAACATCGGCCTTAGAGGTAAGCATGATGACAGGTATGTGAGAGATGTTAATATTGGTCTTGATCATTCTGAGCATCGTAAAGCCATCCATTTCGGGCATCATCACATCGCTCACCACGACATCATATTCGTTGGTCAGGAGCTCTTTCAGACCCTCTTTTCCATTCAGGCAGATGCCAAACTGGTAATATCGGCCCAACTCTGTAGAGACATAACGAGCCATTTCCATATCGTCATCGACGATAAGCACCCGATATTTCGAGGAAGACGCTTTAGCACGACTCAATTGAACGATTTCCTTCTGGTCATCCAACTCCTCTGGTTTGAGATGGGCCTTGCCCAACGGCAGACGGACAGTAAAGACAGCTCCCTTATCGTCTGTGCGGTTCTGGGCCTCGATAGTGCCGTGATGCATGGCGACAATCATCTTACACAGGTTCAGGCCAATACCCGTGCCGTTGATATGCATGCGACGGGAGTTGCTACCCTGATAGAAACGGTCGAAGATATGCTTCAAGCTGTCTTCATCGATGCCCACACCATTATCCGAGACAGAGAGTTCAAGCTCCCCTCTCCCATCTCCTGAGTCCTGACTCCTGACTCCTAATCTCACAGCCACTTCTCCCCCATCATTGCTATACTTAAAAGCATTGGAAAGCAGATTGGAAATCACCTTGTCAAATTGTGTCCGGTCGATCCAGGCATCCAGATGTTCCAACCCTTCATGATCGAAAGTGAAATGGATGTCACGCTCCTTGGCAGGGAAATCAAACATTCTGCAGACACCCTCGGTAAAAGCCACAAGATCTGTCTGCTGACAATGCAACTGCATCTGCTGCTTGTCGATCTTACGTACATCGAGAATCTGATTCACCAGATTCAGGATACGCTGAGCATTGTGCTCAATGGCATCAACAGAAGATTGAAGAATTGAAGAATTGAAAGATTGAAGTTCTGCCTCCGATTTCAATTTTTCAATTTTTGAATTTTTCAATTTTCCCAAGGCCGAAAGGATGATAGTCAGCGGAGAACGGATATCATGAGTGGCATTGATAAGGAACTTCATCTTTTCCTCATCCATCTGCCTGTTCGCCCTACGACGATAACTGTAGACAAGTAAGCTGACAAGAGCCGCCAAAGCCAACAGATAGAGTCCATAGGCCCATGTGGTACGATACCAGGGCGGCGTAACCTCGACAGTGATGGTCGTCGTCTCGGAACAAAGATCACCTGAGCGGGCCCGTACCTGAATCGGATAGGAACCGGGCTGCAGATGGCTCAACTGAATGACATTAATACCTGGGGGATTCCGCACCCACGTCCCGTTTCCGACACAGTACTCATAAACCAGGCCACGGGGATTATTGAAGTCAAGCAACGAGAATTCCAACGTCAACTCCGTTTCCATGTATGACACACTGAAATGATCGGTACCGATGACAGGTCGCGATTCATGACCTGCGATGGTGAATCCCGTCAACTGCACATCCGTCAGATCCGTCCGGGTATTTGTCACATCCGTTGGGCGGAAAATCGTCAGGCCGTCATTGGTGGCGAAACAAATCAGATTGTCATCCGTATGAAGTCCCACACAATTAACATATTCCTTTGTAATCAGACCATTACCATTGACATAGCCAATATAAGATTTCTTCTTGACGTCATACTGCCACAGGCCCATTGGCGTGGAGCACCAGATATCCCCATTGTCAGCCTCAACGATATAACCTATCACCTTGTCGGCCATTTCTTCCACCAATTCTGGCTCCACCGACTCCTGACTCCTGGCTCCTGACTCCTTATACACATACAATCCCTGATCTGTACCAATCAGAATCTCCCCTCTACTCGTAGCACAGAGGGAATTACACTTCACGCCTGTCAGTATCTGCAGCCATCCTTCCGAAAGGAAGCTGTCCGTCTTGGGGTCATAGCACGACACACCATCAGAAGTAGCCAACCATATACGCCCCTTATGATCGGGCATCATAGCCAGCACCCAGTCATTGCAGATATGTCCACGCAGGGAATCACGGTCAGCAGAGCGGAAATTACGCAATTGTCCTGTCTGCGGGTTATAGATACAAAAGCCTCTGGAATAGGTTGAGATATAGATATTGCCGGCATCGTCGCTGGTCATGTCATTAAACTTGTCGCAATCAAAGGTAACCTGTCTCTGGCCACGGCCTGTCGTGGGGTCGTATGTATAGAGCGCATCGTCCGTTCCCACCCAATAACGCTTCTGCTTGTCACGGAAGATGAACTCCGGATTCGGGGGACAAACAGGCTTGGCCACAATATGACCCTGACGGTTGAAGCCATAGATGCCATTGCTCTGCACATTCACCCAGATGATGCCGTCGTCACCCTCACACAACGATGACACCGTAGAGCCGATATCCATGCCCTGGGCACTGAAGCTCATGGCTCGGAACTGAGGAGGCGTATGACGCAGCATTACCAGACCCTTGGAATAACAGGCAATCCACAGATTACCATTGCGGTCCTCATTGATATCCCATATCTTAGCCTTATTCAGGTCAACACCCCAGGCCACGCACTCCACACGCTCCAGTTTCTGGCCGTCCTTGGGAAGACGGTACATGCCGTCCCCGCGCGTACCTATATATATATCACCCTCATGATCGCGAAAAGCACTGGCCAAAATAATATTCCCCCCAAAGGCAGACATGTCAAACGTAGCGGGTTTCAACATGCCATCCTTATAAACAGAGATACCGTGGAGGCTTACCACCAACATTTCATCATTACGTTCGATAATGGTTATCACATTGCCCTGAGCCGACTTCATCTCAATGACCTTACCATCCGGTTCCCGCATGGTCACGACATCTCCGAAGCCACTCTTCCAGAAACGGCCCTTGCTGTCGCACATAAAATGATTATAGAAACGCTCCTGACCAGGGTTCGTATAACCATCCTCTACATACACCAGCTGTTCACCTTGCAACTTGAACAGGCCATAGCCCGCCGTAGCAACAAACAACTGCCCCTTATCACACTGGGTGATACATGAGACACGGGGTGATACATTTCCTTCAAAAGGATAATGAATGAACTGCCCTGTCGTATAGTCATAGCGGTCCAGGCCCTTGGCCGTACCTATCCAAAGACGTCCCTCACTATCGCAGTACATGCTTGAGATATCATTGTTCCCAAGGGTTCCCGGATCATTCTGATGATGAAGGAAAGGCGTGAAGCGATAGCCGTCGAAACGGTTCAATCCGTATTCAGTACCAACCCAGATATAACCATAATGATCCTGACAGACTTTATTGACAAGTCCGCTGGTGAATCTCTCTGAAAAATAGAAATGTCCCATCTGCGCTTGTACCGGCAACAGCACAGCGAAAAGGCCTATTATATAAGAAACAAACCGTTTCATTAGTTTTATGGTAAAACTATGTTAGTACAACTTTAATTATTTTGTCGGCACAAAGATACAAAAAAAAGTAAAACAAACCAAATTTGTGGGCATTTTTTTTATATTTGCATAAAAAAACGGCCACCGATATTCACATATGGGTTGGCCGCGAAACTTAGTTTTACCATAACTAATGCTAATATACTACTTATGAAGTTTACTATCGTCTTTCCATTTTTCGGGTGCAAAGTTACAGTGTTTTTTTGAAATAGACTATCACGTTTGTTTCTCTTTCTTTACTTTTTGTATTCTTGGCAGAAGTTATTATTCTAGCTTTTTACGACACAAAATCCAAAAGAAATGAAACAAAAAGGAAATTCACCTTTACAAACAGAAAAGCCTCGGGAATAAAAAGAAACACACCTCTTATAAATAATAAGTAACTTTGCACCCAAATTTGATATATTAACAAACTCAATTAAACGTATGAAAACCAGAAAAGAATTTTGGATTGCATTACTGGTTGGTGTATTCGTCCTATCGTCGTGTCAGAAGTATGACCTCGACGAGAAGACCCCGGAAGGCTGGGGTAACAGCATTTACAGCTGGCTCGACGAACAAGGCAACTACACCAACACGGTACGCATGATCAACGACCTGAGTTATCAGGAAGTGCTGGGCAAAACGGGTTCGAAGACGCTTTTCGTAGCTGACGATGCTGCCTACGAGCGATTCTACAGCAACAACCCGTGGGGTGTGAAACGCTATGAGGAGCTGTCACTCGCCCAGAAGAAAATGTTACTGTATGGAAACATGATCGACAATTCCATTCAGTTGAGCAGTCTGTCGACCATTCAGGGTAAGCCGCTGAAAGAAGGACAGGCCATGCGTCGTTTCTCAGCCCTGAGCGAATACGACACGATTCCCGTGCTGAAGACTCAGGACATGCCCGACAACAAGTATTGGAGACGTCATCGTGAGAGCGGTCAGAACATGGTCTGCATGGAAGACGGTTCTGCCGTACCGATGCTGTTGTTCCTGGAAGCTCAGATGTCCAACAACCGCATCACCAATGACGATTACAACTTCCTGTTCAACCATACGACAAGCCGCAAAGCAGGCGATGCCAGCGTTAATGGTATTGATGTAGTGGAAGATAACATTCGTTGTGCCAATGGATTCATCCACCGCACAGGTGAGGTGGTTACCCCATTGCCCAACATGGCGGAGCTGATTGCCAAGAAGCCTCAGATAAGTCTGTTCAACAGCCTGTTGGAACGCTTCTGCGCCCCCTACCCCGACAGCAAGGATCTTGCAAAGACCAACCATTACAACTATCTCTACGGCACCAATGTCGACACCGTCTATACCAAACACTTCTTCAACGAAAAGAGAGGAGCAGAAATAGACGAGACTCCTGACGGTGGCAGTGTACCTGCTCAATTGATGTTTGACCCGGAATGGAACTCCTACTACTCCACCAGCAACAAGGATGCCAGCGAAGGAAATGCTGCTGAGCAGCGCGATATGGCCGTGATGATGGTGCCCACCGATGCAGCCATGAGAGAATACTGGAATACTACCGGCAAGCCGTTGAGTGAGAACTACGATTCGTGGAACGATGTTCCCGACGATGTAATCATCAAGCTGCTGAATGTCAACATGCTGCCATCGTTTACATCTTCAGTGCCCTCGAAGTTCAGTGCTATCCTGAACGATGCCAACGACCCAATGGGCGTGGATGTTGCCGACATTGACTCAGTATGGATGACCTGTAACGGAGCCGTCTATCTGACCAACAAGGTTTATTCACCGACAGCCTATGTCAGTGTGTCATTCCCTGCATTGATCAACCGCAACATGAAGATTATCGACTGGGCCATCACACAGTGCAAATATAACGTCTATCTGAATGCGCTTGGTTCAGACTACAGTTTCTTTATCCCCACTAACAATGCCCTGATTGAATATATCGATCCGTGTTCTTACGGCAAGCAGAACCTCCAGTTGCTCAGTTTCCGTTGGGATGAGACCAAGAAAGCTGACGAGAGGGTCTATGCCGTACTCTACAACTATGACGAAGAGACGGGTACACGGGATTCTGTCGGTATTGTCAACAACTATTATCGTATTACTAAGTGTCTGCAGGATATCCTCGACACCCACATCGTGATTGGCAGAGTATGGGATGGCAAGAACACCTATTTCCGTACAAAGAACGGTACAGGTATCCGTGTCACCAATCCTGCCGACGAAAGCAATATGACGGTTGAGGGAAGCTACCAGATGAATGAGGGACAACCCTTGCGTGTGACCCGCGTCTACGACCAGCGCAAGGAAGTGGCCGGTGGTAATGGTAAGAGTTACGTACTGGAAGGCCAACCCATCATGGGTACCCGTCTGACGGTTTACGACCAATTGGCTGCTCATCCCAAGTATTTCGGCAAGTTCCTGGAGCTGTTGGAAGGCAGTGGCCTGTTGGAGACAATCCACAATCTGGGTACAGGTAACGAGAGCGACAACAAAGCCTGTGGCGGTACAAACATGTCAGTGTTCAACACTTACCACTATACCATCTACGTTCCAAGCAACGATGCTATTGAGCAGCTGCAGAAAGAAGGCAAGCTTGCGTCATGGGAACAAGTTGATGAAGACCATCAGGCAGGAAACGACGACAAAGCATTAAGCGACTCACTGAATATCGTCAATTTCCTGAAGTATCATATTCAGGATAATGCCCTTTATATTGGTGCCCAGAATGAGTCCGGCGACTTCGAGACCTCACTCATTAACAAAAAGACCCGCCGCTTCTATATGGTGAAGGCACAACTGAAAGACGACGAGATCGTGGTTCTGGATGCTGTAGACCAACAAAACATGAAAGACGGAGAGGCAACAACCATGCATACCGTCAAGAAACAATCATACGTCGATGACGATGGCATACGGAAGGACCTCTACAACATACAGGCACGTGAGTATTTGTACAATAATAAAGATGCCACGACTGCCACAGAGTTGTACACCACCTCTTCGGCTGTGATACATCTGATTGACAAACCGTTGTCGTATGACAATTGACAATTGATAATTGATAATTGAAAATTTTGTGAAAATTATGACAAACAAAAGAGTTTTAAGAATACTGGGACTGATAATTATCCATTGTCAATTTTCCATTATCCATTCTTGGGCCCAGCAGGCTGGCGACATCATCAGTGGTACGGTCTCTGATGAGATGGGGCCTGTGATGATGGCTAATGTGGTGGAGATCGATGCTTCCAACCGTATCGTAGCATCAACGACAACGGACATGAACGGTAACTTCTCGTTCAAATTGAAGAATCCCAAGGACAAGTTACGTGTCACCTTCGTAGGATACAAGACCGTGACACTGCCTTTTAACAAGACCAAGTTCAGCATTAAGATGCAGGATGCCACCCAGATCAAGGAGGTAACCGTCGTGGCTAAGAAACGTGCAGGCGGTTCGGGTCTGAACATTCCTGTGGATGAAATCTCAACGGCTCAGCAGAGCATCAGTATGAAAGAGTTTGAAGGTATGGCCTTCACCACCGTCGACGAGGCCCTGCAGGGACGTATCGCAGGTCTCGACATCGTGGGTAACTCTGGTAACCTTGGTTCCGGTACCTCCATGCGTCTGCGTGGTGTGTCGACCATCAATGGTTCCAGTGAACCGCTGATCGTGGTAGACGGTAACGTGTGGCAGACCGGCGGTCAGCAGATTGACGGCGACATGAACGAAGAGAAGTTTGCCCAGCTGCTGAACATCAACCCTGAGGATATTGAGAGTATCAGTGTGCTGAAGGATGCTGCCGCAACGGCCATCTGGGGATCACAAGGTTCTAACGGTGTGATCGAGATCAAGACCAAGCGCGGTACCCGCGGCAAGACGCGCGTGAGCTATTCGTTCCGTCTGACCGGCACCTATCAGCCCGACGGCTATGAGATGCTGAATGGTGACGAGTACACCATGATGATGAAGGAAGAGTACTTCAATCCCGAGATGAGCGATGTGTCGAGTAATATTCCTGAACTGAACTATGATCCGACGTTCTCTGAATATCAGATGTATAACAATAACACCGACTGGCTCGATGCCGTGAAGAAGACCGGTTGGCGCCAGAATCACTACCTGGCTTTGAGCGGTGGTGGTGAGAAGGCACATTTCCGTGTGGGTGCCGGTTACGACCGTGAGACGGGTTCTATCATCGAGCAGCAGCTGGACCGTTTCAGTTCACGTGTCAACCTGGACTACTTCGTCAGCGACCGCATCAAGATTGAGACCAACATTGCGCTGACCTATACGAAGAACAAGAAGAACAACGGTGACCTGCTGGGTATTGCATACGTCCGCATGCCAAACCTCTCTATTTACGAGCAGGACCGCAACGGCAATGACCTCGATGAATACTATGCCATGCTTCCGACTGTCAGCAATCAGTTGCGCGATCAGTTGAGCAATAAGAATCCTGTTGCCTTGGCTCACCTGGCCAAGAACGACGAGACCAGCTATAACATTGAGCCTGAGTTCAAACTGCGTTACAATCTGCTGTCGACTGAAGAGGAAAAGACACATTTGAACTACGAGGGTAAAGTGGTGTTCAACATCTTCAACAATTATGTGGATCAGTACATGCCTCTGTCACTGAACACCCGCGGTTGGAACGATACCGACGGCAAGGAAAGCAACTCGACCACGGCAAACTCGTCGAAGAGCTTCGCTGTGACAACCACACACACGCTGACCTTCACACCGGCTTTCCGCAATAAGGACCACCAGCTGACCATGATGCTCCGCGGACAGTTGACCAGCGGTCATAACAGCAGTCAGAGCACCTCATCCTGGGGCTTGCCATCAGGAAGCATCCAGAATCCTGCCGCACAGGGATTGATCAAGAGCATGGACACCAACAGCGGTGAGTGGCGTAGTGTCTACTTCACCTATTCTGCCCACTACGCTTATAAAGGTCGCTATATGGCAGACTTCTCTGTCCGCCGCGACGGTAGTACACAGTTTGGTGACGACCAGCGGTGGGGTAACTTCCCCGCGCTCTCCCTGCGTTGGAACATCCATAAGGAACCTTGGTTCCAGAAAGCCCTGCCTTGGGTGTCAATGCTTTCTTTCCGTCCAGGTTGGGGTATCGTAGGTCGCCAGCCCGGTCAGGAATACCTGTACTTCAGCACCTATACCAGTGGTAATTCATATATGAACGAAGGTAGTGTGCATCCTGAGAATATCCAGCTGAAAAACCTGAAGTGGGAACAGAAGAAGACCTATAACCTGGGTGTGGACTTCGGTTTCTGGAACGACCGCATCAACGGTAATGTGGAGGTCTATTGGCAGTTTACCAGCGACATGCTGATGGCCAACTACGGTATTCCCACCTCGTCGGGTTATCCTAACCTGCGTTGGCAGAATGCCGGTAACATGAAGAATATCGGTTGGGAGTTCAACCTGAACGGCAGCCGTATCATCCAGGCCGGTAAGTTCTCGGCAGACTTCAACATCACCTTTGCCAACAACAAGAACCAGATCACGGCGATGGACGAGACCTGTCTGTCGAACCTCAATACCGAGTTCAACCGCGACAACGGCAGCTACCTGACCCGCGTGGAGCTGAACCGCGCCTTGGGTAGCATCTACGGATTCCGTTACAAGGGCGTCTATCAGTACTCCCACTACTCTGAGACGGAGGTCAAGGGTGTGAGCGGTCCTGATGCACCTGTGGCTCGCGATGCCGACGGTAACGTGATTCTCGACGAACATGGCCTGACCATCCCCATGATGTTCTGTGCCGGTTCCGTGAACTATGAGTTCAACGGTGGTGACGCCAAATATGAGGATATCAACCATGACGGACAGATCAACGAGCTGGACATCGTCTACCTCGGCTCTTCACTGCCGAAGTTCACCGGCGGTTTCGGCTTCAAGCTGAACTGGGGCCGTCTGTCGTGGAACAACCAGTTCAACTTCCGCTACGGCAACAAGATTATCAACAAGGCCCGTATGGATGTTGAGAATATGTATTCGAACAACAACCAGAGCCGTGCCGTCAACTGGCGCTGGCGTGTAGAGGGTGACATCACGGAGATACCGCGCGCCCTGCGCCAGACAGGTTACAACTACCTGGGCTCTGACCGCTTTGTGGAGGACGGTTCCTTTATCCGTCTGAACTACACGCAGCTCAGCTATTCTGTCGACCCGAAGATCATCAAGAAATGGGGTCTCTCGCAACTGAGCCTCTATGTTTCGGCCAACAACCTGTTTGTTCTGACCAAGTACAGCGGTGCTGACCCGGAAGTCAGCTACGGATCGATGGGTATCGTGACCGATGGTGCCAAGACACCGCGAGCCAAGTCGTTCACTGGTGGTATTACGATACAATTCTGATTGGAGAATTGAAGAATTGAAAAATTGAAAAATTGAAGTTATGAATATCAAGATATATAATAAGGTATTAGCAGGAGTATTCTACTGTCTCCTGACTTCTGTCTCCTGTCTCCTTACCTCTTGCAGCGATTTCCTCGACATCCTGCCCATGAACTCGACGGTACTGGAGAATTACTGGAAGGAAAAGGCGGATGTGACCGGTGCTGTCAACGGCTGTTATGAGGCCCTGGCAAGCGAAGACGTAGTCACTCGCATGGGTGTCTGGGGCGAGTTGCGCTCGGATAACATTGTGGCTGGTACAAACGTTCCCAATCACCTCAATGAGCTATTAAGAGAGAATCTGCTGCCAACCAACGATATGTGTAAGTGGTCATCTGTATACAATGTCATCAACCGTTGCAATATCGTTTGTCATTATGCACCGGAGGTTGAGGAGATCGACCCGAACTACACCTATAATGAGATGAAGGCAACGATTGCTGAGATGAAGGCCATCCGTGCCCTCTGCTATTTCTACCTGATACGTACGTTCCGCGACGTGCCTTACACCACGGAGCCCAGCATCGCCGACGATCAGAATTACGTCATCCCTGCCAGCAAATTCGATGTGGTGGTCGACTCATTGATTGCTGATTTGGAGAGCGTCAAGGATGATGCCCAGCGAAGGTTCGATATAGAGAAAGTACAAGGCAAGAGCATTTATGAGCCCGCTGTCAACAACAGCCGCATTACCCGTTGGGCCATCTACGCCCTGCTGGCCGACCTCTATCTCTGGAAAGGCGACTGGAACAACGTGATCAAGTATTGTGATCTGGTGATTGACTACAAGAACCAGGTTTATCAGGAAATGCTGTTGATGGATCAGATTAACGATATTGAGTTGTATAATGGCATCCCCATGATTATGGAGGCTACTGTCAAAGGTACGAAAGACGTAGGCAATACCTACACATCGCTTTTCGGAAACGGCAATTCATTTGAAAGCATCTTCGAAATCTACTATAATGGTAATACCGGACAGGAGAACAACTGGATCAGCAGCAACTACGGCAACCGTGACAACAGTATTGGCCGTCTGAGAGCAGCCGACTTCCTGATGGATGGCTTCACGTCGAACAACAACCAGGTGTGGCTCTCACAGAATGACTGCCGTGCCTACGAAGCCATGGAAACCAGCGGCAACAGCTTATCCATTACAAAATATGTTCGCGAGAGTGCCAGTTTCAGTCTCCAGAGACTTGGTATTGTCAACGTTGCCGGCGACCGCCGCACCAGAAAGAATGCCAACTGGATCATCTACCGACTGAGCGACATGATGCTCATGAAGGCCGAAGCACTCATCCAGCGCAGCGAAAACGACTGGCCCGAGGCTTTCCAGCTGATTAACGATGTCTACAAGCGTGCCAACAACATTACGCCTGAGACAACAGCCGGTAGTCTGGTATATGAAACTTATAACACTTCTAAGGAGAAGATGGAAGACCTCTTGTTTGAGGAGCGTCACCGCGAATTCCTGTTCGAGGGCAAACGCTGGTTCGACCTGGTACGCCTGTCACGTCGCGACGGCAAGACGGAACGACTCACATCATCCGTTATCCGCAAGCATCGTCAGGACCAGAATGTGGTCAGAATCAAGCTGACAGACCCCAACTACATCTACTTCCCGTATGCTAAGACAGAATTGAAAGCAAATCCTCTGCTGGTTCAGAATCCAGCCTTCAGCAACACCGAGGAAGGATCGCTTAAGTAGTGAAAAGTGAATAGTGAAAAGTGAAAAATTTGCTACTGCTGTGTATTAAATCGAAAATCGAAAATCAGTAAATCGAAAATAATTATGACTAAGATAAATAACAAGAAATGGATGAGGGTCTTGATGGCAGGACTATTCTCCTGTCTCCTGACTCCTGTCTCCAGTCTCCTGACATCGTGTGTCGATAACGACGACGATGTGCCCATGAGCAGATATTCGGCAGAGAAAATGACTGCAGCCGAATTCCTCTCGGATAATCAAGAGCGTGTAAGTTCATTCATTAATATTCTTCAGCGATCTGGCTATTACGCCATGCTTTCCACCTACGGAAACTATACGGTGTTCGCCCCCAACAACGAGGCCATTGACAAGTATATGGCCAGCAACAGCTACAATAGTATTGAGGAGATTCCTCAGGCTGTCTGCGACACGCTGGCTCGTACACACATCATCAAGACCAAGGCCTGGTTTACGACAGAGATCTCTGAAGGCTCTCTGGGCATGAACATGGCAGAGACCTTTATCACCCTCTCCATCAATACCGATGCAGAAAACAACAATGCGGTGGTACACTTTGCCAACAAGGTGGCACGTATGGTGGAGTTCGACGACTCGGTATCGAATGGTGTGGTACACATCGTGAACAATATCATTCCACGTACCAGTGACAAACTGCCCGACGTGATTGCCGCAGACTCCACGGCAACGCTCTTTACGCAAGCCCTGTTCCTTACCGGTATGGCCGACTCACTGATGGCCTACATTGACAACGACTATCCGGAATGGGGCGCTGATAAGGCATCGCAAGACTCTGCCTACACCTACAACCTCTCGCTGAAGTGTAAGGCAGAAGGTGCCGACCCGATCCAGTGGGTTCAGAAGCGCTACTTCAAGTTTACAGCCTTCGTTGAGCCGGACTCCGTCTACAAGAGACACGGCATCAATACCATCGATGATCTGATTGCACATGCCAAGAAGGTCTACGACGCCGTTTATCCCGGTGATGCCGGTAAATATGACAACGACCTCAAGAATCGCAAGAATCCGCTGAACCGTTTCATCAGCTATCACCTCCTTGACCGCGTATTGCCCTACGACGAAGTCATCATGAGAAAAGAATGCCTGAAACACTGGGACACAGACCTGTGTGACCCCGAGGAGTTCTATGAGACCATGTGTCCTGGTACCCTCATGCGTTTCTGCTATCCTAACGAGAAACTCTTCATCAACCGTAAGGGCTTTAAAAACAATATTGAAGTCCAGGGCGTGCGTGTGCTGAAGCCCACAGAGTCGGGCTTATCCATGCAAGACTGCCCCAATGGCATGTATCACTATATTGACGACATTCTGGAATACTCCACCGAGGTGCGCGATGTCGTACTGAACTGCCGTATCCGCTTCGATTCCACCGTATTGAGTCCTGATTTCTTTAACAGCGACCGTCCCTTATATGACGAGAACCATCTGAGAGGCTATCGTCTCGACTATATCAAGAACTGGAAGGTGATGGGCGAAAAGGCTGTCATCGGCCTGCATGGTGAAGGTCCCTGGTGGCAGCACTACAAGAGCAATGGTGTCACCGTGAGCGGTATCTTCGATCTGACAATCAAACTGCCGCCCGTACCGTCAGGCACATACGAGATACGTACGGGTTATACGGCGAATGCAGAACGTGGTGTCGTTCAGTTCTATCTGAACAACGTACCCTGTGGCATTCCTGCCGACCTGCGTATCATGGGTCCTGATCCCTCTATCGGTTGGGTGGCTGACGTAACAGGCGACGACGCTGAATCCAGAAATGCCAACAAGGCCATTGACAAGGCCATGCATAACCGCGGTTACATGAAAGGTATGGACTGCTACTGGCAAGGCGCTGCCAAAGAGAATGCCCTCCGCAATCTGACCAACAACCTCCGTTACGTTCTGGCCACTCAGTATTTTGACGAGAACGAGACGTATTATCTGCGTTGCCGTCAGGTATTGAAAGACCCGACCTGCTATTGGAGCTTCGACTATCTTGAACTTTGTCCGAAGAGTGTCTATGGTAGTCCTGAGGGCGAAGATACACACTAAAATAGTGAATAGTGAAAAGTGAATAGTGAATAATTTCTTGCTAAGGCAAGCGTACTAAAGAAACGATTAGCTACCGCAAAATATAAGAATATGAATACAAAAAGCATAAAACAATTCCTCTTGGCAGGTTGTGTCTGCTGCTGTGCCACAGCAGTTTTCACCGCCTGTTCAGACTGGAACGATCATTACGAGGGCACTGCAGATGCTGCTGAAGGTGCAACGATATGGCAGCAGATGAAGTCGAACCCTCAGTTGAGCGACTTCTGTAACGTGCTGGAGCAGACCAAGGTTTACCGCATGCACAAGAAGACACCCGTAAGCTATGCTGACCTCCTCAGCAGTGGTCAGTCTTTCACAGTGATGGCACCCGTGAACAACACGTTCAACAAAGACTCTCTGTTGCAACTGGTGCAGACAGTTGTCGGCGACTCTGCCGTAGAGAAAAGCTTCGTCCAGAACCATATCACCCGTTCACTCGTATCGTCGACACCCGACGCCACCAAGATGTTGATGCTCAACCAAAAGCGCATGACCATGGCCAACGGCACGGTTGACGGCACCTCTGTAACGGTTGCGAACACGAAGTCGAGCAATGGTGTGCTTCATGTCATGGAGCGCGCGCTGCCCTACAAGCACAACATCCTTGAGATGCTGTGCGACTATCCGCAGCTAGAGAATATCGGAGCGAACATCCGCAGCTTCAATGAGGATATCTTCGATCCCACATCATCCGTATCCAATGGTGTCATTGACGGTGTGCCCGTCTATGTTGACTCGGTAGTCTATGAGCGTAACCGCCTGTTGGAAAACGTCGGCCTTCTGGATGCAGAAGACTCCACCTACCTCGTGGTGGTCCCCACTACAGATGGTTGGAACAAGTTGTACAATGAGACCAAGCAATACTTCATCTATGACAACAGTATTGAAAAACGCGACTCATTACAGCAGTACTATACCATGCACGCCTTGTTGGAGGATGCCGTCTTCAACATGACCGACCAGAAGTCTATCAACGACTCGCTTATTTCTGTGCCATATATCCATACCACCCAATCATTCGAGAAAGGAAAGAAGGTATACCATGTATTCCGCAAGCCTTTTGAGGAAGGCGGTATTCTCTATGGTGCTCAGAAACTGCAGTGCAGCAATGGTTCGGTATACACTACTCCTGAATGGTCATTCAAGCCCACTGACACCTTCTTCAAGGAAATTCGGACAGAAGGAGAAAGCACTTGGCTGATCACCCAGGAGAAAGACTGTTCCTACAATTCCCGCCGTCAGATAGCCGACAGCATCTCGTCAGGCTCATACCTGCAGATCATTCCCAGAACAGGAACAGCCAACTGGGAACTGACTTTCCGCATCAGCAACACCTTGTCTGGCGATTATGACATTTGTGCTGTCATATTGCCCCAGTCAGTGGCCGGTTTGAGCAGTACCAAGCCCTGCAAGTTCAAAGCGACCATCAATTATGTTGATGAGAACAACACGCCTCAGTCATTCAACTGTGGCAACACTCAGTTCGAGAGTGATCCCGCTCGCGTAGACACTATCGTGGTGGCAGAAGCCTTCCACTTCCCCACCTGTAACTTCGACCAGAATGAAGTAAAGGTCACCCTCAAACTGCAGTGCTCCATCTTGGCTCGTGAGACCTCACGTTACTCTCGTGAGATGTACCTCGACTGCATTTATCTCAGACCCAGAACCTCTAAATCTGACGAACAATGAAGAAATATATCATTTCATCTATTCTGCTGCTTGTATCACTGACGATAGCAGCACAGGAGAACTTAAAGACAGTAACAGGACAGGTTGTCGATGCTGCCACCCAGAAACCGCTGGTGGGTGTCATCGTGGCCGCCTATGATAACGACAAGTACTCGGCCATGACCGACGAAGAAGGACGCTATACGCTGAAAGTACCCGATTATGTCAGTTCGGTACAGATGCGTATCGACGGCTACAACTTCCTGCAGTGTGCCATTGCCGATGGTGTGGCCAACGGTAACCTCTATAGCGATGCATTCACAGAGGTCTACAAGCGCCAGACCAATGCCATTCAGACCTCTGAGGCCGGTGGTTTTGCCAACACCTCAGAAATTAGTATCGACCCCTTCATTGCCCAGCAGCTGGGCGCTGACGTCCGTTCCGTCTCACGCAGTGGCAATGTCGGCTTGGGCAACATCATGCTGATAGCAGGTATCAACTCGCTGAACAGCAATGCCCAGCCGCTGGTGATTGTCGACGATGTCATCATGGACATGGAGTACAACCGCTCCACGCTCCACGACGGCTACTTCACCAATATGCTGGCCAACCTGAATGTCAACGACATTGAGAGCGTACAGGTGCTGAAGAACGGTACTGCCATCTACGGTGCCAAGGGAGCCAACGGCGTGTTGCTCATCAAGACCAAGCGTAACAAGAGCATGGCCACGAAGATTGATGTCACCATCAATGGCCGCTTTGAGCTCATTCCCCGTCTGCCAAAGATGATGAGCGCCGAGGACTACCGTCTCTACGCCAGTGAACTCCTTTCCAACAAGACGCTTGCATTAAGTCAGATGAAGATCCTGAACAACGACCCCACCTATTTCTATTATAACCAGTACCACAACAATACGGACTGGACAGATGAGGTCTACAAGAATGCATTCTCACAGAACTACGGCATCAATGTACAGGGTGGTGACGACATTGCCTCCTACAATCTCTCCGTAGGCTACTCATTAGCCAACAGCACACTGAAGAAGAACGACTACTCGCGTTTCAACATGCGCCTGAATTCCGACATTAATATTGCCAAGGGATTCGACGTACGTTTCGACGCCTCCTACAGTGACGTCGACCGCTCATTGTTCGACGACGGCGCACCCTCAACCGTGCTGTCGGGCGTGATCACCTCACCGGCCTTCCTCGCTTTGGCCAAGTCGCCCTTCCTCTCGCCCTACGCTTACGACAATGCCGGTAACCCCAGCCACTATCTGGCAGAGGCCGACGACTACCTGGAGGGCATGTTCCAGGGCCGGGGCCGTCTGGCCAACCCGGCAAGTATCCTGGAATATGGCGATGGCAAGAACCGCAACTCACTGGGCAACCGCCTGATCGTGTTCGCCATTACACCGAAATATGAGTTCAACAAGCACCTCACGATTAGTGAGCACTTCGCCCTCTCCCTGGTGAACACCAACGAGAACTACTATCTCCCCATCCAGGGTACGCCTACGTTCATCATCGACGGACTCGACGAGACGACCACTCTCAACAACATCGTCCAGAGCCAGGCATCGAGCCTCACGGCCATTCAGAGCGATACCCGGATAGCATGGAAAAACCAGTACGGTGCCCATCAGGTGGGTGCCATGGGTGGTGTCCGCTACATGAACTCTGCCTATAAGCTGACAGCGCAGTGGGGTTATAACACGCCTAACGACAAGGCGCCCAAGATGAATTCCTCACTGAGTTTCAAGGATACCGACGGTGCCAACGACAAGACATCCGATATCGTATGGTATGCTTTAGGTAATTACAATTTCGCGCAGCGTTATTATCTCAATGCCGGACTCTCAGCCCACGCCTCTTCCCGTTTCGGTAAGGATGCCGACGGTCTGAAGATGGCTGGTGTCGTCTGGGGACTCTTCCCCAGCGTCGAGGCTGCCTGGGTCATCAGCAACGAGAATTGGTTCGCTGGTATCAAGCCTGTCAACTACCTGCGTCTGAACGTCGGCTTCGACGTGACGGGTAACGACGACATCGACTACACAGCAAACCGCAGTTACTTCGTATCACGCCGCATGCTGAACAGCACTGCTACGGGTATCGTTATCGGCAACATCGGCAACACCGAGTTGAAGTGGGAGTCCACCTCACGCCTCACGGCAGGCATTGAGGGTAACTTCTTCAACAACCGCCTGAATCTGCGTTTCAACTACTTCAAGAGTTGGACCAGCAACCTGCTCTCCCTGCAACAGCTGGCATGGACCAGTGGTCTGGACGTCAACTGGAGCAACGAAGGAAAACTCGAGAACAACGGTTTCGATGCGCATGCCGTCGTCAAGGTACTCAACCTGAAGGACTTCCGTTGGGAGGTAGGCGCCTCTGTAGGTCACTATAAGAACGAGGTGACAGCCCTGCCCGACAACAACCGCGCCTTCGAGACCAGTCTCTATGGTGCCACCATCCAGACCAAGGTAGGCCAGCCCGTAGGCATGTTCTATGGCTACAAGACCAACGGTGTCTACAGCAATACGGCTGAGGCCACTACCGATGGCAAATATCTGGTCAAGGAGAACGGTGACAAGGTCTTCTTCAAGGCCGGCGACATGAATTTCATCGATCAGGACGGTAACCATATCATCGACGAGAACGACCGCACCGTCATCGGTGATCCCAATCCCGATATCTATGGTAACATCCATACCACGCTCAGTTATAAGAACCTGACGCTGTCGGCCGTCTTCAACTACTCTCTGGGCAACGACATCTTCAACTATCAGCGCTCACTTCTGGAGGGAGGCACCTACTTCCTGAACCAGACCACCGCCATGAAGAGCCGTTGGACCACCGAAGGTCAGCAGACAGCATATCCCCGTGCAGAATACAAGGATCCCATGGGCAATGCGCGCTTCAGCGACCGCTGGATCGAAGACGGCTCCTATCTGCGTATGAGCAATCTGACAGTGAGCTATTACCTGCCCATCCAGAGCACTTATCTGCAGGGTATCACTATCTTTGGTAACGTGTCGAACCTCTTCACCATTACCAAATACCTCGGCAGCGATCCTGACTGCGGCATTGCAGGCAGCATCCTGACTCAGGGTATCGACCGTGGTCTGTTAGGCAAAGGCCGCTCGTTCTCAATGGGAGTTAATATTAACTTATAATTGAAGAACTGAAGTATTAAATCGAAAATCGAAAATCAGTAAATCGAAAATAATTATGGTTACCAAGATAAACAATAAAAATTGGGTGAGGATTTTTTTGGCAGGAGCATTCTCCTTCCTTCTTCCTTCTTCCCTCTTCCTTCTTACATCTTGCGAAGACATGCTGAAGCCAGAGTCCGACTTGGTGGAGTATGAGGAGAATCACACCCTGAACCACGCCACCGACTCTGTCTATAGCGTGATGGGCATCATCAATAAGCTGCAGATCATTGCCGACCGTGTCGTGCTTTTAGGTGAGGTACGCGGTGATCTGGTGACAACCACGGCTGCTGCCACCAACGACCTGAAGCATCTCGCCGCCTTCGACATCAAAGAGTCGAACCGCTATAACCAGATCAGCGACTACTATGCCGTTATCAACAACTGCAACTACTATCTGGCCCATGTCGACACAGCCATGGAGCGTCGCGGCCGCAACCTGTTTCTGCGCGAATATGCGGTGGTAAAGTCCTACCGTGCATGGACCTATCTGCAGCTGGCACTGGCCTACGGCGAAGTGCCCCTGATTCTCACCCCGCTGATGACCGAACTTGAAGCCCGCGAGGCCATGAACCAGCCACGCGTCGGCATCAAGACCATCTGCGATACGTTCATCGACGACCTCACGCCCTATGTGGGTGTCAACCTGCCGGAATTCGGCTCTGTCAACGGCATGAACTCCAAGTTGTTCTTCATCCCGATGCGTGCACTCCTTGGCGACCTCTGCCTGTGGGCAGGACGCTATCAGGAAGCTGCCCGCTGGTATCACGACTACCTGACCGACCGCTACGAGCCTGTCAGGATGAGTGTCCAGCGCATCTTCTGGCCGAACGCCACGCAGTTTGACCGACCCAACGACCGCTACAATCCCACCGGCAGCGAGGTTATCACGTATATCCCCATGGAGTCGCGTGTCTTCGACGGTACCATCAGCAACCTGCCCAACCTGTTCAATTCCACCACAGAGAACAACTATTATTATGAGTTGACCTCTTCAGCAGCCATGTCCAGGATTTCATCCGAGCAGATCTACTGTATTGAAAACGAAGCAGCCGGTGGCACCACCAAGGATACCGTTTACGTGCCTCGCTCGGGCTTCAACCGCAGTGAATACGTAGGCGACCTGCGTTACTCGTCGAACTTCTCACTCAATTCTTATGGTACGCAGAATGAGTATTCCGAATACAACTCGTATAACCAGTACATCTTTAAGATCACATCGTCAAGGATAGCACTCTATCGCAGCACCATGATCTACCTGCGCTATGCCGAGGCACTCAACCGCGCCGGCTATCCGCAGTCGGCATTCGCCATCCTGAAGTATGGTATCTGCGACGAGACCCTGAAGAATCGTGTCGACGCCGCCGAGCTTAAGCTGGCCGGCGACCTGGTGAACTTCGATCCCAATGTGTTCAGGATTGAGGAGGTACTTGGCATACACTCGCTGGGTTCTGGCGATTCACACGCCAATGCCAAATACGAGCTGCCGCAGCCGGAGGCAGAGATGGCCAGCCGTCAGGACACCGTCAACTACCAGATTCCTCTGGTGGAGGACATGATTATCACGGAGATGGCCCTGGAGGGAGCCTTCGAGGGTTACCGTTTCAACGACCTGATGCGTGTTGCCCTGCGTCGCAGCGATCCCAGCTATCTGGCCAAACCCATCGCCCGCCGCAATGCCCGTCTCGATGACGAGACCGACGCTGCGCTCTACTCGCTGCTGATGGATCCCAAGAACTGGTATCTCCCCCAGCCCTAAAAAGCAAATAAAGCCATCAAAAAGAGGGTGTGTCAAAATAGGCATATCCTCTTTTTTTATCGCAAAGCCCCGACTTTCTCAAGCCAGGACTGCAGCATATTGACCACGAGAGCCGTAATGATGACTTGCTGAACAAATACCTGCTAAGTGATGGCGGCGAGTTTTTTACTGTTGTCATTAACAGCGACGGCAGTTGCATTGCTAACCCGGAAGGGAAAAGGGTGACGTTGACGAAGGACCAGGTGGGTCGAAGCATAGAACAGAGAAAGAGCGGCATGATCGAGATGAGTATCAATGGTCAGCCCTCGACAATCTATTACTCACCGATCGATCATGTTGACTGGGCAGTGGCTGTCGTCGTGCCCAATCATGGCATCATCAAGCCACTGATCAAGTTCGGCAGCATTCTCCTTCTGGTCTCTGTTCTGGGTATGATTGTTGTCTGGCTGATATGTCGAAGACTGAGATTACCGGAATAATAAATATGGTCACTGTCTCGTATAAAGACCTTCCCTGAGAAACAAAAAATATTTACCTGATAATAAAAATACTTAGGCTTGATAAAAATTTTTCGTAGGCCTGAGAATTTTTTTTTGTAGGCTTGGAAAAAAATTTTTGTAGGCTTGGGATTTTTTTCCTGAGCCTATAAATTTTATTTTCTGGGCTAGATTATTTAAAAAGCCAAGCCTTAAGAAATGGCAAACCACAACTGGATTTTTTCCAGGGCAAGGTAAATGTTTCTTACACCCAGACTAGAGAAACCAGATTTCCAAGTCTCATGTCTCATAAAGCCAAAACGCACGCACCCAAAAAAGAGAAACAAATCCTCATAATATACCACAACAAAACTCAGCCGCCGTGAAGCGACTGAGCTGATTTGGTTCTAACGACTCGCGGAGCCTGTACCCAAACGGATCAGAGAACCGTCCCCAGGTCTATTGCAAAGGCTAATTCACTGATGAATGATTCACGCGTACTATATCTGCTTTTTATTTCTTCCATCTGTTCTTTGTCTTTTTTATTATTTTACGAATCGAATGATATATGGTCCAGCTCATCTACCAGAGCACGACAACGACGGTATTTTGTGCGGAGGTCTGTTGCTGTCTCAGTTGCCAGATCCTTTGCTCCGTAGTTACTGATACGACGTAAGTAATTGCATATTTCCCGATAGGTGTCGCGTCCTCGTGAATACTCCATCAGCCGATAGATGTAGTGTACGTAACATTCAATGATTTCATTGCGATAGTATGGAAGTAATTGCCTTTCATACTCTTGCAACAATCCGATGCGGGATTGCCTACGCACGAAATCCATCAGTTCCTGATGCCAGCCCTCGCTGGAACATATTTCCGCATAGCGCTCTGGCGTGCGGCTCTTCAACACGTCGTCGGCCAACTTACGGACAAAGGCTTCCCATTGCTCTTTAGGTACGTTCTTCTTGAGTATGGCATAGAAGTCTCCCTTTTCGTAATATGGCTCAATGTACAGATGACGGGCATAGTCAATAGTTTTCTCGCGATTGTGCTCAGCTTGTGCCACTTTCAGTAGACAGTGGTTCCAAGTACTCACTCGTGATGGTCGATGATCTAAATCCAAAGCAATACCTTCTTCTCCCAAATGGTATGCTTTGGCAAAATCCTTAGCCTCAACAGCCTCTGTGATGGCTTGGCGGCGGAAGTCCTCTATGTGAAGGTTGTTCATCATCAGTCGTTGGGCAGCCTCCTTGCTGTCAGCTTTCTCAGTCAGCTGAAGAATGAGTTTCATCCGACGGTCAGTATTGTAATCCTTTGCCAGATATTCGTCGCTTTCAATGCGCTTGATGAGTTTTCTGGCCTCCTTTGGTGTCTGTAAAAGGGCTATCAGACATTCGTATATGTCGAAATCCCAATCCCAACCGCTAAGAATTTTCTTTTTGAGACAATCCTCGCAATAGTCTTGGAATAGTTCACGGCAATCGTCATCAAGTTCAAGTTTTGACACATCGTGCAGCAATTCCAAGCCAAGCCTCATGATGGTTCCTAAATAACCACAACTGTCGTCGTTATGGTTGATGAGGTCGATGCCGTTTTCTATAATGGTAAAGCCTATTTCGATGGCTGGCTCAGGATTGCCTCTTGCTATGAACTTGCGTGCCGTTTCCACCACGTCATATATTTCACTGCTCAAGCGGCTTTGGGCACTGAAGTTTACCCAATCGCCCTCAAGGGTCGCATCCCAGAAAGCATCCTGCACCTGTTCCACGTATGCATCGCCCGATTCCTTCTCTACGAAAAAGTCCTCAAAATGTTTTAAGAAAGCAGCTTGGAACTTTTGGTTCTTTCCTGTCTGCAC
>Ga0265300_10001045_pt1 | contig 27324 bp, 19 predicted proteins | sample AusTroGonzalo_MG_FD_193482 | JGI IMG/M metagenome (GOLD analysis project Ga0265300, IMG submission 193482) | Bovine rumen microbial communities from tropical cattle in Woodstock, Queensland, Australia - Gonzalo_03 | ecosystem: Host-associated > Mammals > Digestive system > Stomach > Rumen ...
AATAATTGACAATAATAGCGTTACTGCAATGAAACAATACTTTGGAATGCTGATGACGGCCCTGCTGCTCGCATGCCCGTCCCTGTTTGCCCAGCGGAACATTACCCTGGACGATTTGCTTAACGGAGAAAGGGTTTCCTCCGTGGAACTTTCCCATGGCGGAAACTATGTTTTGGAGCATTTCACCGTTACCGACGGGCCCAAGACCAGCCGCTTCTCGGTGGTGAAGGAACTCTCCACCGGCCGGGAGGCCCGCTACGACTCCCTGGCCCTGCGCTGGATGCCCGTAACAGAGGCCCTGCTGCTGCAGGAAGGGGATTCCCTCATGAAGCTGGATCCGTTGGCAGGAACGCGTACCGTACTGGCCAAGGGACTGCCCAAAGGCCGGGTAACCATGGCTCCCACAGAGGATTACCTGGTTATTTCCCGCATCAAGGAAGGGCCGAAGGAAGACCCTGATGTGTTCCGCATCCTGGAACCGGAAGACCGTCAGCCCGGCTGGCGGGACCGTACCTGGCTCCAGAAATGGGACCTGGCCACCGGCGACACCCTGGTGCTGGCCCAAAGCCGCTATAACTGCTATCTGGAGGATATTTCGGCCGACGGAAAGAAGCTGCTCATCTCCAGCCCCCGTTCCCGCCTGGAGAAACGGCCCACCACGGTGGAGGATGTCATTATCCTGGACGTGCCTTCCCTGAAGGCCGACACCCTTTTCCACGATGCCGAATTCCTGGAAACCAAGTGCTTCTCGCCCGATGCCAGGCAGCTGCTGGTACGTGCTTCGCCGGAAGCCTTCAACCGTATTGGCGAGCATATCAAGCCCGGACAAATCTCCAGCATGATTTTCCAGGTGCTGTACAAGGTGGATGTTGCCAGCGGAAAAGTGACGCCGCTTACGGACCGGATTCCCCAGTGCGTGCAAAACTTTACCTGGTCCAAGGCTGATGGCCAAATCTATTTCCAGGCCGAAGACCGGGACTACCAGGCGCTGTTCCGCCTGAATCCCAAGAATGGGAAAATAGACCGTCTGCCCGTGGAGGAAGAGCTGGTAACCGGCTTCAGCCAGCGTGCCGGCCGCCTGGCCTATGTGGGCGAGGGCGTCACCAATTCTTTCCGCGCCTGGCTGCTGGACCTGAAGTCGCAGAAGGCCAGTCTGCTGGAAGACAGTTCGGCCAAACTCCTGGAAGGAATCGACCTGGGAGAGGTGTATGAGTGGGACTATACCCACAGCCGCGGGGAAACCATCTACGGCCGCTACTACCTGCCGCCGCACTTCGACCCGGCCAAGAAATATCCGATGATTGTGAACTACTACGGCGGCTGTTCGCCCACCGGACGCACCTTCGAGAGCCGTTATCCGCACCAGCTGTATGCCGCCCAGGGCTATGTGGTGTATATAGTGCAGCCTTCCGGCGCCACCGGTTTCGGCCAGGAATTCGCCGCCAGGCACGTGAACACCTGGGGAGAAGGCGGAGCCGAAGACATCATTGAAGGCGTGCAGAAGTTCTGTGCCGAACATCCCTTTGTGGATCCGGAGCGTATCGGCTGCATCGGCGCTTCCTTCGGCGGCTTCATGTCGCAGTACCTTGTTATGAAGACGGACATTTTTGCCGCCGCCATCAGCCACGCCGGCATTTCCGACATCACCAGCTATTGGGGCGAGGGCTACTGGGGCTATTCCTACTGCGAGGTTTCCACGGCCCACAATTACCCCTGGAACGCCCGGGACATGATTTTCAACCAGAGCCCGCTGTTCAATGCGCCCGACGTGAACACGCCCATCCTCTTCCTGCACGGCATGGCCGATACCAACGTTCCGGTAGGGGAGAGCATCCAGATGTTCACCGCCCTTAAGCTTCTGGGCAAGGAAACCGCTTTTGTGGCCGTGAAGGATCAGGACCATCACATTCTGGACTATCCCAAACGCGTAAAATGGCAGAATACCATCTTTGCCTGGTTTGCCAAATACCTCAAGGACGATCCTACCCTATGGGACGCCATGTATCCTCCGGTGGAACTGTAGCCTCTCCACAAACAATTGGGGGAATCAAGTTTTTTCACTATTTTAGCGGTCCCTTTAAGGAAAACGATTAAAAGTTCATTATAATGGCAGATCAGATTAAGAAAACTCTTCGCGATTCGGCGGCCATGCGCTGGACCGCCTTGCTGCTTTTGGCCATGGCCATGTTCTGCAGCTACATTTTCATGGATATCCTGTCGCCTATCAAGGACCTGATGCAGGAAACCCGCGGTTGGGATTCCACGGCCTTCGGCACCATGCAGGGCAGTGAGGTGTTCCTGAACGTGTTTGTGTTCTTCCTCATCTTTGCGGGTATCATCCTGGACAAGATGGGGGTACGTTTTACGGCCGTCCTTTCCGCCTCAGTGATGCTGGTAGGTGCCTGCATCAAGTGGTACGCTGTAAGCGATGCCTTCATGGGCAGCGGCCTGGAAACCTGGTTCACCAACAATCTTAATTATATTCCGCTGTTCGACGAGCTGGGCGTGTCGCCCTTCTACCGGGGCATGCCGGCATCGGCCAAGTTTGCGGCCTGCGGCTTCATGATCTTCGGCTGCGGCTGCGAGATGTGCGGTATCACAGTGAGCCGCGGTATCGTGAAGTGGTTCAAGGGCCGTGAGATGGCTCTGGCCATGGGCTCCGAGATGGCCCTGGCCCGCCTGGGCGTTGCCACCTGCATGATCTTCAGCCCCTTCTTCGCCAAGCTCGGCGGTAACGTAGACGTGTCCCGCAGCGTGGCCTTCGGCGTTGTGCTCATGTGCATCGCCGTCATGATGACCATCGTCTACTTCTTCATGGACAAGAAGCTGGACCAGCAGACCGGCGAGGCCGAAGAGAAGGACGACCCGTTCAAGGTGAGCGACATCGGCAAAATCCTTTCCGACGGCGGATTCTGGATTGTGGCCCTGCTGTGCGTGCTTTATTACAGCGCCATCTTCCCGTTCCAGAAGTACGCGGTGAACATGCTTCAGTGCAACCTTACGCTCACGGAGCCTGCGGCCGATTCTTTCTGGGCCAGCTCCAGCGTTACCATCGTCCAGTACATCATTATGCTGGTGGTGGCCATTGCCGGTTTTGCCAGCAATTTCCAGAAGAAAAAGTCCAGCCAGTATCTGTTCCTGGGCATTTCCGTGGTGTCCCTCATCGCTTATTGCTATATGGGCTTCATGCGTCAGAGCGCCGAATCCATCTTTGCGGTGTTCCCGCTGCTGGCCGTGCTCATTACCCCTATTCTGGGCAACTACCTGGACCGCAAGGGTAAGGGTGCCAGCATGCTGGTGCTGGGCGCCATCCTGCTCATCGCCTGTCACCTTACCTTCGCCTTCGTGCTGCCCGCTTTCAAGGGCAATGCTGTGGGCGGCGTCATCGTGGCTTATGCTACCATCCTGGTGCTGGGCGCCAGCTTCTCGCTGGTCCCTGCCGCCCTTTGGCCTTCCGTGCCCAAGCTGGTGGACGCCAAGGTAATCGGCAGTGCCTACGCCCTCATCTTCTGGATCCAGAATATCGGCCTGTGGCTGTTCCCGCTGCTTATCGGCAAGGTGTTGGACAAGACCAATCCGGGCGTTACGGATCCCACCCAGTTCAATTACACGGCTCCGCTGGTGATGCTGGCCTGCCTGGGCGTAGCAGCCCTGGTGCTGGGCCTGGTGCTCAAGGTGGTGGACCGCAAGAAGGGTCTGGGCCTGGAACTGCCTAACATTCAGGAAGCGGAGAATCAGGTGCTGGCGGCCGAGGCAATTTCATCAGAAGAGTAATGGCTGTGGTTTCCGGTAAGTCTTTCAACAGGTCAGCGGCTTGGATAGCGCTGGCCTGTTTGGTTGTGCCCATGTTTGCGTCGTACTACTTCGACGACATGTTCTCCAGCATCTCGTACCTGTTCGAGAATCCGGCTCTCACGCAGCTGGGCTGGGATGCGGCCGGATATGGGCTATACACCAGCGGATACAGTGTCCTGTGTGTATTCGGCGGTCTGGTGGTGTGCGGCGTGCTGTTGGACAAGTGGGGTGTACGTATAACGGGCTCCATTTTTGTGGGCATGATGGCTGCCGGAGCGGGGCTGGTGCTTTGGGCGCTGCTCAGCGGTTCTTCCGCATCTCTAACGGTGGCCTATGTGGGCTGCATGTTCTTCGGCCTGGGCAGCGAGATTGCCGGAACGGCCGTCACGCGCAGCATCGCCAAATGGTTCCGCGGCGGGCCGATGGCGCTTGCCATGGGCCTTCAGCTGGCCATAGCCCGCTTGGGAACGGCCTTTGCGCTGGTGCTGTCCCCGATACTGGTGCGGCAGCAGGCCGGTCATGTGTATACGCTGGCCGAAACCGCCCGTCCCGCAGTGGTGGGCATGGGCCTGATGGCCCTGGGGCTCATCCTCTGGGCGGTCTTTGTGGCCCTGGATGCAAGGGCTGATAGGAAGGCACCGGATGACCGTGCTATTTCTTCCGCGAAAAAGGACGAATTCCGCATGAAGGATGTGCTGGGGGTTCTGGGCAATAAGAATTTCTGGCTGCTGGGGCTGCTGTGTGTGCTGTTTTACAGCAGCATCATTGCCTTCAAGAAGTTTGCCGGGGCCATTCTGATTCCCCGTTTTGATATTCCGGCCGGGGCTGCCGGGTGGATGGTGAGCATGCTGCCGTTCTCTACGGTTATTTTTGCTCCGCTGTTCGGCATGCTGGTAGATAAGGCCGGCAAGGGAACCCGCTGGATGGTGTTGGGTGCTATTCTGGCGCTCATCGCCCATCTGCTGCTGGCCTTTGCGCCCGCCGGGGTGCCTTTCTGGGGCTATCTGTCCATGGTGTTCCTGGGCTTCGGCTATTCGCTGGTGCCGGCAGCGCTGTGGCCTTCGGTTCCCAAGATTGTGCCCGACAAGGTGCTGGGAACCACCTTCGCTCTCATTTACTGGGTGCAGAACCTGGGCCTGCTCAGTTTCAAATGGCTGGCGGGCATTATCCTGGGCAAATCGGCCGATAACGGTCCGGTGAGCGTGGAACTCATGTTTGTGGGCCTTTGCGTGGCTGCCGTGGTGGTGGCCCTGCTGTTCCGGCAAACGTCGGCCCGTCATCCCGAATTACAATTAGACAAAGCCAACCGATGATAGTTCTTGTTACAGGTGCCAGCAGCGGCATCGGCTACGAAAGTGCCATCCTGCTGGCAAAGAAAGGCCATAAAGTGTACGGCGGCGCCCGCCGGGTAGAACGCATGGAGCCGCTGCGGGAATACGGCATTACGCCCCTGAGCCTGGACGTTACCTCCGAAGCGTCCATGCAGGCCTGCGTGGCCGATATCCTGGCGGCGGAAGGCCGTATAGACGTGCTGGTGAACAATGCCGGCTACGGATACTTCGGCGCCATCGAGAATGTTACCATGGAGGAGGCCCGCAGGCAGCTGGAGGTGAATGTCTTCGGCCTGGCACGCCTCACCCAGCTGGTGCTTCCGTCCATGCGGGAGCACGGCTTCGGCCGCATTGTGAATGTGGGCTCGGTGGTCGGCCGGGTGGTGTTGCCTTTCGGCGGCTGGTATCACGTGTCCAAGTATTCGGTGGAGGCTTTGAGCGATGCCCTGCGCATGGAGCTGAAGCCCTTCGGCATAGATGTGGTTTTAATTGAGCCCGGCGGCATCAATACGGAATGGGGCCACATTGCGGCCGACCATCTGGAAGAATCCTGCAAGGACACGCCCTATGCCGCTTCGGCGCAAAAGGAGGCCCGTATGATGCACTGGGCCTATAATGGCAAGTACCTTCTGTCACGCCCTGCCGTAGTGTCCCGTGCCATCGGCAAGGCTGTGAACGCCCGCCATCCCCGCCACCGTTACCATCCCGGTGCCGGCGCCCTCTTCCTCCTGTGGCTCCACGCCATCCTTCCCACCCGCTGCTGGGACGCCCTCCTGCGCCGGGTCCTGGCGTAACCGCCTTTTTAGGGGTCCCGCTGTCGGCCATGACATCGGCGCGGTCAAAAACGGCCGAAAATGCAGGCGTGGCCGTTGTGGGCCAATCAGATTACTTTTCTGACGGCGGGAATGAGGCGGAGCAGGCCGGTGAGGGAGAAGGCGGCAAGGGTGGTGACCAGGCCGATAAACATGAATTTGCCGAAGGCGCCCATCCAGACGGTGTCGGTGGCAAATTGGAGGATGAGCATGAGCAGCATGTGAAAAATGTAGGCGCCGTACGACTGGGCCGAGCACCACTGCCGGAACGGGGAAGTGCCGTTGAGGAAGCGGCGGAACAGCCAGAGCAGGCCGGTGCACAGAAAGACGCACATCAGGGACTCATATATGCCGAACCAGCGCCAGACAAAGGCGCTCCAGGCACCGTCTCCGCGCAGGTAAATGCCCAAAGCGAAGGCCAGTCCAAGAGCCAGGGAACTGGCTCCCAGGCCGTCGCCGGTCTTTTCCAGCCAGCCGAAACGCCGGGCCAGCATTCCCAGCACAAACATCATTACATACTGCAGATAGTGGGCGGGCTCCATCGGCAGTGGAATAATGCCGAAGGGCCAGATCCAGTGGTCCTGGGGGCTAACCTTGCGGATGAAGAAACTGCCGATGCCCATAAGCAGGCCGATTAGCAGCAAGCCCCAGAAAGTGGGACTTTGTTCGCGGCTCCGAACTGGCGGAAAGCAGCGCCGATACAGGGCGTAAAACAGGCAGAAGACCAGCAGGCTCTCCACAAACCACATGTGGCCTAATTCGAATCGGCCCGAAAGGATGGACAGCAGCGCGCCCATCATCAGCAGGGGAATACCCAGGCGGATCAGCTTTTTCCGGACAAATACCCTGCCGCCGTTTTTGTCGTAGCTGCCGGGAACGAAGTAGCCCGAAATGAGGAAATACAGGCCCATGAAAAATCCCGCGTTCACGCTGAAGAAGTTCCCCAGCCAGGGCAGGAATTCAGCCGGATTGCCGGGCGTATAGGCCCAGTCCCCGCCGTTTCCATACGCCTGGCCGGCGTGATGGAAGATGACAAGGACGGTAAGCCATACCTTAAGGTTGTCCAGATAGTATTGCCGGCCTTTTTCCATAATCCCGGGCAAATATACGTCATTATCCCCATATGACAAAAAATGCTTATCTTTGCATTTACGGACTTTTTCCCCGGTCCGTGTGAGAAGAGATGTACGAGCTACTGGAAAAGATCAATTCGCCGGCCGATGTGCGCAAGCTTTCCCTTAAGAAGCGGAAACAGCTGTGTGCAGAAATCCGGCAGTACATGGTGGAATGCTGTGCCCAGAATCCCGGTCACCTGGGAAGCAGCCTGGGTGCCGTGGAACTGATTGTAGCCCTGCATACCGTGTTCAACACGCCGGAAGACAAGCTGGTTTTTGACGTAGGCCACCAGGCCTATGCCCACAAGATTCTCACCGGCCGCAGGGAAGCTTTCAAAAAGAACCGTACAAGGGACGGCATCAGCGGCTTCCCCAAGCGGGATGAAAGCCCGTACGACGCTTTCGGGGCCGGCCATTCCTCCACTTCCATATCGGCTGCGCTGGGTTTTGCCGAGGCGGCCCGTATCAAGGGAAGCGGGGAAAAGGCGGTGGCCATCATCGGGGACGGCGCCCTCACCGGCGGCCTGGCCTGGGAGGGCCTCAACAACGGCGGCGCTTCCAAGGCCGATCTGCTGGTTATCCTCAACGACAACAACATTTCCATCGACCAGAACAAGGGCGGCCTGCACGACTATCTTCTGAAAATCACCACCAGCTCTATATATAATAGGGTAAAAAACAAGGTGTGGAGTTCGCTGGGAGAAAGCAAGACGCGCGACTGGGTGCAGAAGCGGGTGATAGACACCAAGTCTAACCTGGTGCGGCGCAGCGGCGGCGCCCTGTTCGAAAGCCTGGGGTTCCGCTACTTCGGTCCGGTGGACGGAAACGATCTGGAACAGATTACCGTTACCCTGCAGCGCCTGAGTCATTTGCACGGACCGCGCCTGCTGCACATCCATACCCGCAAGGGCTGCGGATATGCACCTGCCGAGGCCGATCCCACCACTTGGCATGCGCCCGGTATATTCAATCCGGAAACCGGCGAGCGGATCAAGACCGTATATCCGGCCGATCGCTACCAGGATGTGTTCGGAGAAGTGCTGGTGGAGCTGGCGCGTATGGATAAGCGGGTAGTGGGCATCACTCCCGCCATGGCCACAGGCTGCGGCATGCACGCCCTGGAACGCGCCCTTCCGGAACGCTTCTTCGACGTGGGTATTGAGGAAGGCCATGCCGTCACCTTCTCGGCCGGACTGGCTGCGGGTGGCCTCAGACCTTTCTGTAACATTTATTCGTCGTTCTCGCAGCGCGCGTACGACAATATTATTCACGACGTAGCCCTGCAGCACCTGCCGGTGGTCCTTTGCCTGGACCGTGCCGGCCTGGTGGGGGAGGACGGCGCCACGCACCACGGCTGCTACGACTTGGCGGCCTACCGCAGCATCCCGGAAGCCATCCTGTCGGCACCGCGGAACGAGACCGAGCTCAAGCAGCTCATGTACACCGCCCTCCAGACCGACAGGGGACCGTTCTTTATCCGCTATCCCCGCGGCATCGGGGAGGGCGCTCCCTGGAAAGAGGCACCCTTCCGCGAACTCACGGTAGGGAAGGGAGAGAAAATCCTGGAAGGTAAGGGGGTGGCCATCCTGGGCATCGGCCCGGTGGTAAACCGTGCATTGGCGGCTGCCAAACGGCACAAGACCGATTATTGGGTGGCTCCCGCCGTGTACGACATGCGTTATCTGAAACCATTGGATACAGCCATCCTGGAGGAGGCCGGCAAGTTCTCTGCCATTCTCACCCTGGAGGACGGAGCCTTAAAAGGCGGCCTCTACAGCGCTGTATGTGAATATTTTTCGCTTCGTTCCAACCCGCCCCGCATCAAGGGCCTGGGCATTCCCGACAAGTTTATCCAGCAGGACACCCAGCGTGCCCAGCTGGCCGATTGCTCCCTGGACGAAGACTCCATCTTCAATCTTTTGGTGGAGATGATGAAAAATGTCTAAAAAATTTGGTCATTTCAAAAATAGTTTCTACCTTTGCAGTCCTTTCAGCGATGAAGGATTCAAATGAGCTGCCGATATAGCTCAGTTGGCCAGAGCACGTGATTTGTAATCTCGGGGTCGTGGGTTCGAATCCCTCTATCGGCTCAAAGGAGCTTTGAAATACTGAAAAGCTTAATGGGAGGTTCGCATAGTGGCAATTGCGGCGGACTGTAAATCCGCTCCCTCAGGGTTCGGTGGTTCGAGTCCACCACCTCCCACAAGTTCATGAAATTGCGGCTGGTCGCTACTTCCGCAGTTTCGTGGAAACTGCGGAAGTAGCTCAGTTGGTAGAGCATCAGCCTTCCAAGCTGAGGGTCGCGAGTTCGAACCTCGTTTTCCGCTCCCAGACATACTGTAAGCCGGTGTAGCTCAGGGGTAGAGCGCATCCTTGGTAAGGATGAGGTCATGAGTTCAATTCCCATCACCGGCTCTTTTTTTGGGCTACGGCCTTTTTGACAGACAACAATTGTTTAAACAATAGATTAAATTATGGCAAAAGAAACATTCCAGAGAACCAAACCGCATGTCAACATCGGTACTATCGGCCACGTTGACCACGGTAAGACCACCCTCACTGCCGCCATTACCAAGGTGCTCGCCGAGCGCGTTGCCGGTAATGCCGACAAGGTGAAGTCTTTCGATCAGATTGACAACGCTCCCGAAGAGAAGGAGCGTGGTATCACCATCAACACCGCTCACGTGGAGTACGAGACCGCTTCTCGTCACTACGCTCACGTGGACTGCCCTGGCCACGCCGACTATGTGAAGAACATGGTTACCGGTGCTGCCCAGATGGACGGTGCTATCCTTGTGGTGGCCTCCACCGATGGTCCTATGCCCCAGACCCGTGAGCACATCCTGCTCGCCCGTCAGGTTAACGTGCCTAAGATCCTCGTTTTCATGAACAAGGTGGATCTTGTGGACGATGAGGAAATGCTGGACCTCGTAGAGATGGAAATCCGCGACCTCCTCGCTTTCTACAAGTTCGATGAGGACTGCCCCATCATCCGTGGCTCCGCTCTTGGTGCTCTGAACGGTGAAAAGCAGTGGGAAGACAAGGTCATGGAGCTCATGGACGCTGTGGATTCTTACATCCCGCTTCCGGAGCGTCTGGTTGACAAGGACTTCCTGATGCCTATCGAAGACATCTTCTCCATCACTGGCCGTGGTACTGTTGTTACCGGTCGTATCGAGTCCGGTACCATCCACGTGAACGATCCCGTAGAGCTGGTTGGCTTCGGTGACGAACCTCGCACCTCCGTTGTTACTGGTGTTGAGATGTTCCGCAAGCTCCTCCCTCAGGGTGAGGCTGGTGACAATGTAGGTCTGCTCCTCCGTGGTGTGGATAAGAAGGAAGTAAAGCGTGGCGAAGTTGTTGCCAAGCCCAAGTCCATCACTCCTCACACCGAGTTCAAGGCTCAGATCTATGTGCTGAAGAAGGAAGAAGGTGGTCGTCACACCCCGTTCCACAATCACTATCGTCCTCAGTTCTTCATCCGTACTCTTGACGTTACCGGTGAGATCATGCTCCCGGACGGCGTAGAGATGGTGATGCCTGGCGATAACGTGGAAATCACCGTGAAGCTCATCACTCCCGTTGCTATGAACGCCGGTCTGCAGTTCGCTATCCGCGAAGGTGGCCGTACCGTTGGCGCCGGTCAGGTGATCGCTATCGTAGAGTAATTTCTCGAAGCCATTACTAAAAGTGAGAGTCCAGACGTGGGCTCTCACTTCCCACAGGGGAATAGAACAAGGGTAGTTCAGCGGTCTCCAAAACCGTCGATGTGGGTTCGAATCCTGCTTCCCCTGCCAATATCAAAGGTTACGATTTGGTAAATGTTTAACGTTAGACTGGAGGATTCCCGCTTCCAATTTTCCCCCGGTCCATTGTAAGCAAAGATGAGAAAGTTCATTAACTATCTTAAAGAGTCTTATCAGGAACTCGCAAAGAAGGTTACCTGGCCCACCTGGCAGAAGCTGCAGGATTCTGCGCTGCTCGTGCTGGTTGCCACGATTATCCTCGCTGTCGTTATTTTCCTGATTGACTTTGCTTTCCAGCACCTGATGGAGTTTATTTACGCACTGTAACTGATTAAATACCTTTATGGCTGACAAGAAATGGTACGTGCTGCGTACCGCGGGAACCAAGGAAAAGAAAGCCGCCGAATACCTGGTTAAGGAAATTGAGAGACACGCCGATCTGCAAGCAATTGTGGACCAGGTGCTTGTGCCTGTCAAGAAGGAGATCGTCACGAAGAACGGCAAGCGGAAAGAGGTGGAAAGACTCCTCTATCCCGGCTATGTCCTCATTCATGCCGAACTGAACCCGGACCTTGAGTATGTAATTCGCAACGGCATCCCCGGCATGTCCGGTTTCCTTACGGAAAAGACCGGCAACGGTCCCACCGAGCGTGTCCCCGTTCCCATCCGTGAAGAGGAAGCCCAGCGCATCCTCGGCATTCAGGACGAGAACGCCGTCAATGCAGCCGAAACAGAGGTGAATTTCACCGTAGGCGAGAGCGTCCGCATCACGGACGGCCCGTTCAGCGGTTTCAGTGGCACCGTAGAAGACATTCTCCAGGAGCGTAGCAAGCTCAAGGTAGTGGTTGTGATCTTTGGAAGGAAGACCCTTCTGGAACTCAGCTTTACACAAGTAACTAAAGAGTAATAAGTAATCATGGCAAAAGAAGTTACCGGATTCATTAAGCTCCAGATCAAAGGCGGAGCAGCGAATCCTGCGCCCCCGGTAGGACCTGCACTTGGTTCCAAGGGCCTCAACATCATGGACTTCTGCAAGCAGTTCAACGCCCGTACCCAGGACCAGGCCGGCAAGGTTCTCCCTGTGGTTATCACGGTGTTCAGCGACAAGTCCTTCTCGTTCGAGGTCAAGCAGCCCCCCGTGGCCGTATCCCTCAAGGAAGCCGCCAAAATCAGCAAGGCTTCCGGTGAGCCTAACCGTAAGAAAGTGGCAACTGTTACCTGGGATCAGGTAAAGCAGATTGCCGAGTCCAAGATGCCGGACCTGAATGCCTTCACCATTGCCAGCGCAATGAAGATGGTGGCCGGTACCGCCCGTTCCATGGGTATCAAGGTGGAAGGCGAATTTCCCGAGAACCTTTAATACGTAAGCAACTATGAGCAAACTGACTAAGAACCAGAAAGACGTTCTTGCCAAGTACGACAAGACGCAGGTTTACTCCCTCACCGATGCTTGCGCTATTCTGAAGGAGATTACCTACACCAAGTTCGACGCTTCCGTGGAAATCACCACCAACCTGGGCGTCGATCCCCGTAAGGCCAACCAGATGATCCGTGGCGTTGTCACCCTCCCGAACGGTACCGGTAAGGTTACCCGCGTGCTGGTGCTCTGCACCCCCGACAAGGAGAACGAAGCCAAGGAAGCCGGCGCCGACTATGTGGGCCTGGACGACTATATCCAGAAGATCAAAGACGGTTGGACCGATGTGGATGTTATCATCTGCACCCCGTCCGTGATGGCCAAAGTGGGCCAGATCGGTCGTATCCTGGGTCCCCGCGGCCTCATGCCTAACCCCAAGACCGGCACCGTGACCATGGAGATCGGCGCTGCCGTCAAGGATGTGAAGGGTGGTAAGATTGACTTCAAGGTGGACAAGACCGGTATTATCCATGCCGCTATCGGCAAGGCCTCCTTCTCTGCCCAGCAGATTGAAGAGAACGCCCGTGCCTTCGTTTCCGCCGTTCTGAAGCTCAAGCCCCAGACCCTGAAGGGCACCTATTTCAAGGGCTGCACCCTGTGCACCACCATGAGCCCCGCCGTCAAGGTAGATACCAAAGGCTTTACCGCCGAATAATCTGTAGGAGGATAGAGAAATGAAAAAGGAATTAAAAGAACAGGTTATTGCGGCCATCAAGGCCAACATGGCTCAGTATCCCAACTTCTACATCGTGAACATCGAGGGCCTCAACGCAGAAGAAACTGCTACCCTCCGTCGCGATTGCTTCAACGAGGGAATCAAGCTTACCGTTGTTAAGAACACCCTTCTCCACAAGGTGATCAAGGACGCCCAGAACGAAGAAATGGAGGCCCTTGTTCCCGCCCTGGAAGGCAACACCGCCCTCATGTACTGCGAAGCTCCGGCCGTTCCCGCCAAGCTCATCAAGAAGTACAACAAGGCCGGTAACGAAAAGCCCGCTCTCAAGGCTGCCTATGTGCAGGAGTGCGCTTTCGTGGGTGCCGACAAGCTGGAAGCCCTTATCAATATCAAGTCCCGCGAGGAACTCATCGGCCAGATCATCGGCATGCTGCAGTCCCCTGTGCAGAACGTTATCTCCGCTCTGCAGAACGGTGGCGGCGCCAAGATTGCCGGCCTCGTCAAGACCCTGGAAGAAAAGAAAAACTAATAAAAACAATTTTAAATATTTACAATTATGGCAGACGTTAAAAAACTCGCAGAGGAACTTGTAAACCTCACCGTCAAAGATGTCCAGGAACTTGCTAAGATCCTGAAGGAAGAATATGGTATTGAGCCCGCTGCTGCAGCTGTTGCAGTTGCCGCTCCCGCCGCTGGTGCTGGCGAAGCCGCCGGTCCCGCCGAGCAGACCGAGTTCGATGTAATCCTCACCAGCGCTGGTCAGGCTAAGCTCCAGGTCATCAAGGCCGTTAAGGAGAATGCCGGTCTGGGTCTGAAAGAGGCCAAGGAACTCGTTGACAAGGCTCCCGTGGCCGTCAAGGAGAAGGTGTCCAAGGCTGAGGCCGAGGCCCTGAAGGCTGCCCTCGAGGAAGCCGGCGCCGAGGTTGAACTCAAGTAAGTTCTTCCCGCTCCCTATATTGGGAGACCCCCCACAGGTTTAGAGCCCATAGTAGGCTCTAAACCTTTTTTCCGTCTTTATTTTTTTCCCCATAACGAAGGCAGAACATGTCTACTGAGACTAGCAAAAAGAGAATTAACTTTGCAACATCCAAAATTCTGGAATATCCTGACCTTCTGGAAGTTCAGCTGAAGTCTTTCAAGGACTTCTTCCAGCTGGAAACCACTCCGGACAGCCGCCGGAGCGAAGGTCTCTTCCAGGTATTCCAGGAAATTTTTCCGATTGAAGACACGCGCAACAACTATGAGCTCACCTTCATCGATTATTTCATCGATCCGCCGCAGTATTCAATCGAAGAGTGTCTTGAGAGAGGACTCACCTACAATGTTCCTCTGAAGGCTAAACTCCGCCTTTCATGCACGGACCCGGAGCACGAGGACTTCGACACCCGCGTGCAGGACGTTTACCTGGGCAACATCCCTTACATGACCCCGGCCGGAACGTTCATCATCAACGGCTCCGAGAGAATTATCGTTTCGCAGCTTCACCGCTCCCCGGGCGTATTCTTCGACCAGAGCATGCATGCCAACGGCACCAAGCTCTACAGCGCCCGCATCATCCCCTTCAAGGGATCCTGGATCGAATTCGCGACGGACATCAACAACGTGATGTACGCCTACATCGACCGTAAGAAGAAGCTGCCGGTCACCACCCTCCTGAGGGCCATCGGTTACAGCTCCGACAAGGACATCCTGGACCGCTTCGGCCTGGCCGATGAGGTGGAGGCCACGCCCGAAGTGCTGCAGGCCAACCTGGAGCGCAAGCTGGCTGCCAACGTCCTGAAGACCTGGATTGAGGACTTCGAGGACGAAGACACCGGTGAGGTTATCCCCATCGAGCGTACCATCGCCATTGTGGAGCGCGGTGAAATTCTGAACGAGGATACCATCGCCCGCATTGCCGATACGGACGTAAAGACCATTCTGCTTCAGAAAGACGAGGCCGTTTCTGCAGAGAATTCCATCATCTACAACACCCTGCAGAAAGACCCTACCAACACGGAAATCGAGGCTGTGAACTATATCTACAAGCAGCTCCGCAATTCCGAACCGCCGGATGAGGCTACCGCCCGCGACGTTATCGACAAGCTGTTCTTCAGCGAGAAGCGTTACGACCTGGGCAGCGTGGGCCGCTACCGGCTGAACAAGAAACTGAACCTGGATACCGATCCGGGTGTCCGTGTGCTTACCAACACGGATATTGTAGAGATCATCAAGTACCTGATCCAGCTCATCAACTCCCGCGCTACGGTGGACGATATCGACCACTTGAGCAACCGTCGCGTACGTACCGTGGGTGAGCAGCTGGCCAATCAGTTCAGCGTGGGTCTCAGCCGCATGGCCCGCACCATCCGTGAGCGGATGAACGTGCGCGACAGCGAGCAGTTCAACCCCATCGATCTCATCAACGCCAAGACGCTGTCTTCCGTTATCAACTCCTTCTTCGGCACCAGCCAGCTGAGCCAGTTCATGGACCAGACCAACCCCCTGGCCGAGATTACGCACAAGCGCCGTCTCTCCGCCCTGGGTCCCGGCGGTCTGTCCCGCGACCGCGCCGGCTTCGAAGTCCGAGACGTGCACTACACCCACTACGGCCGCCTGTGCCCTATCGAGAGCCCGGAAGGCCCCAACATCGGCCTTATCAGCTCCCTGTGCGTGTATGCCCGTATCAACGGTCTGGGCTTCATTGAAACCCCGTACCGCGAGGTGAAGAACGGTAAGGTGGACCTTTCCGCCACCGGTTGGAAGTACATGAGCGCCGAGGAAGAGGAAGCCCAGCACGTGGCCCTGGCCAACGTGAGCATGAGCGACGACGGAGAGCTCCTGGATGAGCGTATCCAGTGCCGCCTGGAGGCCGACTTCCCGCTGGTAACCAAGGAAGAGGTGAACTACATGGACGTAGCCCCCAACCAGATGGCTTCCGTGGCTGCTTCCCTGATTCCGTTCCTGGAGCACGACGACGCCCACCGCGCCCTGATGGGTGCCAACATGATGCGTCAGGCCGTGCCGCTTCTTAGCCCGGAAAGCCCCATCGTGGGTACCGGTCTGGAGGAGCGCGTGTGCATCGACTCCCGTACCCAGATCATCGCCGAGCGCGAGGGCATGGTTACCTATGTGGATGCCAACGAAATCCGCGTGAAATATGTCCGTACCGATGATGAGAAGTTTGTAAGCTTCCTCCCGGAAGAAACTGTGTATAAGCTTCCTATCTATCGTCGTACCAACCAGAGTACCACCATCATGCTCAAACCCCTTGTGCGCAAGGGCGACAAGGTGAAGGGTGGTCAGGTGCTCACCGAGGGCTATGCTACCCAGAACGGAGAACTGGCCCTGGGCCGCAACCTGATGGTTGCCTTCATGCCTTGGAAGGGTTACAACTACGAGGACGCTATCGTACTCAGCGAGGAAATGGTGAAGTGGGATGTGCTCACTTCCATCCACGTGGATGAGTACCTCACCGAGGTCCGCGAAACCAAGCGCGGCATGGAGGAACTCACCTCCGATATCCCCAACGTGAGCGAGGATGCCACCAAGGACCTGGACAAGGACGGTATCGTGCGCATCGGCGCCCACATCGAGCCCGGTGACATCATGATCGGTAAGATTACCCCGAAGGGCGAGAGCGATCCTTCCCCGGAAGAGAAGCTGCTCAAGGCCATCTTCGGCGACAAGGCCGGCGACGTGAAGGATGCCTCCCTGAAGGCCAATCCTTCCCTCAGCGGCACTGTAATCAAGACTGCCCTGTATGCCAAGGTGTCCAAGGATACCGGCAAGCGCGGTGCCAAGAGCGAGCAGAAGACCCGCATCGAAATGAAGCAGGAAGAGTTCCAGAAGCAGGCCGAAAAGCTTCGCGCCGGCTTCATCGAGAAACTCTGGAGCCTGGTGAGCGGCAAGAAGAGCGCCGGTGTGAGCGACCTCTACGGCGTGGAAATCTTCCCGAAGGGCAAGGAGTTCACGCTCCAGGGCCTGAAGGATGCCGATTACCAGAACATCTCCACTGCCAAGTGGGTGAACGACGCCAAGACTTCCCAGATGGTGCGCGACCTAATCGGCGGTTACTGCATTGCCCATAAGGAGGCCGAAACCCGCGCCCGCCGCGAACTGGACAAGATCAAGGTGGGTGACGAACTGCCCAACGGCGTAATGCAGATTGCCAAGGTGTACATTGCCAAGAAGCGTAAGATCACCGTGGGTGACAAGATGGCCGGCCGTCACGGTAACAAGGGTATCGTAGCCAAGATCGTCCGTCAGGAGGACATGCCGTTCCTGGAGGACGGTACTCCGGTGGATATCGTGCTGAACCCGCTGGGTGTGCCTTCCCGTATGAACCTGGGCCAGATTTACGAAACCGTGCTCGGTTGGGCCGGCCGTGAACTGGGTCTCAAGTTCTCCACGCCCATCTTCGACGGTGCTTCCATCGACGAAATCTGCGCCTATACCGACAAGGCTGGTGTGCCCAGATTCGGTAAGACGCGTCTGCGCGACGGCGGTACCGGCGACTGGTTCGACCAGCCCGCTACTGTGGGTGTCATCTACATGATCAAGCTCGGCCACATGGTGGACGACAAGATGCACGCCCGTTCCATCGGCCCGTATTCGCTCATTACCCAGCAGCCTCTGGGCGGTAAAGCCCAGTTCGGCGGCCAGCGTTTCGGTGAAATGGAAGTGTGGGCCCTCGAGGCCTACGGCGCTGCCAATGCCCTCCAGGAGATCCTCACCGTGAAGTCCGACGATGTGAACGGACGGTCCAAGACCTACGAAGCCATCGTAAAGGGCGACCCGATGCCTACTCCCGGTATCCCCGAGTCCCTGAACGTGCTCCTGCACGAACTCCGCGGCTTGGGCCTCAAGGTCACACTGGACTAATCTTGGACAAATAGAAAGAAAAGACTATGCCTGCTTTTAATAATAAAGAAAACAAGGTAAAGAGCAATTTCTCCCGCATCTCCATTTCGCTCGCTTCTCCGGAAGACATCACCGAGCGTTCCTGCGGCGAGGTCCTGAAGCCGGAAACGGTTAACTACAGGACATACAAGCCGGAGCGTGAAGGCCTGTTCTGCGAGAAGATCTTCGGTCCCACCAAGGACTACGAGTGCTACTGCGGAAAGTACAAGAGAATCCGCTACCGCGGTATCGTGTGCGACCGCTGCGGTGTGGAAGTGACGGAGAAGAAGGTCCGCCGCGAGCGTATGGGTCATATCACCCTTACCGTTCCGGTGGCCCATATCTGGTACTTCAAGAGCGCTCCCAACAAGATCAGCGCCCTGCTGGGCATTCCTTCCAAGAAGCTGGAGTCGGTTATTTACTACGAGAAGTATATCGTGGTGAACCCGGGTCTGCTGGGAAGCGAAGAGGTGGCCGACGAGCTGCGTCTCCAGAAGATGGACCTGCTGTCCGAGGATGAGTACTTCACCGCTCAGGACCGTATGTATGAACTCCGCCGCAAGAAGGAGGAGGAAGGCACCTGGGAAGACAGCATGAACTTCGTGGCCAAGATGGGTGCCGAGGGTATCTACGACCTCCTGAAGGAGATTGACGTGGATGTGCTGGGCCGTGAACTTCGCCATGCCATGCGCACCGAAGGTTCCCAGCAGCGCAAGACCGAACTCCTGAAGCGCCTGTCCGTTGTGAAGTGGTTCCAGGAGTCCAAGGACGTGAACCGTCCCGAGTGGATGATCATGAAGGTGATTCCCGTCACGCCGCCGGATCTGCGTCCGCTGGTACCGCTGGATGGCGGCCGTTTCGCCACCAGTGACCTCAACGACCTCTACCGTCGTGTGATCATCCGCAACAACCGCCTCAAGAAGCTCATCGAGATTCAGGCTCCGGAAGTGATTCTGCGCAACGAGAAGCGCATGCTCCAGGAAGCTGTGGACAGCCTCTTCGACAACTCCAAGAAGTCGTCGGCCGTCAAGAGCGAGAGCAACCGCGCCCTCAAGTCCCTGTCCGATTCCCTCAAGGGTAAGCAGGGCCGGTTCCGCCAGAACCTCCTGGGTAAGCGTGTGGACTACAGCGCCCGTTCGGTTATCGTCGTAGGTCCGGAACTCAACATGCACGAGTGCGGTCTGCCTAAATTCATGGCTGCCGAACTTTACAAGCCTTTCGTAATCCGCAAGCTCATCGAGCGCGGCATCGTGAAGACCGTAAAGAGCGCCAAGAAGATTGTAGACCGTCGCGACCCTGTTATCTGGGACATCCTGGAGAACGTGATGAAGGGCCATCCGGTGCTGCTGAACCGTGCACCTACCCTGCACCGTCTGGGTATCCAGGCCTTCCAGCCCCGTATGATCGAGGGTAAGGCCATCCAGCTGCATCCGCTTGCCTGTACGGCTTTCAACGCCGACTTCGACGGTGACCAGATGGCTATCCATCTGCCGCTGGGCAACGCCGCCATCATGGAGGCTCACCTGCTGATGCTGGGCTCCCACAACATCCTGAACCCGGCCAACGGTTCTCCTATTACCGTGCCGTCCCAGGATATGGTGCTGGGCCTGTACTATATTACCAAGGAACGTCCCGGCGCCAAGGGCGAGGGTCTCAAGTTCTACGGTCCCGAGGAAGTGATCATTGCCTTTGACGAAAAGGTGATCGACATGCACGCACCCATTTATGTGCGTCTTCCCAAGGACAAGCAGGACGCTTCCAAGGGTACGGAGATGGTAAAGACCACCGCCGGCCGTATTATCGTGAACCAGTACATGCCGGATGAGGTTCCGTTCGTGAACGAAGAACTGGGTAAGAAGGCGCTCCGCAGCGTTATTACCACCGTTATCAAGTCCACCGGCGTAACCCGTACCGCCCAGTTCCTGGACGACATCAAGAACCTGGGTTACGACCAGGCCTTCCGTGCCGGTATCTCCTTCAACCTGGGCGACGTGCTGGTACCTCCGGAGAAGACCTCTCTCATCGAGAAGGGTTACAACGAGGTAGAGTCCATCAAGGCCAACTACGCCATGGGCTTTATCACCAACAACGAGCGTTACAACAAGGTTATCGACCTGTGGACCTCCATCGACAACCAGCTCACCGGCATCGTGAAGAAGCAGATCTCTGCCGACCAGCAGGGCTTCAACCCGGTGTACATGATGCTGGATTCCGGTGCTCGTGGTTCCACCCAGCAGATCAAGCAGCTGTGCGGTATGCGTGGCCTGATGGCAAAGCCCCAGAAGTCCGGTGCCGCCGGTAACGAAATCATCGAGAACCCTATCGTGTCCAACCTGAAGGAAGGCATGACGGTGCTGGAGTACTTCATCTCCACGCACGGTGCCCGTAAGGGTCTGGCCGATACCGCCCTCAAGACGGCCGATGCCGGTTACCTCACCCGCCGTCTGGTGGATGTGTCCCACGACGTGATTATCACCGAGGAAGACTGCGGTACCCTCCGCGGCCTCATCGCCACCGCCATCAAGAACAAGGACGAGGTGGTGGAATCCCTGGGTGAACGTATTCTGGGCCGTACTTCCGTGCACGATATCATCAACCCGCTCAACGGAGAGCTCATCATTGCCGCCGGCGAAGAAATCCGCGAGGATGTGGCCGCGCTCATCGACACGCTCCCCATCGAGCAGGTGGAAATCCGTTCCGTACTCACCTGCGAATCCCGCAAGGGTGTTTGCGCCAAGTGCTACGGCCGCAACCTGGCCACTTCCCGCATGGTGGAAACCGGCGAGGTTGTGGGTGTGATTGCCGCCCAGTCCATCGGCGAACCTGGTACTCAGCTTACCCTGCGTACCTTCCACGTGGGTGGTACCGCTTCGGGTTCCGTGGCCGATTCCTCCATCACTTCCAAGTATGAAGGTAAGCTGGCCTTTGAGGAACTGCGCACCATCGACCGTGTGAACGAAGACGGCAGCGTAAGCCAGGTGGTAGTATCCCGTATGGCCGAACTCCGTATCCAGGACGAACGTACCGGAATGAACTATTCCCAGTACGACATCCCTTACGGCTCCGTACTGTACTTCAAGGACGGTGACAAGGTGAAGAACGGCGACCTCATCTGCGAGTGGGATGCCTACAACGCCACTACCATTGCCGAAACGGCCGGTACGGTCCGCTTCGAGAACATGGTGGAGGGTGTGACTTTCCGCGAGGAGAGCGCCGACGAATTCTCCAACGCTACGGACAAGGTGATCATCGAAGGCCGTGACAAGACCAAGACGCCTTCCATGCTCCTGTTGGATGCCGAGGGTAAGACCCTGCGCCAGTACAACCTGCCGCTGGGCGCCCATATCATGATTAGCGACGGCGCCTCCGTGAAAGTGGGTGACGTTATCATCAAGATCCCTCGCGCCATCGGCAAGTCCAGCGATATCACCGGCGGTCTGCCGCGTGTTACCGAACTCTTCGAAGCCCGTACTCCTTCCAACCCGGCCATCCTTTCCGAAATCAACGGTGAGGTGCGCATGGGCAAGGTGAAGCGCGGTAAGCGTGAGATCATCGTCAAGAACCGCTCCGGCAAGGAGTGCTCCTACGAGGTTCCCATGACCAAGCAGATCCTGGTGCAGGAGAACGACTATGTGAAGGCCGGTACCCGTCTGTCCGACGGTGGCACTTCGCCTACCGATATCCTCAACATTCTGGGTCCGGTGAAGGCTCAGGAGTACATTGTGAACGAGATTCAGGCCGTGTATCGTCTGCAGGGCGTGAAGATCAACGACAAGCACTTCGAGATCATCGTGCGCCAGATGATGCGCAAGGTCCAGATCGGCGATCCCGGCGACACCGAATTCCTCCAGGAGGAACTGGTGGACAAGTGGGAGTTTATGGACCGCAACGACGCCATCTTCGGGAAATTCTATGTGGAAGATCCCGGTGAGAGCCTCCGCTTCGAGGAAGGCGACATCATTTCGGCCCGTGACGTGCGCGGCGAGAATGCTTCGCTGGAGCGCCAGGGCATGAAGCTGATGGCTGTTCGTCCGGCCCGCCCGGCTACCGCTTCCCAGGTTCTTCAGGGTATTACCCGCGCCGCCCTCAAGACGGGTTCCTTCATCTCGGCTGCCTCCTTCCAGGAGACTACCAAGGTGCTCTCGGAAGCCGCCATCCGCGCCCGCGTGGACTATCTGGAAGGCCTCAAGGAGAACGTTATCTGCGGTCATCTCATTCCGGCCGGTACCGGCCTGTCCCGCTACCAGGATATTGTGGTGGGATCCAAGTCGGAAGCCATGGATGTGATGAACGATTTGTAGAATCCGGACTTTAGTTTTTAGGTCGAATTCTTTCAAATATCCGTTAAACGGCCCCCTCGGTAACATGTTACGTTTCCGGGGGCCGTTTTTTGTTGTAAATTAGGGGATGAAAAGCAATCACATAATCTTTATATTTCTTTTATGAAACACACATTCAAAACCCTTTTCGTTGCCATGGGCCTCATGCTCCTGATGCCGGGTATCTCCGCCAGAGCACAGGTCTATGCCGACTCGTCCACCCAGCTGGACAAGTACCTGGTCCCCGTCACCACGCCCACTGCGGCGCCGGATGAGCAGGGCTTCCTGGGCCGTTGGCTGCTGCTGGAACCCATCAGCAAGCCCAACCGTTCCAACACCGTTTTCACGGACAGCTATATCCGCGAGGTCTTCGGCGTAGAGTATTTCAAAGGCCAGCTTGGCGACGTCCTTCCCAAGGATGGCTCCAAGGTAAAGCTGACCGTTGAATATCAGCCGCCGGTGAATCTGCAGGGCGGACGTCCCATGGGATTCGGCATGGAGGCTCCCAAGTACGAGCAGAAGAAAGTCACCCTTAAGTGGCACGCCATGGACAGCAAAATGCCCAATGTGAAGCTCTTCCGCTTTGCTACCAACCTCACCGAAGACCGTTACGGCATTATCTGCTGGGCCTGTACCGTGGTTAACTGCGAGGAAGACATCCCCAACGTGCGTCTGGCCGTGGGCTCCAACTCCGCTTCCATGTGGTGGGTCAACGGTGAAGAGGCCGTTATCCTGTCCGGCGACCGCCGCCGCGTCATGGACGACTGCGCTTCCCCGCGCCTTACCCTCAAGAAAGGCCGCAACGTTATCTGGGGCGCCGTTATCAACGGTCCCGGTATGAGCGACTTCTGCTGCCGCTTCATCGATGAGGCCGGCAATCCCGTCAAGAACATCACCCTCAGCACGAACTAAGCCATGAAAAAGTATATTATTCTTGCGGGCATTTTCGCCCTGTTCTGCCTTTCTGCAGCTGCCCAGGTGGGCAAACCTTATATTCACGACCCTTCCACCGTTGCTTTCTGCGACGGTAAGTATTACACCTTCGGCACCGGCGCCGGCGGCCTTATCTCTGCCGACGGTTGGGTGTGGGAAAGCGGTGCTGTACGCCCTGGCGGCGGTGCGGCTCCGGACTGCATCAAGATTGGTGACCGTTATCTGGTAGGTTACAGCTCCACGGGCGGTGGACTGGGAGGCGGTCACGCCGGCCGTATCCTCACCATGTGGAACAAGACCCTGGATCCCAATTCCCCGGACTTCGAGTATTCCGAACCCATTGAAGTGGCTCATTCCGAGGTGGATGAGGACTGCGACGCCATCGACATCGGCTTCCTGATGGACGACAACGGCCGTCTGTTCTGCACCTTCGGCACCTATTTCGGCAACATCCGTATGGTGGAACTGGATCCCAAGACCGGTGGCCGTCTGGAGGGTGCACGCGACTATGATGTAGCCATCGACTGCGAGGCTTCTTCCATGATGTACCGTGACGGCTGGTACTACCTGCTGGGTACCCATGGTACCTGCTGCGACGGAGCCAACTCTACCTACAACATCATTGTCGGCCGTTCCCGCAATCCTTATGGCCCGTTCATCGACAATGTGGGCCGTGACATGCTGCAGGGCGGTGGCAAGATGGTTGTCGCTGCCGAGGAACGCCGCTTTGGCGCCGGCCACTTCGGCCGTATCAAAGTAGAGCCGGGTGTAGAGAAGATGTCCTTCCACTGGGAGGCCGATCTGGACCTCAGCGGTCGCAGCACCCTGGCTATCCGTCCTATCCTCTGGAAGGAAGGCTGGCCGGAGGCTGGTGAGATTCTGGCCGACGGTAACTACAAGATCCTGTCCCGCCGTCGCGGTTATGCCCTGGAGCTGGCCGTTGACTTTGTCCGTGCCCAGGGTGGCATGCGCGGCTTCTTCGGCCGTCAGGACGAAACCATCGTGGTGGTAGAGAACCAGAAGCTTGAAGAAGTGATCGGCGGCTGGCCGGAGGGTGTTATTCCTGCCCGTGCCAACGACTACATGGCCCGTCCTCACCAGAAGTGGACCATCGAGGCCGTTCCCGATGCCGGTGGCTATTTCGGCGGTCCCTGGTACAAGATTGTGATTGAAGGCACCAACCGTGCCCTGGCCGCCGCCGAAGGCGCCGAGGTCGTTACCGTGCCCGAATTCACCGGTGCCGACGAGCAGCTCTGGGCCATTGAGCAGCTCACCGACGGAACCTGGCGCATCAAGCCCAAGTCCGTTCCCGGCTGCTGCTGCAACGACCTCTGCCTCTACTCCGTAGCCGACAGCACCCCCACCCTGGCCAAGTTCGACTTCAACAACGACAACGCCAAGTGGGATATCAAGTGCGCAAAGTAAAGCACTTGATTAGTAGGTAGTTATGTAATGATCCCTGTGTCATTTGACACAGGGATCATTACGTAAATAGCAGTGAATGAATCACTTAATTGTTAGCGCACGGTGATGATGATGCGGCGGTAGGCGGGGAGGGTGAAGGGGCCGTCGTCGTGGACTTCGCAAATCAGGTGGAACTGCTGCCCGGAGGCGGTATCGGCCGGTAGGGTGAACTCGGCCTTGGGGGCGTGGGCATCGGCCAGGGTAGGAAGCTGGCCACCGGAAGGGAATTCCTGGAACCACCACTCGAAGCGAAGGGCGTTGCCGTCTGGATCACTGGAGGCCGATGCGTCGAAGTGTAGTTTCTCACCCGCTTTGGCGTTCACTTCCAGGGGTTTAAGTCCCTCTTTCCCGTTAATCCGGACCACCGGGTTGCGGTTGCCTTGCCCCTCGGCCGCCCACTGCATGCGGGCAGCGAAGTCGTTGAATTCGTCGGGATAGAACTTGTGCTCATAGGTATTGGAGATACCCTTCAGCGGCTGCTGCCAGTTGGTCCAGGCGAAGGTTTCTTCGTCCGGGGATATGCCGAAGAGATGGCATCCGCCCCAGCCCACCTGCTCCGGATGCTCCGGGTCGTTGAGGCCGTTGGGCATCACGTTCAGGAAACTGGGCGTATCGCCTTCCACACCCCAGAGGTAGTGCGGATACACTTTCCCCATCTCGCCATGCCCTTGGATGAGCGAAGCGTATTTGTCCCAGTTCCGGACACCCAGGGCGTTCTGGTTGAGCCAGGCGCTCTCGTCCCACACCAGCATCAGGTCCTCCGGAAACTCCCGGCGCAGCCACTGGTGGGAACTGTAGGTCCGGTCCATGCGCATGGCATACACCATATCCTGGTCGGTAATGGTGTACAGGCGGAATTTCCTTACAAAGGCGCGGAGTTCTTCCGGCGAGCGGCTTTGCTGCACGCGCCAGATGGCCTGCGACAGCGTATTGGCGCCGCCCCAGGAGCAAACCCAGATGGGGCGGGGGTCGTCCTCATCGGCCAGGCGGATCAGGAGTTCGCTGCCGGGGGAGTCGTTCTCCTCGCCGATAACGCCGATGCCGGCACGGGTGCTGCCCATGACCGAACGGCTTCGGATGTAGTCCGCGCTGGGCCAGTAACCCAGTTCCTGCGCGCCCTGCTCCGCTTCCGGGCTAAGGAAAGTGGTCTGTCCGGAGCGTTTCATCAGATTCTTCACATCCACGGAATACCCGTCAATCACGCGGTACAGGTACTCCACCCATGCTTCCGGATAAGGGTCGCAGTTCCAGCCGATGGTGGTGATAATGGCCTCAATCTCAAAGCGGTCGGCATAGGAAAGGAGGCGAACGGCCGATTCGTTGTCGTCCGGTTCCACATCGGCCGGGCCGATGTCCGTAAGCACCACGATCCGCGGCTTAAGATGATCCTGGGGAACTTGCGCCTGGCACGCAGTCAGCACAGCCAGCGCCGCAAGAAAGAAAAGGTTTCTGGTCATAGTTTAAAAGTGTTTTCACAAGATAAGTAATTCCGCGACGGAGTCTGGGTGGATAGGAGACCCAAGGATTTCCCTACTCCGGTTTCAGGAACTCCTCCACGGTATTGCGATATACATTCCCATAGCAGGCGTCATTGTACAGGTCTGCGCTGTCGGACCATTGGGCCGACAGCGGGATTCCCCAAAGCGACAGGGCAAAGCAGATAATAAAAACGTGGAACCTGTGCATTACCGTCTAGTTGTCATCGTGGATTAGGTGTACATCGCACTGCGGGAACGGGATGCTGATGCCGGCGTCATTTAGTGCCTCGTAGATGACCTCCTTGGAGCGGTCTACATAGCCGATCCTTTCGGCGACCAGCACATATTGTTTGACGGCAATGTCCACGGAACTGTCGGACATGTCGTTGACGACGACATTGATCCCGTACGTGGGCTCGACAATCTCCCGACCGTAGCGGTCCTTGGTACGCAGCTTCTGCATCGCTTCCGTCAGCACTTCGCGGACCTTCTTGATATCGGTCCCATAAGCCACGCCCGCGATGATCTTGGTGAACTCGTAGGAGTTGTTGCGCGTGAGGTTGTTGAAGTTCTTGCCGAACAGGGAGGCGTTGAGGAAGGACATCTCCGTGCCGTCCAGGGTCTCCACCTCCACGTACTGGTAGTTGATGGCGACGACCCGGCCGCGGACGCCGTCGCATTCGATCCAGTCTCCCACCCGCAGGCGGCCGCCCATGAGCTGGATGCCGTAGATGAAGTTGTTGAGGATATCCTTGAGGGCGAGACCGATACCGGCCGACAGACCGCCGGCCACCAGGCTCAGGGAGCCGGTGGGGATCTGCCACACGGCCACGACCACCAGGACATAGGCCATCCACACCAGGACGCTGATGATGCTGTTGCCCAGGGACAGGTTGATTTCGTTGTCCCGGATCGAGGTCCGGTTGTGCTTGCGCATGAAGGCCGAGTAGCGGATGTACTGGTAGAGGGAGTGGATGGCCCGGTTGATGTACCGCAGGGCGAAGAACAGGATCAGCAGGCAGACGATGCTCATGCCGGAGATCGTCAGTGTCTCGAATCCGTCCTTGTCCACGAACTTGACGAAGGGCTGGATGAAGATCTTGTCGAACAGGTCGTGGAAGTCGAACACGTCCAGGGACATGTGCACGCAGAGCGGCAGGGAGATCAGGATCATCGTCGGGATGCCCACCTGCTTGATGAAGTCATAGAACCAGGTGGCGCCGAACAGGAGCGACTCCCGGTCGTCGCCTCCCACGTAGGTGATCCGCTTTCGCATCGTCTCCACCCGCTTGTCCAGGAAGCGTTGCTTGTACCGTCCCAGCAGGTCGGAAACGCAGGCGATGGTGAGCAGGACCGT
>Ga0265300_10001046_pt1 | contig 27322 bp, 42 predicted proteins | sample AusTroGonzalo_MG_FD_193482 | JGI IMG/M metagenome (GOLD analysis project Ga0265300, IMG submission 193482) | Bovine rumen microbial communities from tropical cattle in Woodstock, Queensland, Australia - Gonzalo_03 | ecosystem: Host-associated > Mammals > Digestive system > Stomach > Rumen ...
TCGATCCGTGTGACGGTCATCTTGATCGTCGTCAATGCTTCGTTAATCATGATGATTTCCTGTTCCGGCATGCTGCTCACCTCAATTCCGTATACTGCGGCTTGTTCGTGATGTATCCTTCGCCGGATCCGTACGGGATCCGGTACCAGCCCGTTGCTTCGCTTACGCCCAGCAGCGGGAACGTGTCGCCCCGGTGCGCGGTGCCGAGCTTCTTTGTCTCGGCGTTATCGCCCTCGCGCACCCGGACGTTTTCGCCCTTGACGTAAACCGTCTGCTCCGTCGGCTGCGGATCCTCCTGCAGCTTCGGATACCGCCCGAACTTTGTCCAATAGCCCGCTTTCCGCTTACTCTTCACGACCCCGACGTCGCGGCCCATGCTCTCGATCTGATAGCCGCCCGTCACCCACGCGCCGACGTGCACGATCTGCTTGCCGTCGTCGTGAAATACGAGATCGCCTGGCTTCAGCTCTTCTTCCTCGATCGGCGTGCACAGCTTGTATAACCCTCTACTCGATGCGTCTTTATCGATTAGCTTCAGCGTTTTCAGCGCCCAGTACACGAGGCCCGAGCAGTCGAACGCCCGGATCTCTTTCACGCCCGCCGCCTTCCGGCGCTTGTACAGTTTGATCGCGCGCTGCGCGTTCTCTGCGCTCGTTTCTTTGCTGCGGATCCACGCCTCCGGGTCCTGCATTTCGCTCAGGTTTTCTCCGTTCGCGCCCCATACGTAGATCCCTCGGTTCACCTGCGAGCGCAGGAGCTCTTCGAATTTCTCGATCAGTGTCATATGCTCACCTTCTCTATACGTTTTGTTTATCCAGCGCCGCGATCGTGTCCGCGACGTTCCGCTCCAACGTCCCGAGCTCGATGCTGTTATAGTGCCCGGTGAGCTTGTTGAACTTTGCTTTTACGACGCGGATCTGCGCCGAGATCCCGAGTTGCGGATACGTTGCGTTCAGCTTGTCGCCGACGTTGACCTGCGTTTCGTCGATACCCAGTGCCACTCCCGGCACGACCGCCGTCTCGATGCTCTCCAGCACTTTCGTCGGATCTTTGCCGAGCAGCTTTTTTGTGACCGCCGCTTCGATCTCCGCCCGCGTCGCGCCCCACGCGACCTCATCCGATACGTTGATGAGCATCCACCGCACCGGCAGTGAAGCGTCCAGCGTAAAGTCCTCGACCGCGCGCTCCAGCGTGCCGCCGTTGTCTCGTTCCACGTATGCCTTGACGTGACTCACCTGTTCGCCGTTGTCCAGTACGCGGACAAATCCGAGCATATTGAACCCGTACGCGATATCGATATCCCGGTCGACGCCGCGCCGGTCGCAGATGTATACGAGCTCTTTCTGCAGGTCGGCGCGGTACTGGTACCGGACTTCGCCGTCGAACGTCTTAACGAGTGATCCGTCTCCGTTCGCGAATGCCTCGGACAGCATTTGAATTTTTCCGATGTCAAATACCGTCGGATCCGTCGTGTCGATGCCGTCGTACCAGATCCGCACAAAACCGTTTCCCGTCCTGTAGTTGTTCAGTGCGTCGCAGGCGTTTACGATCCCTGTCACCGTCTGATTGATCTGCCCCGTGAAGACGATGTAGTTCATGTCGTAGCTTGCGTGTTCCGCCGCGACTTTCTTGACGCCTTCGATGTCATCCTCGACCGTGTTGATCCGGAACGGCTCGCCTACCGTGTCGCTCGGACGCGACTGCGTGAAGATGATATTTCCCGTCACGAGCTTGTCAGCGTTGAATCCGCTCGCCGGATACGTCAGCGACAGCGTGAATTCTCCGTTCAGTTCTTCCGTGATCTCCGCTTCCAGTGCGTCCGGCAGCGGCCCGAGACCGTACCCCGTGAAATCCGTTTCTGTTGCCCCGAAGATCTTCATAGCTTATACCACCGCGGATCCGCAATATGTTTCCAGCTTGCGTTTTCAGGATGAATATCACACTCGAACCGATACGTAAAGCGCATTTTCAGCGATCCCGTCTGTGCGACCGTGAAGTACGACAGAATGTCTTCCTGTTTTTTCGTCAGTTTGTCCTCGACGTAGATCACGCCCTTAAGCATGTCAATGACGACCTGCTTCCCCGTCATGTCCTCTGTGTCCGTCAGCGTCAGCGTCGTCGTTTCGCTTGTGATCGGATTTCTGAATATCAGGATCAGCTTCTCGCCGACAATCAGAGTTGTCAGCGGTTCGAACGTAATATACGGAATAATGTCGTCTATATATCCGTTTCCTTTCGGTGATCCTGTCCCGAGAGTGAACCCGCCCGAAGATCCGCCCGGCGTTGTTCCCGTGTTGATCTGCGGCACCCGGTCGTACCGCTGCGGCGCGCAGTCGAAGTTCAGCGTGCATCGCCCGAACGCGTTCAGACTGTTCGCCCAGTCGTTCCCGCCGATAAATACCGCTTTTCTCAGTGCCGTCGTGTCGTAGCTGTCCGTCAGGTCCTTCGGTTCGTCCGGCGTCAGTAACCAGTGCGCGATGTCCGCGATCAGCTTCTGCATGCCGCTCGTTCCTCCCTTTACATATACGTCATACGGCTGGATCACGTTCGCGTATGATCCCTGCGGTATGAAGATCTTGCCACTCAGCCCCGGTACCTGATACGTGTTGTACAGTTTTTCCGGGACCGGTCGGCTCGGATAGTGCTCTACGTAAAGGCCGAAGGTCTCGCAGCTTCTGTTATTGAACGTGAAGCTCATTCGAAAATACCGCCTTTCTTTTGTTGACCGCCCGCTGCATTTTGATCATGATCAGATCCGTCAGCGCGTCGATGTTTGTTCCCGCCGTCGGGTATACGTTTACGCTTACCCCGCCGAGGTTCGTTGTGTTTGTCGTCGTCGTGTTTGTGATCGACGAGGTCATTGCTTCGAACGCCGGCGTCATGCTGAACGCCGTGCTGAGCTTCGCAGGGCTCATTACATCGTCCCATCCCTTGATAATACCGAGCGCGAGGTTTTTACCGATCAGGTTTTCGGTGACTTTCGACGGCGACGCGATCTTCGCGACGTTTTTCATCGCGATAATGCTCTGCTTAACGATCGCTTCCGCTTTTGCGTACACGTTGTGCGCTTCTGCCTGAAGACCGGCTTCGACACCCTGCCCGAGCGCGATCCCTACCGCTTCGGCTTTTGACCGCACTTTTCCGGTTCCGTCGCTGAGCGCTTTTGTCAGTGAATCAAGGTATTGTTTATGTCTTTGATTTTTAAAATACTGTTCTTCGCTTTCGGCTGCCTTCTCGTAAAACCATTCGAGATCGTCTGTCAGCACGTCGATTTCGGCGTCGTACGCTTCTACAGCATCGCTCGCCGCGTCAAACTCCGTTTCCAGATCGTACAGCTCCGCTTCGCCCTGGTTCACAACCTCTACGAGATCGGCCCAACGCTTTTCTGCTTCTGCGTAATCCTTTAGCCCGAGCTCCCCTATACCCTTTTGAAAAGCCGCTTCGTCGCGCGTTTCAAGGTTATTATACGATGTCAGCAGTTTCGTCAGAGTGTCAAGCTCTGTCTTCGCGGAGTTGACTATCGTCTTTTTTGCCCCGACTTGTTTCTCGAGCGTGGCCGCTATCTCTTGCTGTTTTTTTCGCTCCAATTCAAGCCGCGCGATGTCTGCCATCGTGTCGCTTGCCGCGGCATAGTACGCCTCTGCCTTGTATCGTGCGGATATCGCGTCGATGTTGTCCCTGATCTCTTTTGTGTTCTGATTCCACTTCCCGCTCTCTTCATCGATCGCAAGTCCGAGCTCCGGATATAACGTGTTCAGCCGGTCGACAGCTTGCAGCAGTTTCTGTGTGTCTTCTGCCGTCGGGTTCGTCTTTTTCGAGAGATCGTCAAAGATCTGAATCCAATGCTCCGCTTCTTTCTGCTTGCCGTCGATCTCGCTTAAGCTGCTGTTCATGCGGTCGACTGCGCCCGGGATCTCGGCTATCTTTCTTCTGACGTCTTCAAGATGATTGATTGCGTCCTGCGCGTTCTGACTGAGCTGCGACTTTTTGAACGCGTCGCCGAGTGCCTGCGCCATGTCCGGAATGCCGGTAATCAGTCCCCGTAAAAGCACCTTCGCGAGCTCTACGCCCGCTTTCACGAGCGCAGGCGTGTTTCCGATCAGCCGACCCAGAATATTGCCTATGCTGCTCAGTGCTTTCGGAAGCGCTTTGCTCACGACGACCGGCAGCTTTTCGATGAGCTTCACGGCCTTGTCGAGCACTTTTTCAAATAGACGGTCGACGTTTCCTGTTTCCGCTAATTCTTGTATAAGATCGACGATCTCCTGAAGCTCCGGCAGGATCTTCTCTCCGATCTTTGCTGCAAACTTGTTTTTGACCGTGTCCCACGTCAGCCCTACGCGGTCGAGCGCGTCGTTTACATCATTCAGCCCGGATAACGTGTCTTTATCCAGCACTGCGCCGACGTCGTGCGCTTCTTTTCTCAGTGCGTTCAGATCCGACGCGCTTGTCTCTATTAACGGGTTCAGCTCTTTCGCTGATTTGCCGAAGATCTCCATTGCCGTCGTGTCGCGCTCGACAGGGTTCTCGATCTTTGACAGCGCCTGCAGCGTTTCTTCAAAGACCGCGTTCGCGTCCCTCAGATTCCCGTTTTCGTCGCGCGTCGCTACGCCGAGCTCTTCAAACGCTTTTGCGTCGGTGCTCATCGCCTTTTCCATCTTGGTCATGCTGCCCGTGATCGTTTCAAGATCGACGTCGAGCAGCGCCGCCATGTATTTATATTCCTGCAGCGTGTCCGTTCCGAGTCCCGTCGTGCTGTTCAGCGTGTTGATCTCGTCGGCGTATTCTGCCGCGCTCTTCACCGCTTCGATGAAGAACTCGCCCAGTTCCTGCACGATCTTCTTCGTGATTTCGAGCCCCTTCTTGATCGCGTCGCCCGCAAGGTTCGCCTTCAGCACGTCTCCGAATACAGACGTCTTTTCGCCGGTCGCGTCTTCCGCCGCGCCGAGATCCTTGACTTCGGTCGTTGTGTCTTTGGTCTGACCTTCGAGATTCGCAAGCCCGGTCTTTGCTTTCGCGAGCTGTTCTTTCCACTTCAGCGTTTCCGTGCTGTTCTCGCCGGTCTGCTCCGTCGATTTCTTGACCGCGTCTTCCAGCTTTTCGACCAGCTTGCGCTGCGCCTCGATCTGCTTGTTGAGCTTTTCCGTGACGTCTGCCGCTTTTTTCTCATTGGTCGCGTCGTTCTTGAACGCTGCCGCCGCCTGATCCGTTTCCGCTGCGAGCGTCTTTGTCTCTTGTATGATCGATTTCAGCTCCCGCCGGTATTCCGCTTCGCCGTCGATCCCGATTTTCGGCCCGATATTTACCGCCATTTATATTCACCTCACTCCAACGCGAGCATTTCTTCCTGACTGAGTTTTTTCTTTTTTGCGACCTCTTCTGCGAGCCCGTGATAGATCGCGTCGCAGGTCATGAGGTCCTGAAGCTCGCCGAACGGCGTGTTCAGGACGTCTTCTTTGTCCATCCCGTGATTCCTCCCGAAGTACAGATACCACGGCAGCGCTTCCTCGATCGTGCGTTTGCCCGTGCCGCGCTTTTTTGCAGCCTCGCGGCCCTTTTTCGTCGGTTTCGAATTGATCTTGCCGTGATAGTCGCGGTCGAACGTCTCCGTGATCGACGCGACCATATGCGAAAAAAAGAGGTCGTCGGCGCCGATCGCGTCGATGATCTCTTCTATTTCCACGGGCTTCGCCGCCCGTCCCTTGTGCCGTTCGCTTTCCGTATAGCCGTCCGAGAGGATCTTCACGATGCGGATCACGTTCCGCACGGCCTCGACCGCGTCCCCGTGCAGGATCTGTCCGATCTTCGTGATGTCCTGCTCCGGGCAGACTTTTTCCGTCTCGATCGCCGCCGCGACCGTCAGCCGTAAGCCGTACTCTTTTCCGTTGATCCGCATCCTTTGATCCCTCCCTGATTCGTTACGGCGTGATGTCAAGCGCCGCCTTCAGTGCCGCTTCCGCAAGCGCTTCGCTCGCGTACTCGTTGCCGAGCAGACGCCAGCAGTGCTTTGCGCTGTCATCGCGCATGACGTTTGCCGTCAGCTCCTGGGTCTGCCAGTCGATCTCGTCTTCCTGCGTAGCCGCGTCGTCGCCGAACATCTGGAACTTGCACTTCTTGAGCACCACGGGCACCCAGCTCGTGACGCCCTCTTCCATGTAGCGCTTGATGTAGCCGATGCCGACATACGGGATCGCCGTATCGTCATCACACGCGACCCAGCCGTCGCCGTCCGCTGCCGGAAGACCGTAGATCAGCCGCGCAGCCGTGCGCTTGAGCCCGTCGTTGACGAGCGTTACCGTGCCGCCGCCGAAGGTTCCGGACGCGTCCTCCGCGACCACGTTGTCGGCGTAGAATTTGTTCTCGTCAGCTGCTTCGATGTCAAGCGTAACCGATACGCCGCGCGCGAGCAGCTGCCCGCTCGTGTACGATACGACCCCGCCGCTTTCGCCATAAAGTGCAACATACGGTTTCGAATAACCGGTGCACACTCTTCCTGCTGCCATATGTTTTATCTCCTTTTATCTCATGTTTGTTTGTGTGTCTGCGTCAAAGCGCGCCGCCATTGCCGTTACTGCCGGGCCCTCTGCCGCTTTGACCGTCCTCGTGACAAACGGGATCTTTGCTCGAACAGACGTCCCGCTGTTTACCGCCCGCGCGATCAGCGCGTTCGGCTGCCCGTTCGGGTATTTCGGCGACCTTGCGCCGTTGTATCCGGTGAATCCGAGCTTCGTGTTTATAAAGCCGTTCGCGTTTGTCATCTTTGCGAGCCCTATACCTGCGAGTAACCCTGCCTTTTGCGTTGCTGTCACGCCTCGCAATGGCAGCTCCGTCACCCTGTATCTGTTTGTAATAACAGGGAGCGCCGATATCTGGGCGATCGCTTCGTGCAGCACGGCCGCCGCGCCGTCATATACTGCGCGCTTGATCATGCCGACGGCCTTGTTGCTCATTTTGCTGAGCTTTTCCTCATACTCGTTCATTCCCTGAAATTGCAAAGTGGCCATTTCTCCGCCTCCGATCAGGCGCTTGTGTAATCCGTTGCGTATGCTCCGTAAAATGCGCCGTTCTGATACAGGACCGCGACCTGCATACCGGTATATCCTGTTGCGGTTTGTTCGGCGGTATAATCACTGATACCTGCCGGGAGCATGGCCTCAAACAGAATCTCCGTCATGTTGTTTTGGTCTTCTCTGACACGCGTTTTACGCAGCCAGTACCATACTTCAGATACCGTCTCTTCCCAGTATTTCAGGCAGAAGATCATATCCCGCGTTTTGGCGTATTCGAGGATTTTTTCCCGCTCTCCGTCCGCAAAGGTGACTTTTCTGTATGTATTCCCGCCTGCCGTAACTTCCTGGGTCCCGATCACATGCAGCATGATCGGCAGTGATTCGATGATCTCTTTCTTCGCGTTGTTCATGGTGTCCACATACCTCCATTCAAAATGCAGATAGCCGGTCTCCGGCTCGAACTGGATGCTCTCCATGCGGAACCAGACGCCGAGTGCGCGCATGGCGTCCTCGACGTCTTCCGTCGGATCCGGATTCGCGGCTTTTACGAACACGTCCACGTACCCGGTCAACATCTTTTCCGCGACCGGGTCCGCGTCCGCTTTCAGCTCGCTCTGACCGTCTGCCGTGACGACGCCGTAGCCGTCCGCCGGAGCTTGGCTCCACGACCATTCGGTGAACGGGATGTCCGTCAGTATGTTCAGCGCATCTACAAGTCCCGCGATCTTCATCGGTCGACCGTCACCTCCTCGACCGTCAGCTCGATTCCCTGATTGCGCCGGTACGTCCGGAGGATCCTGTACCGCGTGCCGTTGTATTCGCAGATCTTCTCGCCGTCGTAGTCTGAATAATCCGACAAAGCAAAAACGAACTGCGGCTGCAGTCCGTTTGCCATCGCCTGATACGCTTCGTTCATGCCGACAGAGCGGACCGTACAGTATACGGTCCGCCCGGTCTCTTTCGGTTTGTCAGTGACGCCGTGCGCTTTCGGATCCTCGGCGATCAGCGTCAGCACGTCCCGGAACATCATGACGGTGACACCTCCCAGTTCGTGTACCCCGTCGCCGTCCGGAGCTGGCCCTTCTGCATGTCGTACGCTTTGCTGAGCCGGTCGAACTCGTCGTCGGAAAGGCCGAGAAAATAGAGCATGCAATAAGTCGTGATCGCCTGCTCGCAGATCGCGTCAAGCGTCGGCGGGAGGACAACCCCTGCGATCTGCAGGTCCGTCTTCGCCGCGTCGATCAGCTGCTGGATGCGCGCATCATATGCGTTGGTTGTGATCCGAAGCGCCAGCTTCACTTTTTCAAGCATTTTTTTCTCCTTTCGACCTTGCGGTCTTTGTGTTATCCTCAATAGACGGATAGTGGGCGTTTACTCTATCCGTTCTGGATAACCCGATGCAGCAGACGCGGTGTAGGGATCAGGATTCCAATTAAAGCACTTACCCGGCATAACAGTGTATGTCTCCGACTTGCTGTGATATTCGACCCCTTGCACGTTCACAAGCGTGTTCGTGTCCGTTCCGAACTGAATCAGCACAGAACCCGCAACGAAAGCATCGTGAATCTCTTGCCAAGTCTTATCAAGCGTTCCGTCCGTGTCCGTCACCACAAGCACGCCGCCGCCCGAGCCACCGCCGAAATAGGTCGCGGCGTCTGCCACGATACCTTTGGCAATGAGGTCAGTAGCAAGAGCGTCATCGATGTCGAGGACGCTCTTCTCATCCATCGTGATCGTACCGTTCGACCACGTCTGCAGTGCAACGACTTTCATGCATTAGTCTCCTTCCGGGATCGCGACGGTGCAGAGCTTGCCCGGTGCGGTCAGTCCGATTGCGGCAAGCATTTCGCCGAGGATCTCGACCATGTTTCTCTTTTTGCCGGTGTACGGGTCGATGATGAACTCGACCTGATCGCCCGCCGGGAAGTTCGCCTGAACTGCACTCAAATCGCCGACGATCAGCCACTTCTCACCCGCCTCTGCGTCGCCGACTGCCGGGAGATGGCTGTTATACAGCACCGGCAGGTTTTCGTACGGGTCGACCGCGTAATTCGCGTTCAGTTGCGCCGACTTGAACGCTGCATGCGTTCTGCGGTTCATGACGATCACGGGCTCCGCGTTGTCGTCTTCAAGCTCGCCGAGCGCCTGCGCGACGATGTCCAGCGTTACCGCTGCCGCCTCGATCACCGGTACACCCACCGCCGTCGTGTCCGACGTCGTCGGTGCGCCCGTGATGACGCTGATCACTGCATAACAGAGCAGCGCCATGATCTTGTTTTCGAACTCGTCCATGATGTAGTCGATGAACGCCTGTCCGCGGAGTTTCATCGCCTGCTTGGATACCGAAATAGTTTTCTTCAGCGACGCGGCGACCAGCTTTACGGTTCCGATAATCAGTTCTTCTTCTTCGATGTCTTCCGCGCCTTCCTCATGCACAACTGCTCCCGTCGAGGATACCTCGAAACTTTCCTCCAGATTGCCCGGCGCATACGTCCGGCGGATACGGCGCAGAATCTCGTTGTTTTCCCACAGCGCATGAATGCGGTCTCCGACCATCGTCGGGACCGGCACCAGCCCGTCGCCTTCGCCGATGTTCGCGTCGAGCGCGTTGTCTGTGAGGATTCTGCGGCATTCCTCATATTTTCCGGTTTTGAAACCTTCTACCCATGCGTCAACATAGGCAGGGGACTTGCGGATTTCTTTCATATCCATCTTGTTCTGTTTCCTTTCTTCGGTAAAGATTTTGATCGGTTCGCCCTCGCCTGCGGCTACGAGCTTTCTCATCTCCGCGCGCTTCGCTTCCTCCGCGCGACGGTCTTCTTCGGCAGCGCGCAGCGCGTCTTCTTCCGCCTGCTGCTCCGCCCGGCGCTGCTCCAGCTCCGCGTTGATCGCCTTCATCTCGGTCTCGATCGCGTCGAGATCCGCGTCCGGCTTTTCCGCTTCCGCTGCCAGCACTCCGCGGCGCTCGTACAGCTCCGCGTCGGTTCTTTCTTTCAGTTCTTCCATGCGTTTTTATACCTCCGCCAAAATTCGGATCTTCTGCACCCGGCGCGCCCTTCTTCGGGCGTCGATCTCCTGACGTACTGCGTCGATCACTCCGTCGACGTACTTCCGCGCCGTAATACTGGTCGCCTCGTTCGCGGGCAGCGATACCGCGCTCACGTCATACAAGCGACTTATGTCAAGGATCGTACGCAGGACGCGTACTTCTCCCGTTTCCTGATTTTCCTCGATCTCCCGGCGATCCTTACGGACCCGGAAGCCGATGCTCATTTTTGTTATGTACCGCCCGGCGATCTCGTTGTAGATCTCCGCGCCGAGCGCCGTCCCTCCGAGGTCCGCCCGGATGAACAGTCCTTTTTCGTCCGGTCGCACTGTCAATGTGTCGTTCGATACTCGCGCCAAAACCCTGCCTTCGTGATCGAATTGTAAAATCGTGTCGCTCAGATCCGTATTGTCGAACGCGTGACGGTCGACCTGTTCATAGAACTTGATGCCGTCTTCCTCCCAGAGCAGAAACGGCTCGTCGAAGATCGACGCATAGCCCTCGACGATTTTTTCGCCCGCCGGGAAGACCGGCGTGAACGCTCTGAATTCGCGGCCTTCCGCGATCCTTTGTTCAATCGTTTTCATTCGTCTGTCCTTTCTGTCATATTGATGTACTCTGCCCGGATCAGCATCTGATCGCCGTCGTCGACCGGCGGCAGGTTCCAGATCTGCCTTATCTCGTTCCGCGTCATGAGACCGCGATCCATCATCTGCGCGCTGACCTGCAGCTTGTCGTTGTTGGTCATATACTGCAGCCGGTTCGACGTCAGCATGAATTCTGCGCCCTGCGAGCGTTCACGCGGTGAGAAAAGCATGCCGCAGATGACGTCCGAAAACTGCACGGAGAACCACTCGATGCAGCCCTCGTAAAACGCGCTCCATGCGTCGCCGTACGCTTCGTTCTTCAGGATCGCTTCGTTCACGCCGAAATACTCGAAGCAGCCGTCACGGATGACCTTCAACGTTTCCGCGTCCGCGACGAACGGCTTTGCGTCGAGCTGTTTGACGTCTTCCATTGTGTTCGGCCAGAGAAGCACGCCGCCCGCCTCTGCGTCCGCCGAGAAGTTCAACTCCGAGAAGCGCTTCCGTTCGTTCGCAAGGTCTTCGTCGCTCGACCAGTTGATGAGTTTCGCCATGAAGCGATAAGCCGCGCCGTTTTTGACGCCTGCCTTGATACCTTGGTTTTCGATTGAGATCAGGTCCAGCGTCGGACGCAGCGCTTCGTTACCGCTTCCCTTCAGATCGTCCTCGTATTGGAACCGCGTCAGGATCCCGACGCGGTTCAGCTCGATCGCCGCCCACTCGCCCCAGTGGAATTTGTAACGCAGCCACGGTTCGCCGCCGTACGCGACGACCTCGCAGCGGGAGGGGAGCAGCGGCCACAGTCCGACCGTTTCGCCTTTCTGATTCAGGATCGGTACAATGATCAGGTTTGTTTCCGCATACAAAATGGTTGCACATCTATAAAGCATCTGCGACCATGTATACAGACTGTTCGGCTTTTTTTTCAGCGCGTTCACCGTCACCGGCTGCGCTGATCCATTGAACACCGGCTGCAGTTTCGCAACGTGCCGCGCGATCGCGTCTATACATTCACGGACGAGCTGCGCTTCATAAATATGCGCGTCGAACGACCGGAAGCTCGCCTCGCGGCCTGTCAGCATGCGGTAGCCGCCCTGATATCTGCCCTGCGGCGGTTTTTTCCACCGTCCAAAGATTTTCTCAAATAGTCCCGCCATCATTTACCTCGATTTCTTAATCGTTCTCCGATCTCGGCTCCGTACTTTGCCCGCATGGTCATTGCGTCGAGCAGCGCCGCGCCGCCGTCTATGCGCGCCCTGCGCGTGATCTTCGTCGGCTTGACCCGGTTCGTCTCAATGTCCGTTTTTAATCCCATGTTGAGCAGATGCGACTGCAGCAGCGCGTTGTCTCCGATGTCGATCCGCCCGTCCTTCAGCGCTCCTTCGGTCTCCTGTATGACCGGCGTTAGGTTCGTGCCCTGCCATACGTCGTCGCAATGGAACGCGCTTTGTTTCAGCGCCGCGATCAGATCCGCCGCGCTGTACCGGTCGTAGCCGATCTTCAGCGGGTAGATCTGATATCGCTTCACGAGCTGATCGAACCAGATGAACACGTCGTGCCAGTCGACGATGTGATCGCCGGACAGCGACAGAAATCCGCGCTGGATCATGACGTCATACGGGACCTTGTCTTCCTCGATCGCTTCTTTCAACCGTTCGCGCGGCATCCAAAAGTGAGAGATCACATACAGCCGCCCGCCGCGCTCGATCACGATGCACGCGCTCGTCAGGTCGACGCGCTGCGAAAGATCGATCCCGCCGACGCAATAGCAGCCCTTGAAATCCTCGAACCGCAGCGGCGCGCCGGTCGCCCTCGCGACGACGTCATATTCGAGCCATGCCGACGCTTTCCCGGTGCGGATGCAGCAATACTTCCGCAGAAACTCCTGTTTCTTCGTGATTGACGTTTCTGCGACGGCGATCTCGTCGATCATGTAATCGATCGGGACGCTGACGCCGAGATTCGGCATGCTCTTTTTGAGCTCCGATAGACTGTTCCATTTCTCCGGGTCGTCGATCGTGTACAAAAACGGCGCGAGATGCTTTTCCTTACTGTTCCCGAGTAAAAGCGCCTGCGACCGTCTCAACAGTTCGTCCCAGATCCCGTCTGTTTCGTAACCTTCCGTCGAGATCGACAGGACCAACGGCTGACGCCGGGCACCGAGCGCCGACGTCAGATTTTCGTAAAAACGGATCCCTTTCACGCCCGGCCAGTTTGCAATTTCGTCGCATACGGCCAGATGCGGGTTGACGCCGTCGCTGCGCTTTTCCGAAAAGCATATCGGCTGCGCCGTCGCGTTCGACTGCGCGACGTAAATATCGGACCGGCGCTTTTTTGAGATCCGTTGCAGCTCCGGCTCCTTGTCGATCATCTGCCAGAAGGCGTTATAACAAAAGCTCGCTTGTTCCAGCTTGGTCGCCGTGAAATATATCCGCGCGCCGTACTCGCCGTCGGCGAACGTCATGTACGCGGCGATCGCCGCCGCTTCGAGCGTTTTTCCCTGCTTTTTGGCTTCTTCGCAAACGACCTCTCGAAATTGCCGGTATCCGTTTTCGTCGACGATCCCGAAGATCACGGCGATCTTTGCTTTCTGCCACGGCTCCAGCACGATACGTCCCGGCGCGAGGCGGCCTTCGTGGTGCCTGCAGAACTTTTCGATGAAGCGGATCGCCTTCTCGCCCTTCCGGGCGTCATAAAAAAAGAGCTTGTCTTCAAGCCCTTTGATGACGTATTCGTACCATAGTCGGATCCAGCGCCCGACCGTCTCCCGCCCGTCTTTGATCCGCTGATAATAGTCGAGGATCGGATCCGTCATTTTTTGTACTCGTTGTTGAATTCGTCGAGCTCGCTCATCTGCTTCGGCGGGGTTCCGATCTTGGTGATAATGTCGAGCAGCGTTGCGGCGGTCCGGTTCGCGCTTTCGGCATGCTTCGGCAGTTCCTTGACGAGCGGGTGCACATACTGGTTTTCCTTGTCGGCGACGTAGCTTTTCGTTGTTGTCAGCGTTTTTGCCGCCTTGATTTCTTTCCGAATTTCCGCAATAACGATCTGTTGATCCTGATACTGTCTTGCCGCCGCGACGAACAGCGCGTTCTGATCGACGCCGTACGATTTCGCCATTTCGATCAGATGTTTATATACCGATTTCGGGTTATATCCGTTTGCCATCGTCGAAGTCCTTTCTTTTTCGTCTAAAACCGTCCGAAAAAACACACGCGCGCCTACGCGGGGCTTTTCGCAGGGTCAGCCGCCGGTAGTCAATTTTTGACGACGCGATCGGCGACGGGGGGTATCAGATTTCCGCGAACGTCGAACACGTAGCGCTTTTTATGCGCCGTATGCTCGACGTTGTGACAGTCGAGGCATACGAGCTCGAGGTTCGCGAAGTTCAGCGCGACCCGCGGATCGTTTATATTCCGCGGCGTCAAGTAAACTTTATGATGGACGATCTCTCCGGCCTTGATCAGACCGCGCTTCCTGCAGCGTTCGCAAAGTCCGCCGACGCTTTGCTTGTACGCGTCCCTGCACGCATGCCAGGCGTCCGAATCATAAAACGCTTTTGCGTAGTCTTTTGCCATGTCCAAAACGGGTGAGACCGGCGGTCACCACAAACGCCGGTCTCAGGAGGATAATAAGAGGATGTCCGCTGCCGGATCTGCTCTATCCGACACTAACAGTATACCCCTTATTGTCTGTCATAAACTGTCATCTTTCAAGATCATTAGCGCCTGCCCGTGCTTTCTCCAGATGTGGTCGACCGAATAGTTCATCAGGATCGCGATCTGATTCCACGATCTGCCGTCGATATATCTGTACCGCAGCAGCATCCGCATGACAGGATCTTCGATCGCGTCGATCGCCTTCTCGATCTTCAGCTGTCTCTGCAGCAGCTCGCGTATCTTCTGCTCATAGTGATCGCGGAGCGCGAACAGTTCAGTCGCCGCTCGCTCCTGCGCCGATCCGCGCTCCGTCGATGCCGCGCCCGGTAGTCCCGTCAAGTGCGGGGTGCGCGGGGAATACATCCTGCTGTTCAGTTCCCGTATGTTACCCTCGATCTGTGCTATCTCGGTCTTGATATGCTGATACGATCTTAACTCCTGTTTCGTCATCTCTGCCTCTCTGATGCAGTGGACAATGTGGACAGCCGTTCCGCCTGCCCGACATTGACCACTGCTTGATCTTTGTGGACAGTGTGGACAACGCCATGCGTTGCCCGACACTGACCACCGCTTTTACTACGACTACTGAAAACAATGACCGGATGATCGGTTATAACTATAAATGCGACCTTTGGTCGTAAAACTTTACACATCTACAAGGCTTATCCAAAAGCCCGCCGCTTTTGGATGTCTTCTTTATATATTTGAATCTGTAAAATCCGTATTCCGTCTTCTCGCTTTCGACGAGCTCGTATCCCTTCGGCGCGATCGGCGGATGCTCTAAGCTGTACCAGCGCTTACATTCGACCGGATCCTCTTCGACCGGACGCCGCGCGTTCTTCGTCATTTTCCAACGCTTCCCGCCTTGCTCGGGCGACCAGTGGTTGAACAGATAATTTGCGAGCCCAGTGTAGTCCGGTCCGTGATCAACGCCGTCGTACCGGCAGTTCTCGCGCAGGTGCTCGATGCGGAAGATCCGCCCGTCGGTCCACTTCTCCTTGATCGCCTCTTCCGGCACGCCGCTTGATACCATATGCATATGAAAACGATGCGTCGTCTTTCCCTGTCCGATGTAAGCGAAGATCACCGCGTCCGGATATGCCCGCTTCAGCCGCCGGATATACAGGTCGCGGATCTTCTTCATCTCCGCAAAGCTGTAGACCTCGTGCTCGTCGTCGAGCGTCAGCGTCGAATACAGAGAGGCAGGGGAGAAGTTCTCATTGAAAAGCCGGACGTGCAGCCGCCTCGAAATGTCGAGGCGGTGCTTCGCCCGTTCTTCCTCTGATCTGAATCGGATCCGCGGCGTCAGGATCCTTTCGCCGCTGCGTCTGATCCTCGGCAGGATATAAACCTCCTGCTCGCACACAATGCCCGAAAAGATCCGTTTCTTGATCAGCATGTTACTCTCCTAAAATCTGTGTCTTGATGGTCTGAAGCTCTTCCGGGTTCAATATCTCGATATGAGACGGCAGCAAGACGATCCGGTCCGGCGAGCTGCGGTTCATGATGTCTTCAAAGGTCCTGCGCTCTTCTTCCCTCGACCATACCATCCTCCTCATGTATACGGTCGTCCCGGACTTCTCGCTTGCGCCGCGCTCGATCTGATCCGCGGCCTCTTTCACTTCGTCCACGGTTATTCTGATCTGTGCCTTTCTCACAACGATTCCCGCCAGCTTTTGTATCAATTCATTCTCTTTCGCAAGCGCTTCTGCGGCTTCGATCAGCAGCGTATAATCACATCCGTTGTCAGCTGCGAAGCGCAGGTCCGCTTCTATTTCTGCAAAGTCCCTCATCTTTCGCCGTTCCACCTTTTCTTCTCTGTTTCCATTGCTGCTTCGATGGAATCCTTTTCTCCCGCCTCTGCATCTCTGTCATACTCTGTTCCTTTTGTCCTGCATCCGCATTCTTCACAAACGACTAAAACTGTCGGAATTGTAAAGATCTCGTACCTGTCTTCCGCTGTGTGTATTTCAAATCGCGCAAGCCCGCCACAATGTTGGCACTCTTCTAAATCTAATTCTTCTTTTGTTCTCTTTTTCATGATTGCCCCGCAGTCAGGGCAATAATCAGTTTGCCGGTATTCATCACCGCATTTCAGAATTGCTTCACCACCGCATCTCGAGCATACAACGCATCCGTCCTCGTCTTTCATCCAGTACGCTGTTTCTCTGTGGTTTACGCTATTTAGCGCCCCGATTCTCTTTCTCGCGCTCGCAAGTTCCCTTTTCGCTGTACCATACATCCCTGCAAGCTCCCGAAACGCGCGTTCGCATTCCGCAGCAATAAGCGCATGCTTCGTGTTTGTTTCGTTGTTTTCAAGGATCGAATCGTTGTAGATGTCCTCTAACTTTGTAATAATTTCTTCAAATCTATTCATGCCAATCCCTCCAGTTGTCCCTCCGGGATCCCGGTCGCGCGCTTGAACGTAGCGACCGCCCGGCGGCGTTCCCTCTCCACGAAGTCCGACCACTCCGCGCCGGTCTCCGCGATCTTGTATCCGCCCGCTCTCGTGTTCGATACGATCCGCTTCCCTGCGCGCCGCGCCTGCTCGATCAGTTCCCGGACGTGCCGGTCGCTGTATCCCGTCAGCCGCACGAGCTCCGCCCGCGATATGAAGCGATCGGCCGGTATCAGCTTTACGATCTCGTGCATGGCGTCCTCCTACTTCAGCGGGATCAGCTCGTAATCGTCGTAAATATTCGGATAGAAGATTCCGACCCAGACGTTTCGCTGCATTATTTTTCTGTATGACAGATCTTCATTCCACTCTTGAATCTCTTTGATAAGCTCCTTTTTCCCGACGTCGTTGTCATTTTCGTAGTATTCATTTTCATACTGTGTTACAAGCGATCCGTATCTGACGTCAAGTGCCGCAATGTCTCCTTTTAGTCCGATATATGCGAATGCAAGGACGAAGAGCATGATAATCAAAACCATTCCTGAAACAACAGCCGCGATCGCCGCTACCAATGCCCCCGCTCCGAATTCGTCTTTATGGTTCGCAATAATCGCTGTTATCAGTGTCCCCACGAACACGAGTAAAGTAATAACAAATAACATTCTTTTTCCTCCTTTTTTTTGCGCTTCAGCCCCGCCACCGCATCAGCGCTGTTACCGCGCGCACTCTGTTTGCGCAGCTCCCGCACGCTTCCCGTGCTCTGTTGGCGCGGATCGGAGGATTCGAACCTCCGGAGCATTGCTGCTCAGCGGTTTAGCAAACCGCCGCTATCAACCATCTCTGCCAGATCCGCATGTTGTACCGTATCAGCGACCATTCCCGCACGTCCATCAACTTCTCTTGCCCCTTCGACCTTCCGTTCTGATCTTTCTTCGGTGCGTCATAGCATGCCTCTGACGCTGCGCATTTCCCGCAAACGCGGAGCGCTTTTCCTCCGGTCGATTGTTCCGGAAGCTCCTGCAAGTCTTCCCCGTAATTCTGTCCTTCAACATCCCATAGCCGCATTCGTCAGCTTCGCGACCGCGCGCTGCAGATCCCGTATGTTGCAAATCTTTCCGGTAAAGATCTTTACCACCTCAGTTTCTCTTACAACGAAAGCGACCTCTCCGTTAAACGTGATTTCTTTCACGTGGCGGTCGACGTTGTTCGCAAGCTTTGTGATCTCTTCGAACGTCTGCATGATCCGTTTGACCCACTCTTCCGCCCGGCGCTTCTGTTCCTCTTCTTCGCGCTTGCGCTCGTTCATAATGTCAACCAGTGGATTATTTTCAAGTGTGACCGGCGCGCCTTTGTACATAGGCCGCTCTTTCGCCCGTTTTGCCTGCGCGTATGCTGCTGCGATGCCGAAAAATTCTCCGCTCATCCCTGCGCCTCCTTTGTCAGTTTGTCCGCTGCGCCTGCGATCTGACGCCGCAGATCTTCGCTTTGTTCGGTGCGCGCTTCGGCGTCCTTTTTCTGCTCTTCCGCTTTCTGCAGCTTCGTCGCAAAAGCAAGCGCGTCGGCTGCGTGGTCGCCGCGAAGCTGCTCCATGTCCGCGACGTGCTCCAGCTCCGCCTGCGTCTGCCCCTTGCTCATCCGGTCGATGATCGCGTCCTTTTTATCGATCCTCCGCTGCAAGCTCCGGATCTCCTCCATCCGCGGCATGTATACGAACAGGAGCACGCCCAGGATCACAACCAGCGCGAGCAGTACCGGAACCGTAAACCACGGATTTTCAAAGATGCTTTCGCTCGCTTCCGTGGCCGTTACGCTTTCGAATAAGATTTTCATAGATACCTCCGAATGAATCTCCTGATCGTCTCTCTGTCTTCTTCCGGTGCCGCCTCGATCGTCGTCTGCAGGGCCTTCTTTATCACCGGCAGCGCCTTTTGATAATCCCCGCGCATTCTGTCATAGCGCGCCTGTATTCCGCTTTCCGTCGCAAGTCCGCCGAGCATTCGCGCGATCTTATAGTACGGCGTGCCTTTCATTCGCTCTTTCCAGATCTTTCGCTCGTCGTCGTCCGTGATCTTGTAATGCGGTTTTCTGCCTGTTCTGCTCTTGATCTCGCCGACGTCTTCCCCGAGCGCCTGCAGCTTTTTCACGACGTCTTCCTTCGTCCGCGCGTTCAGCTCCGCAATTATCTTGATCTGCTCGCCTTTGTCTGCCGCCCGCCGCCACGACCGCCGGATCTCGTCGTCGGTCATGGCCCATTTGTCAATCGGTTGCATCTTCCGTCGCCTCCGGACAAAAGTCCCCGACCTCGTCATAGCTTACCGTGCCGACGTCCCGGATCGAAAAGGCGACGTACCCTTCGCGCAGGCCCCATCCGGAAATCACATAATCGATCTGATACAGGTGATCGTCGATCTCGTGTCCGCACGGGACGAACGATCCGGACAGCGCGTCGTAGTCCGTCGCCGTGAAGCGTACGTAGTCCCCGCGCTGGTAGCCGCGGTCGTTCCGTCGGATCTCGAAGGTCTTCTCGCCGTTCAGTACGGCGTCGCAAAAATTGACGTTCAGTTTGATTTCATGCAGTCTCATTTGTCATCCTCCTTAATCGGCTTAAAGCATTCGTGTTGTCCTGAAAAGAAATCCGTCTCTTCCTCTGACGCCTCATACCCGAGCGATTCGATCACCTTATACAGACGATCGATCTCTTCGCTGATTTGTCCGTCTTCCGGCCGCAGTTTGTCTTCGTCGTATAAGAGTCTTACGAATACCGCGAACAGCGCGACGTTCTTCGGATCGTTGGTCCACCCGTCCGTCATTCCTTCTTTTCTGCAAAACGCATCACATGTCCTCGAAATTGCATAGCCGCTCAAGAAATCACACTTAAAGATCTCCGCAGCTTCTTTCTGGACTTCCGGCGACATCGTTTTCCCGGCGCGGATCCTGTCGGCGATAAACCGACCGATGCGATCGTAGATTGATCGACAGACGCCGTGCACCCTTTTTTCCTTTTCTGCAGCGATCTCCTTCAGTTGGTCCTGTTCCTCTTTTTTCCGGTCTTTTTCCTCGCTTGTGTAGTACAGCGCTGCGCCGCCGCTACCCTTCCTATAGAAAATCTTTGCGTCAGAAGGAAACGTTCTCTTTTTGAAATCCTCGATTTTGCTGTCGTCCGACAGTTCCTTTTCCAGCACATATTCGGATATCCACCCTGCATAGTGCTTTCCGTTGACGCTGTCTGTTTCCTCCGCGGGCAGCTTTTTCACGACCTCGACGATGCGTTCCTGCTGCTTCTTTTCGTTGATCGCTCTTTTGGCTCTGTCGATCTCCAAATCAAAACTTTTTGTACCGGCTGCCGCAAGGCATTTCGCCTGCAGCTCCGGATCCTCGATCTTCTCGATCTTTTCGAGGTCAAACAGCGACGCGCCGCGTTTGAACGCTTTCGATAGCGCTGTCTGATCGTACGCCGCGAGCTTCGCTCTGCGGCGGACCGTGCTCTCCGAAAGACCCGTCCGGTCCGCGATGCTCTCGAAGTCCTCGCCGAGATCCAGCATCATCTGTACGGCCTGCGCCTGCTCCGGGATCGTCAGATCCGCCCGCTGCATGTTCTCCGCGATCATGGTCGCGAGCTGCTCGCGCTCGTCCATGTCCTGCGCGATCGTCACCGGTACCGCGAACAACCCGACCTTCTTTGCGGCTGCAAGTCGCCGGTGCCCGATGACGCACCGGAAGCGGTTCATGTCATCGTCCAGCGGGACGACCGTCAGGTTCTGCATAATGCCGTTTCGCTGGATGCTGTCGCAGAGCTCCGTCAGATCTCCGAGATCCTTCCGCGGGTTCTGCGGGTGCGGTTCGATTTTTGATACCGGGATTTGAAAAATAGAAATGTCTCTCATGTGGTTTTCATCCTCTCTTTTGTGGTGGTTTATCTGATCATGTTGTCGTATCGCTCGGACGCCTCGCTCCGGAGCTCGTCCGTCAGCTTGTCCCGCGTGTCCTCGATGACGTCGAAGATCGTGCGCTGCCTGTCTGCGTTCATGCGCTTCTCGATCTCCATTTCCTTTTTGCGGAGCGACAGCAGCTCGCCGGTCTCTCCGTATGTCGTCAGCGACTGCGCGTTCGCCGTCGCCGCGTTCCAGAGCTCCTGATCGGTCAGCGTGACGTATGCTCCGATCTTTTCCTCGCCGTCCGCAACGTAGATCACGCTCGACGGATACTCGACGAACACGTCCCGCAGGATGACGTCGCCGGTCTTCTTTTCGCGGATCAGAGCTTCGAAACGGTGCTTCGTGTAGATCCTGCCGGTCACTCTCTCGCCGTTCATATGCCCGCCCCCGTATAGTACGCGCCGCACTTCTGGCAGCGGAACACCTGCTCGTTCCGAAGCATAGGCCGCGTGAACCCGCAGTTCGCGCAGGTCATCCGGTCCTCGCATGGGACCATCCTGTAGTCGCCTTCCGTCTTGAGGTAACTGTAGACCCGACGCTCGACGTCCTCGTCCGGCACCGTCTCCGGGTTCTCGATCGCCTGCAGAAACGTCTCTGCGGTCTCACGGATCGCGCGCTGGATCTCTTTCCTGCGCCGCCCGCCGCCTTCGTAAACGGCAGCCGCCCGCGCTTCGATCAGCTTCATCAGATCCGCGGCGTCCTTTCGCTTGATGTACTCGCTCATCCTCTTTTCTCCTTTGTCGATTTTCTTATTTCTTCCGCAATGTCTGACAGTCTTCCCGGTATCATGATGATCGCGCCGAGCGCCGCCATGATCAGTAGCACCATTATGACCGCGGCGATAACTTCGAGGATCGCAATGGCCTTATCCGCGCAGCTCATCATTCTTATGCCTCCGTATAATGTGCTGCAGCACTATTTCTTTTGCTGCTCTTTTTGTGATGAAATATCTGCACTTATCACAGCAGAATTTCTCATACAGCCCGACGCGCGTACAAACAGGTATCCGCGCGCCCATATCCATATCTTCCGTATAGAAGAAGCAATCTTCTTTGTTCGGCATGCTCACTCCTCCGGCTGTCTGGGCTCGCCGTCCGCGCAGAAAAAGTCACTTCTGCAAATGCGCCTGACTTCGATCTGCCACCGCGAGGAGTGATACCCGTGCTTCGCTGCGTGGCAATAACCGCATGGATGCCCTGGCTCGAGCCGTTCGAACCAGTTACACTTTCCGCACCGAACCACCCGCACTGCTTCAACCGGCTTGATCTCGTCGATCGCGGCGACGACGGCTTCGCCCTCGTTGTGCAGCGCCGCCCGGCGCGCGTCGTCCTTGTAGATCAGCTCCTTCATGCCTGCGCCTCCCTATTCGTCGTTTTCGCTGACGCGTTGGATGGTGATATCGTCGGTCTCGCTTCCAAAATGTCCGGTTTCGATCAGCGATAATGTGACGATCGCCGCAAATTCAAGCTGCATGTTTTCTGCGATCACTTCGCCGTTGATCGCTAAGCTGTAAAGATCCTTCATCCCTGCGCCTCCCCCGTGATGTACTCGATAAACGGCTTGCGCGGGATCATGGTCCGGTTCCCGATCACGATCACCCGGAAGCCGAGGAAGCGCGGGTCAATCTGCGCCTGCCCCCGGATGCTCTGCGGATTGACGCCGAGGATCTCCGCGACGTCCGCCGCGTCCACAAGGTTTCGCGTGCATTGCTTCAATTCTTCAAGTTTCATCCTCTTGCCCTCCTTACAGCGGCGCGCCGCAGTGTTCGCATGTGCCGTAGTCCCGATCGGAAACGCAGCCGCAATACTCGCATCGTTTCTTCCCGGTCCTTCCCGAAGCTTCCGGGAATGGTATCTTTTTTTCTTCGTCCTTTGAAATGAACTTATAAACCATTTTGAAATGCTCATCCGGTCTCTCTCCGTATTCCACATACGCGCAATTCAAATCGCTTGTCGCCCGGCATGGCCCTCCGAACAGGTGACAGTGTGTTTTTGGACAAGCCGTGTTTTTCGAAGCGTCGCAGACGTAAAAGACTTTCTTCTGCACTTCTTCTTCCTCGTCTGTCTTCCATGCCGGATTTTTCAAACCCTCCGCGAATTCGTCCGCAAACTGCCGTCTGAACTGTTCTTCGAGCACTTCCCTCACCGGGCCGTCGGTACGGATCTCAAACCGCAGTCCGCCGCCCGTTTCCTCAGTCTTTACGACCTTTTCGATCGGATGCTTTCCCTTCCGCCCGAACCATGCTTCATTCTGCACTTCGCTCGGGCTCGTGATCCCGAGCCGCTTTTTGACCCGCCGTCTGATCCTTTCGAAGATACTCACTTTATGCCCTCCGGTTTCTCCGGCAGCGGCATCCAATGTGTGACGTCTCTGTCGATCTCCCAACGCTGCGCCTGCGGATAATAGCTCATCATGTCAATATTTCCGCCCGGAATCGTTCTCCATTTGTCGTATACAAGCACAGGGGCAGAATTCTCCGGCAGCCGTTCCGTGACCGGGATCCATTGCGGCGGCATGATCTTCGTTTTTTCCATCTTCCCGATCGCCTGTAAAAGCTGATCGCAGAACTCGACGTGCGTGCTCGCGATATGCCGCGCAATCGTCTTTTTCGGCGATAACTCCTCATATGCCGCCCGCTGCCGATCCCTTACCTTTTCGATCGTCTCCGTGATCGCCGTGATGTTTACCAGCTCCAGTTTCATCCTTTCCTCCCCCTTGCGCGTCTTTTGATCTTCCATCCCTTGATGCGCATGCCGCGCTCGTGCGCGTATCGCTCGGCAACGCGCGCGTCGTGATCCTTTTCCTTCGCCGCCCGGCGCATGGTCGCCCATTGCCGATACTTTGCGCAATGCGCATGACATTCGCCGCCTCTGTCAACGCAGTCCCGGCACGGTCCGCCCATCGTTATCCCTCCTCTTTCAGCACGCTGGCATGGCCGCGCCGGTGTCCTCGGTTGCCGGATCCGCAATCAGGTCGTCGACCTTGCATTCGAGAACATCCGCGACGCGCTTCACTTTGTCAATCGACGGCGGAGCGTCATCCCATCTGTAAATCGAGTTTTCACTTACGTTTGCACGTCGTTCGATCTCCCTGACGCTGATTTTTTGTTGTTTTGCTCTTTCTTTAATCTGCTTAAGCATATTTCCCTCTTTACATTTGCAAGCGGACGTGATAGAATTTACTTGCTACAGAAAAGAATATCCGCCCGCTTGCTTTTGTATTTGTGAAAAACTCTAACGCAAACGCTATTGTTTTTCATCTGTTTTGGATTATATAGCGTATACGATAGTTTGTCAAGGGCTAATTCTATTTTATTTGCTATTTTTTCAAAGGAGGTTATTATGATTCGTATTATCAAGGAAAAATTGAAAGAAAAGGGTGCTACGATGCACGACCTTGAATTGGCTTGCGGTTTGACTTCTAATTCTGTTTATCGTTGGGATAAGTCTTCTCCGTCTGTCGACAAGGTTATCCGCGTTGCCGACTATTTTGATTGCTCTGTCGACGAACTTTGCGGTCGCATGTATTACGTCGAGCAGCACGAGAAAGCGACGGACGCCGCGCTCGAAAATATGCTTCGTTTTCAAACCGATTTGAACGCGACCCGCTCACAGGACGATCTTTCTGACGATGAACGCCGGATTGTTCGTGTGTTTCGCTCGCTCACTGATCCGGACAAGGTGCAGTTCTTGTTCCAAATTTTGAAATATTCTGATAATACAGAGGTCGACAAATGAGCAAGCAAAAATCTAAAAAATGGCGTGTAGTTCTGTACGTGATCGGTGCCCTTTTGTTGTTTGGTGTGAAGTATGCTTTTGAGAGTTCTGTCGGCTTCGGCATTTTTACGCTGATAGCGGCTTTACTTCTGATCGCGATCCCGACGATTTCTATTATTCGGGAAAAAAGCTCCGATTCCGGCAGAACGACGTCCGCTTCTGACGTTTCTTATACGCCCGCGCCGCCGAAGGGTTATACTTCGCAAAAGCAATTCGTCCCCGCAAAGTCGTCTCCGACGCCGACTCCGGCTGTTGCTGCAAAACCATCTATTTCCCGGTATTACTATACAGACTACACACGCTTGTCTGATTTTCCGACATCTTACGTCTGCATCGACTTTGAGACCACGGGGTTATATCCCGAAAACGACCGCATTACCGACGCCGCCGCCGCCCGCGTGGTGGATGGTCAGATCGTTGATACCTATACCTCTCTCGTGCACTCTCCCGTCGCGATCAGCGCTTTTGTCTCAAATCTGACTGGCATTACAAACGAGATGATTTCCACCGCGCCCGAGGAGAACGACGTGATCCGCGATCTGATTGCCTTTATCGGTGATCTCCCCGTTATCGGCTATAATGTCTCGTTCGATCTCGGGTTCCTGCATTATGCGGCGCATCGCGCGTCTCTTCCCTGCCCGCGCGAGAACTTTGACGTGCAAAGCTACGCAAAAAAGGGCTTGCCCGGTCGCCCCGGTTATAAGCTGGAAAACGTCGCCGAATATCTCTCCGTCGATCAGCCGGAAGCGCACCGCGCACTTGCCGACGTGCTGACCACCGTCGCCTGTGCGGAAAAGCTCCGCGGCGTCGTTGCCGAGATCGAGCGACAAAAGGCGATCGCCGAGTATGATTTTCAAAATGCGTATGTGGATTATAAGTCCTTCGTTCCGACCGTCGATCACGTCGACGAGAACAGCCCGCTATTCGGAAAACGTGTGGTTTTCACCGGGACCATGTCCCGCATGACGCGGATCGACGCCTGCCAGCTCGTCGCGAATCTCGGCGGTCAGCCGTGGGGCGTCGTCACAAAGGGTACGGCTTATCTTGTCGTCGGTGAAGGCGAAATGTCTCCGCATGCGGACGCTTCCGGCGTGACACGGAAAATGCAGCAGGCCGACGAATGGCGCGCGAAGGGATCCGCGATTAAAACGCTTACGGAAACAGAGTTTTTCAGGATGATCGATGAATATGAATCTTCAAAAGTGATTTATGAAAAAGAATAAATCAAGGGGAAACGGTCAAGGGACCGTATACAAAGACGGGAAATACTGGCGTGCGCAGGTCACGCATTACGAAGGCGGCGACCGGGCGACGAAATCGAAAAGCGGCTTCAAATCAAAGACAGAGGCGCTGCGCTGGTGCGCCCTGAACGCCGACTTCGCCGACGCCGGGATCTGCCCGACGTTCGAGCGCGTTTTCGCCGAATGGTCCGCAGCGCACTATCCGACGATCAGCGCAAAGAAGCAGCAGCAGTATGATCACGTGCTCGACGCCTCCGGGAAGATCGCGAAGCGGAAATTTAACGAGCTGACCGTCCGGCATTTTCAGATGGTCGTGAACGAGCAGAAGGAGACGCACGCCGTCAGGAAGCTCTTCAAAAACGTATATTCGATGATGAGCGTATACGCGATACGGAACGGCTGGGCGACCGTGAACTACGCGGAGCTCGTCGAGCTGCCGCCCGAACCGACGCCGGATAAGCACCCGTTCACCGTCGACGAGGTCAAGCGCGTGTCCGACTATTGGGAAAAGACGCACAATATGTACGCGGGCGCATGCCTGATCATGATCTATACCGGGATGCGTTGGGGCGAGATCTCCACGATCCGCCCGGAAAATATCCATCTGGAGGACGGCTATCTCACCGGCGGCATTAAGACGACCGCAGGAAAGGCCGGTGAGATCATCCTTATCGACCAAATAAGGCCGATTATTGCCGAAGTAATGCTTCCGGTCAACCGCGTCGGAAAAGTGACTTCTGAGGGTTTTCGGAAGATGTACAATCAAATGCTGGACGCCGCCGGTGTTCCCCGCCACACCGTCCATGAATGCCGTCACACCACCGCAACGCTGCTCGCTCTGCAAGGCGTACAGCCCGCGATCATCTCCGCGATCATGCGTCACACGTCCTACGCGCAGACGATGGATTACACGCACATTCCTCGCGCAGCGAAGCTCGAAGAGCTTGCGAAAATCGTGTAATATCCGTGTAACGTCATGATTTCGGATGATTTTTCACGATCCTCCAAAATGCCGATTTTTACAGACGGCATCTGCATTTCCAGTCTTTTCGGCATTTCCCAAAAATAAAAAAAGGCACCCGTACCGGGTACCATAAAGCGTCTAATATAGGCGCTTTTTTACATGCTCGTGTAATTTTCGTGTAATACAATAGACTTTCAGTATCGCTTCAAGCTCGGATTGTTGCCGTTACAATAGATCAGCGCCGTCGCCAACGCGACGCCGATCGCACCCACGACCGGGTGCATCTGCACGCCTGCCGATACGAGCGAACTCACGACCGCCTCGTATACGCACGAGAACAGGCCCAGCCAGAACAAAAAGCTTTTCGCTCTGCTCTGCGTCTCCAGTGTTTCCATCATGCCGTTTTTTCTCCTCTCATAATAGTTTCCCGATCGCAAACCCGATGACCCCGACGATCACCGCCGAGATGATCGCCCCGATCACCGTGTCCCACTTCTTTCCGGAACGCCCTTCCAGTTCCCGGATCCGCGCTTCGTGATCGTTCAGCGTGTCACCCTGCGCGTCGATCTTCGTTTCGATTCTCGTGACGGTCATCTTGATCGTCGTCAATGCTTCGTTAATCATGATGATTTCCTGTTCCGGCATGCTGCTCACCTCAATTCCGTATACTGCGGCTTGTTCGTGATGTATCCTTCGCCGGATCCGTACG
>Ga0265300_10001051_pt1 | contig 27247 bp, 38 predicted proteins | sample AusTroGonzalo_MG_FD_193482 | JGI IMG/M metagenome (GOLD analysis project Ga0265300, IMG submission 193482) | Bovine rumen microbial communities from tropical cattle in Woodstock, Queensland, Australia - Gonzalo_03 | ecosystem: Host-associated > Mammals > Digestive system > Stomach > Rumen ...
CCTGTTCGGCATTCAGTGAATACCTCCCAACTTTGGCTTTCCCAGAGCGAGTTCTGACGGTTATCAGTTCCATACGGATGTCATGTCCCTGTTCACGCAGATCATGTATCCTAGCTGCCAACCTCATGCATCCGCATTCGTTGAGAGCCTGTCTTGCTGTGATAGAACCGTGAAGTTCCATATATCTGAGTATCTTTTCACACTGTGTCATGTGTTACCCCATTCCCTTTGTAATTGAGATTCAATCAATCTCATCTGAAGTTTCAGCGAGTTGATCGCTTCTTGGTTAGCATCATAAACAGCCTTTGCCACATCTCTTCTGAACCTCGCTTCAGCAACTGAAGGAATGCCATAGCATGTCTTGTCGATCATCCCTATTGCCATGCCTTCATCCCGGAGTTTTAAGCATTCCTGTCTGAGCAGTATCTTGTAGTCCTTCTCAGCCTGTGCATAAGCCGTTCCGTTTAGCCGAAGGGTTTTGATGGATGTATCAAGCTGTCTTGTCTTCGCTTGCAACTCTTCGTATAATTCCATTCATTTTCTCCATCTTGTGCTTGGGCATCCGACCATGAGCCATCCAGTATCTCCACTTCCTATAGGCATCTTCCTCAGACAATTCATCATTGACGATGGTTGCCATGCCCCGGTTACTGAAACCTGCCTTGCGAAGTGTTTCTGCAATCTCTTTCGGATCGATGTCCACTGTGTAATTCCTTACTGGTTTGTAATATTTCTTCATAGGTAATTCTTGTGTGCCAGTTTCATCCACTCTTCTTTTGAGTGATCTTTTTCGTATGCTTCTTGGCACAGTGCCTTCAGCCATCGTCTTTTGTCTGCATTTTTATGAACACTTTCATGGCATTTCCGGCACAGCCACACCCATGCACCTATTTGCTCACTGGCTTTTTTCTCTGACCCATTGAGGACATGATGGAAGTCAACAGGTATCTGCCTTTTGCATACGAAGCAGATAGCTTCGTCTTCCACCATATCCCCTTGAATCAGCGATGGAACATTGGTGTACCGATAGCGGTATGCCACTAATACGTTTCCTCTTTCAGTTCCAGAAGAGATGTGTCACGCTTTGCGATCATCTTCTGCACTTCTTCAGCGGTCAGTTCGTGCAGTTCCTTCTTCAGCCTTTTCAGCATCTTGTCAATTTCGGCTTGTGAGTATAACTGCTGAACTCTGTACAAATCTGCCGGGAGAGCAAGCTGTTTTTTTGCTTCTTCTTCAGCCTGTTTCTTTGCTTCGTATTCCTCGAAAGGCAAATCCGCACCTGCGTAAATGTAGAACCCAAGTCCGTGCCTTGCGATGCACTTTGTCCATGCCCTCTGAAGAGCAGTGTTTACATCGAATGATGTGATCTTATCCAGTGGAATCGACTTATTGCGGTAATCCATGATCGGAAACACCTCACTGCGTTCTCTGAATCTAGGCACAGTGGCATCGCCACCATCAACATCCCACTTCAAGACAACCGATACATCGACCCATGCGGTTTTACCGTCATTCCAAAACGGCATTCCTTCTTTATCACGGTTAATCGTTGTAGATGATTCCGGGTAAAGGCTCATCAGTGTATCCCATGCCCATGCCCAAGAGAGATAGGTCAGACCGTTTTTCTTCTCGGTATGTTCATTCACGTTGATTTTCGAGAGAACAATGTAAGGGTCAGATTCTCTCCACTCTTTTTCTTTTTCAAATTCTTCGATGGCATCCGCTGCCTTGTTGCACAGGTCTGCCAATCGCTCAAGTTCTCTTACCTGTGAGGAAGGTTCTGGATCGTAACCACCTCTGAGGGTTTCAATCAGTTCTTTCACGCTCTTACCCCTTCGACATGGTATCTGCCATATCCGCTTGTTCTTCCGCTTCCGATGCCACCACCGAAACCTGCAAGTCCGATGATCTGCACAATCTGTTCAAGGCTATACTCGCCGCCTTCGACATACTGGACAGTGATATCTGCCGACCATCCAGAGAATCTGTTAAGGCGAACCAGGACAGGTGCGCCACGCTTCGGTGACATCAGCTTTTCATCAATGTGATGCTCAACGAATCTGATCGGAACAAGTCCACCGGGAGCAACCACATTCACGCTCATTGCGAATTTTGTGGAATACTTGTCGATTCCGCACCTTACTACTGCCTGTTCAAATGACTTTTTCAGTCCGAATGATGTGATGCACGGAGCATTCTCTGTGAGTGCTTCTTCAAGACCTTCACGGCTGTAGTTTCTCGGTGTTCCATCTTTCCAGTGCATCGCAGTGATGATCTGCTCCCATTCGTTGACTTCTTCGACAGTCTTGGATTTGTTCTTTCTCTGGTCAACAAGCTGTCTTGTGGATACATCGTTCATTTTGTTGAGGACAAGGTCACCATCTCCGCAGATAGTGATTGTGGCTGTGTTAAGTGTTAACGGCTTTACCGTGATTGTTGTTTCCTTTTTAGACATTTTCTGTTCTCCTTTATATGTTTTTGATTTGCTCATCAGACTATGTCAGCCATGATATGTTGTGATTTGTTTTATGTTGACTTGTATCGACATGATTTGTCTTGGTTTTTCCTATTTTCAACCGATCACGGCTGAAGTAGTCTGACGAGCGGTTTCTCACTGACTCAAAGCACCTAATGAGCCGTCCTGTAATGTACTTTAATGCCCTGTTGTTTTTTGTTTTGACGAATGTTGTTTTGTATTACGTTTTACTTCGCCGTTCTTATGCCCTCATTAGGCACTGTGAGCCAGTGAGTTCTTCGATAGCTGATATTACCTAAATAGGTAATGATTTATACTGTGATGAGATGAGTTGTACTGTCCTGTGCTATATTTTTGTTTCATGCCTATCTAGGCAATGTCAGCTATCGAAGTTAATTCCCGGTGTTAACGGCATGTATTCCGTAAATAAGCTGTTCTATTTTGACTTGTAATGTTTTTAATTACGCTGTTATATTTTTTTCTGTAATTTACTTACCTGTTCTCTTTTGCCTTTTATTTTTTGCCTATTTACGGCATAACTGCCGTTAACTGATTGCAGACTTATGTGACTGCACTGTGATGCGGTGTCATGTTATGTATTAAAGTGATGTGTTTTGCGGTATAGAGTTATGACTTGCGACTGCTCAATGCAGCCATGTAAATCTGCAATCCCGGTATGGTCACTGACTTATGTCGATGCGTTGAAACATCTAGGTTATTATGTTTTATCGTGTTTTGACTTATCGTGTCCTGTTCTGCACTTTAGTGTTTGATTCTGAAATTTAGTGTTTGATAATCACGGTGCAACGCACCGATATAAGCCAGTGACCAGATATATTCAATTTTTACTCGTTGAGAAGTCTGTCAATTTCATCTATGACAGCTTCGAGTTCCACAATGCTCTTGAATCTTTTTCTGAAGGCAGCCAGTTCGGCTTTTGCCTGTTTGAGCAATCTGGAATATTCGTCATTGTTTCTTACTGTAAGAGTGACAGGCTTATATGCCTTTTCTCCTTTATCGTTCTGAATGAGTCTAAATGCGACAGGCTCTTTTTCTTCACGAATAACCACCACCTTCAGTGAACAGCAGATAAGTCTTGCGGTATGTACTCTCCACTTTTCGGCTGCGACTGTGTCATCCCATTCAAAGCACTTGTGCAGTTCAGAATCTTCATTTTCCCTTGCGTACTCAAGGATTTCATGCGGTGTATACGATTCACCTATTGACTGGATTTCTTCATAGACGATTTTTGCATCGCCTTTGAAACCAGTTCCGATCCACTTAACTGTCTTCTTTTCCATCGGCTATCCCCTTTGTGACATAGTTGCAGTAATAAGATGAAATCTCCGAAATGTTGTGCTGATTCTTCTTAACCTGCTCCGATACCGCCACAAGATTCATCCGGGTATCTTCTTCAAGACTTTCAAGTGTATCCAACCTCTTGATATCCTTTGCAATTTCTTCAAGTTTGAGAATTGCCGAATCTTGGTCTGCCCACATCTTCTGAATCTCTGTGTGTGTAGCATTTGAGATTTTCTTTATCCGGGCATCATTGTTCTCGGTTCTTGCTTTGTTTTCAGCGATTCTTCCGCTGAGTGTTTCTGTGATTGTGGTGATTTTGTTAATCTGTGTCTGCATACCTGCTGTCATCACTCCTACAAATGCGACAGCGAGGAACAGAAGAATGAAAATTATGATGTTCATGCTACCTCCCTTGCAAAACCTATTGCTTGTTCGAGCAAATCGCTCAGTTCGTCCAGATTGTTGTAATAATCAGATTCTGATTCAGATGAGTAATCCCGGTCATCTCTTGCCGGATCTTCCTTGCGGAATTCATCAACTTCATCGAGGATGTCCTGTAATCTTTCGTACCATTCCAGATACTTTGCTTTGAACGGCGGCATTACATCTGCCCATACTTCTGTGCCGTCTGTACGGTAGTTGCTTGGGTGCAGTTCGCCTTTGCGATCATAGAATGTGTTCCACCCACCTTCGACCGTATATGGAAGTGTATTGATGTCCATGAGATCGATGATCTCTCCGGTCTTGAGGATTATGTCTTTCCTCGGATATGCGATGTAGTAAATGCCGTCTTTTCTCGGCAACCCTGTGTACCACCTCATAAGATCATCCCCACAAGACCAATCAGAAGTGTTACGGCGATCATCGGCAGAATGCCTGTGATGGTGAGTGCCAGAAGCACGTTGATGACCATGTCTTCGGTCTTTGAATTGTTCATTTTTTTCTTCCTTTCTGTTAGAATGGAAGTGATCATTTAGATCACCCAAACTTTCTGCGGTACGCTCTCCCTAGCTGCCGCATTTTTTATTGATTTCCTGTTCGGTCACTCCGTATGCACGAAGTGCAGATGCTCGGCGAACCTTATCAACTTCGATTCGGTATTCAAGTTCTGCCCGGTCAATCTCATCGGCTGTGTTAAACACCTTGACCGCAATGTGCATTGGCACTCCCAGATACCTTGCTGTTTCCGTCTTCGTCAGATACGGTTCACGTTGCAGTTCTTCAAGCGATTTTCGCCTTCTGCCCATTTCTCTCCTTTCTGTGTCTATTTCCCTAGACACCTTCTTCAAAAAAAATTAGATCGTCAACAGTGCGGTTCAGAGCCTTGGCAATGTTCAGTAACATCTTGGATGAAACATTGATGTCATCGTTGTTCTCAAGCATGTTAACAAACTGCCTTGAACATCCTGCTTTATCAGCTAATTCTTGCTGAGTCATGCCACTTTGTTTACGATACTGTTCTATTTTATATTTCATGCCCACCTCCTTACGCTGTCTATGATACTAGACATGAATCTTAATGTCAACTGTTTTAGACAAATAAAATTTGAAACGTCTATATCCGTTGACTATAATAAGGTTAGAAAGGTGACCCATATGAAATTATCGGAGTATGTTCGCCTATATCGCAAAGAGCATCGTATCTCGCTGCGTGATATGGCGAAGAAATGCAACTGCTCTTTTCAGTACCTGTCTAAACTTGAAAAAGGCGAAATAGCCAGTCCTTCCATGCCCAAGGTGATCGACCTTGCTCACGGCATGGGGATGTCTGTTAATGAACTGCTTGAAATCGCAGATGATTTTGAAATTGACTGCTCATACCAAGCTGTCATGTCAGATACGTTATTTGATGCCTATGAAAATGCTCCAGAGAATATTCAAAAAGCTGTCTGTGCCTTACTCGGTGTCGAATTGCAATAAAAAAACTCCGTTCTGATTAGACAATATGGCTGTAACAGAAAGGAGAGGTAATATGCCGAACACACCTGCGAAAAGGAGCATCGAACGGAGTTTTTCGCCTGTGGTGACCCTCACAGGCAGATTTCGGAGGACAATATAATGTCAAGTAAATTATGCACTATCCACGCACTGCGTAACAGGGGATAAAAAAATGCCAGTTTACAAGGATAGCAATGGCACATGGTATTACACCTTCAAAGTGCGAGATCCAGTTTCCGGCAAATGGCTTACTCGCAAAAAAAGAGGATTTGCCAAAAAGTCCGAAGCACAAAAAGCAGAGCGTGAAGCGTTGGCAGAATTGAAGAAAACCACCAAGGCAACATTCATGGATATTGCCCATGAATGGGAAGATTTTATTCAGTCTTCAAAAAACATGCGTAGGCAGCATAGGATATGTTTTGAAAAGCGTTTCAGAGAATACAAGGACATGCCACTGGACTCCTTCTCAAAGCCGATTCTGAGCCACTGGAGAGCCGGTCTTGCGAAGAATGACAAATACACCACGATGACAAAGAATCAAACCATATCGTATGTAAGAGCGGTATTCAGACATGCACATGAGATTTATGAAACCCCGGATTATTCAAATGTCCTCAAAACCCTTAAACTGACCGATGAAGAAAAACTGGCTGAAAAGGATGTATGGACACCACAGGAATTTAACACTTTTATCAAATATGTAAACCATCCTGTCTTGAAGGTTTATTACACATTCCTGTTCTGGACCGGATGCAGAAGAGGTGAAGGAATCGCCCTTCAAAAAGCTGATGTAGGTGACCACGAGGTAACAATCCGATATTCTCAAGTTTCGCAAAAAGAAGGTCTTCGCCCCACCAAGACAAAAGCTGTCCGTACAATCAAGATTGATGACCAGTTATGGGATATGCTTCAGCCGCTGATGCAAGTACCTGGTTCTTACGTTTTTGGTGGTGATCACGGCATCGGAGTAACCTCAATAAACCGATATTTCAACAAAGCAATCGAGGACAGCGGTGTAAAGCACATCACTGTACATGACCTTCGCCACTCGCACGGAACGTGGCTTATCAACAACGGTGTAAATGTTGTCGCAGTCAGCAAACGATTAGGTCATAAAGAGATATCAACAACGCTTAATATTTACACTCATTTGCTCGAATCTACAGACAATCAGATGATCGAAAAGATCAATTCCTACAAAAATTCTTCCGATTTTCTTCCAGAGCATAAAAAAAGCCGATAAATAAAGGCTTTTTTTCATTTCGCATATTTCATGGGAAATTATTTATTACGTTTATAACCTATTATATATATGTATCACCACGAATAAAGTAGCATAAACATACATAAACACGCAACAGCAGTTATGTACACACGAATTTTTTCTTCCATTTTTTCTTCCACCTTATAACCTTGTAAGGTTGTATAAGGCAATAAAAAAAAGACCGCCCGGTTAAGGACGGTCTAAACCACGGTGAGGAGTGAAAGTACCGTGATTTTCTTTACGAGGGCAGTAAATTGTGACAAAGGGAATCACAAAAGCATAGGCACTTCTTACCCTCCTATAGCCTATCTATGATCTCACGCTGATACTCATCTCTGACCTCTCTAAGCCTGTCTGTTCCATTTCCGTCTATGAGATGGTTGACGATGGCATTCAATGCCTTTGTTGTGTAACGGTCTGTGGCTTTACGGTCTTCAATGTGTTCTTCGAGATCTGAGATCCTGTGTTCGTGATCTTCAAGTTTTTTGACAGGAGTAAGAATCCACTTTATAAAAGCGGCGATTGCTGTTATTCCACCAATGATCCACAGCAGCTGTGCAAGCGAAAAGGTGACATCAGTCTGCATAGTGGTCTACCTCTTTTCTATAGTTATAGGTAGACACACCAATTAGGATGCCTAGCAGAGTGCCAGTAGCATTAAGTACCTTTGCTACCACTTCTGCATTCTGAATGCCGATGTCTGCTCCGACCTCAGTTACGAACCAAGCCAGTGCAGGTAAGCAGATCAAACCGACCCACTTGAGTACTTCATACAATCTGTCCGGGATTTTCATCGTGCTTTACCTCCTTCTGAAAAGCTAGACATGTATCGGAAAGAATCATGCCGAAGCATGGGCATTGGTACTGGAATGCACATTTACCGCATTCGGTCTGACCCTCTTCTTTTTTTCTTTTTTTGTATTCCCCTAAATATGGATACTGCTTATTTGCCATCTTTCGTTTCGATCAGACATCTGGATTTCACCCAATATCCGAGTTCTTTGAGATAGACAGTATCCTGTTTGGTATTCACTTTGCTGACGGTGTATTTGCCGGAGAATGCGACACCACTACCGACATGAAGAATGTTATCCTTTTTGCCATCATGAGCGTCAACCTCATCGACATCCTTGGTCGGAATCCATCCACCTGCCCATGCATTGTAAAGTTCCCACTGTTTCTTTCTGTATCTCAGCCTTTCGACATAGAAGCCATTGGAAACCACTTTGCTACCGACAGTGAGAATCTGATCGGGTTTCTTTACAGGTGTAGGCTTAATCTTCACAAAAATCTTCGGTCTGAAAACGGCGATGATTCCACTTGTGTCAATCTGTTTGACATTGACATAGTTGTACGGCTGATTCTGCCCCAAGAAGTACACTGCATTCTGACCTTTATCATGGTCATAAATTGCAATATGCGACTTTGGACAGGCGGCGCATTTGCCCCAAATGCAAATATCACCTGCCTGTAAAGTTTCTTTCAATCCGACATCAATACAGAAATCCAAGATGCCGTTGGTTTTTCTCTGCGTTGCAATGTCGAGTACATAGCCTGTTTTGGTGCAACTTATTGTTCTGCCGCCGATGTACGGGAAATAGACACCGCTGACCAAATCCCAACACTGGTAAATTGAACCTGCAGGGAAACCGTCAACATCAACGCTTTTCCCTAAATACTTGAGTTTGAAATCTGAATATGATTTCGCCATGTTCACCTCCTAAGTTAAACTGGCTTAAACAAAAAAAGAGCATTTCTGCTCTAAGTAAATGATTTCGTGATTTTCTTTACTTAAACTTGCAACCAACTTGCAACTAACTTGCAACTAACTTGCAACTTAGGATGTCCTCATCTCTTCAAGGAGTTCTTCAAGTTCTTCTTGAGTTAACATAAAAATATCCTTCTTATTAACCAATTTTATAATTTGTATTAGCATCAAAAACGGAAGTTAAATCATTTTGTTCAACCCAGCTTCCATTTATCTTTTTATATACTTTTGAAGCTAACACCCATGAACCGTTTACTTTGATATACGCTGAATCAGTTTGTGGTGCTGTATAAGTGACTTCAATCTCAGCACCATAAATGTAATAGGTTGCTTGAGTATTACTCTGATTTCTTCGACAGTTTACTCTGATACCAAAGTTGTCCCCCCAACCTTTGATCGTACTCCACGTCAAAGACCCCTTTCTAAACGTTTGAGTATTTATTGAAGCACTCAATGAAGACGCCGTAGCGCCACTTTGCCTAGTTGTTCCGTTACACAAATACATTGACGCTGAATAGCCGGATGTATAATAACCTTTAATCTTTACGGTAAATGCGGTTACATCTGCATTTGCGGGAATACTATTAAAGTTAAAGCCACGAATATAAAGGTATCTATTATTTGTGCCGCTTGTAGTATTTGTAATAGTAGCATAATTGGTACTATCTACATTTGCATATGCGTTCGACTCGTTTGTAATTGATAACGCTGTCTCCGTAGTATACATGATTGACGGGACTAATCTAGCTGTTGCCATATATTAAGACCCCGTCTGAATGTAAATATCGCCATTAACGCCTGTCGAAGATGACGGAACGGAACTGCCAAAATAAATTGTCTGGAATGCAATACTTACAGTCACTTGTGAATATCCATCCAACGAATCGCTAGACGCATTGTATGTACCGTTTGCAGTTATAGTTTTTGTGCCTAAATTCGGAGACTGACTAGGAACAGCAACATCTACTGAAGCGTATTCCGCAACATCAATACCTGTGCCATTTGCGGTTATGCTTTTTGTGCCTTGAGGACGAATATAAATCTTTGTTTGGTTATTGCTGTCTGTCGCCTTAATTCCTGTAACACCAGTGTACTCTGTTCCAAATATTTCTAGTGTATCTGTTGCCATAAATCACCTCATGCTGTCCTAATCAGTGACAAATGTTCACTTGATGTTCCCGTACTGGTGATTCGCACATACTTAGCCCCTGTCAGCTTGTTCCCACTGAGAGTGCCGTGTCCGATATTGCTATCATTCGGATCGACAGTTCCATCACTGTAAATGTAAATTGAGCGGAGTACATTTTTGTTTTCGTCATATACTCCGATATAGAACCACCATGCACCAGTATATGAGAAGGTCATTGTCGGATCGACCTCTGTGAAATCTGACGCATAATACCACTGCTCACTGTACTCATTGCCATATTCATCAATAATGGTATCTGCCTTACACTTCGTATAATCAATCAGCTGAACACCAATCGGAATTGCGGCAGGTTCATACCATGTAACATTATCAAGCTGTGCAAGTGTGACCGTTTTCTGACCATATGTTGTCGGTGTGTATGCGGTAATCATCGTGCTGATGTACGAATCATCATAGTACACAGGGATGGTTGTGCTTGTGCTATCCGAAAACTCAAAATATATGTTGTGCTGTGTTGCACTTGGCGTTGAGCCTCCACCACCTGTTGATGGAAGTACGATGTAGCCGTTCTGATCCTGTGTAACCGTTCCGCCGCCGCTAGATCCAGTTCCAGTGATCTTTACTCCGTTAACATAGGCAGTCTTTCCGCTCAAAATATCTGAAGCAGTAGCATTAGCATCTGTTGTGTCATCAAACTGTGCTGTGCCACCGCCAGTTTTGGGAAGAGTTACCGCAGGAACATCTGCGTAACTCGCCCCAAGTAAAGTAATATTCTGTGCCATAAAAGCACCTCCTATGAGATGCTCAGAACTTTTGTAGTGCTGTCCTGTGTGATGCTTGGCAGCGTAGCCGATCCTGCCACACCAAAGATGGTCTTGCCATAAACTATGTTACCTGCAACAAGGTTGGCATCTCCGCTGATTGTCTGTGTTCCTGTCAGATATGTACCCGATGAGATTGTCTGATTTGATGTAGTTGGTGTATATGTTGTTGCCCCTTTTGTTGTGACAGAAGCAGTCAGAGATACAGATGAGTTATCTGCTGTTCCTGTTGAAATATAACCTGCCGTAACTGTCGGTGTTACGCTAACTGTCTTTGACAGCGTGATCGTATTCGTTCCTGTTGAAACCGATGCTGATGTGCCACTGATTGTTGCAGGTGCTGTCGCAGATCCGCTCGATACAGATTTGCTTGCGGAACTTGAATAATAACCTGCCGGAACTGTGACTGTTGCTCCCGATACAGAAAGATCGGAACTGTCATTCTCAGCCGCTGAACCAGTGATTTTCACACCATTCGCATAAGCGGTAACACCATTTGGCATCTGACCGCCACTTGATAAAGTTGCATCCGATGTGTCTGTAAATGTTGCTGTTCCTCCACCGCTTTTGGGAATGTCTACTTCTGGAACATCTTGATAAGTTACTCCATTGATTACTACTGTTTGTGCCATAAATAATCTCCTTATGAAACTGTAAGTTTAGACCCGTTCCATGTAATCAATCCGTAGTTTGATGGAATCGGATTTATAGTGATGTTTTGCTGTGAAAGTTTGTTCGCAATTTCGATTGTTTGAGTTTCCATAGACGGAGTAAATACATGCTCGCCTGTGTACTCAGCATATTCACCGTGCTGAATGACTGTGCCTTCTATTCCATCTACCGACAGCGATAAAGATGGACTTCCGTCAATTTTTAAATTTAGCGAAGTTTCACCGCCGATTACCACTGTCTTGTCCATGTCAAATTACCTCTTGTTTGCCAGTTTCTTCAACGCTCTCAGCCTTGACGTGACTTCTTCCCCTTGTGCCGTCTTGCAGTTTCCAATCGCAGTAGATCTGAACACCAAGTGCCTTGGACAGATTCTTTGTTTCGACTTGAGTTAAAGTCCACGAAAGAGAATCGCTGTTCTGTGTGTGAATGACTTCGGCAGTATCCAGTGATCTTTCGATGACTGTCTGACCGCCCTGTTTTATGACTAACCAAGCAACTGCAATGTCAGTTACATCTATTTCCGAAAATTCAAAGCGAATTGTCGGAGTTGTATATCTGATTATTGGCATAAATCACCTCACTCTTTTATGAAACACTTGCAACTGCTCCGTAATGAGTCCATGAACCACTTGAATACTTCATGAACATGAAGCCCTGTGTAATAGGGTTGTATGCTTCAATGATTGAACCATCAGGGTATAATGTTGAAACTGGATTACCAGTTACAGTAAGGCTCGCATTATCAACTGACGTAACCTTTGTATTAGGCATTTTCCTTGAATAGAATTGGATATTTCTGCTCCAAGGGATGCCAATGTATTTACAAACATTATCATATGCATAATACGCCCCATATGATGTGTTGTTAGGATTAAAAGTAATATGGTAACTGCTACCATTGCGCACAGTGTTACCAATGGCATACACTTCAACTTCTCTTGTGTTTGATGTGCTGTTTGTTACATAAATGGCAGCCTTTGAATATGTTGTTTTGGTTGTTTTGTTATCCAGAATGTTATTGATTACTTTCACGATGTACGCATCATTAATGCGCACTTCTGCGCCATTAAAATCATTTGTAAAAACATTATCCTTAATAACAGCGTCGCAAGGCACTTCGTTAATAACAATAGTTCCATTTATAAAGCTGTTGCCAATAATGTTAAATGATTGCGCTGTAATTGCATAATCTTTGTAAACTGTTAACGCCATTACGCCTAGGTCACACTTAAAATTGTTACCTTCAAATGTAATATTTTTAGATGCGTCTCTGATTAAGATTCCAAGTGAATATGTGTCACTTGGATACATTGTATTTGAATATGCGTTCCACCATGTTGGCTTTTCGTCAAAATATACATTGTTGCCAACAAATGTGCAGTTCTCGCTATCACAGAACACAGCCAAAGCGCCCTTTAAACAATTCTTGACTGTGTTTCCTGTTGCCACGCAGTTTGCGCAATATTCAAAATCAACGCCTACATCGCCGCATCCAACCAAAATGTTGTTTGATACAACAATATTATTTGAGCATGATGCCCAAATAGCATTATTCTGATTAGGTGTTTGTATAGTTAAATCATTAATGCTTTTGTTACCTTCAATAACAATTTGTCCACAGCCATTGAATGATCTATCTGTATTTGATGGATCAGCGTTACCACCCCAAATTGTTACAGGAAAACGACAGTTGGACATGTGATTATCTTTTACAGAACAATTAAAGCATTTATTTAAATAAATAGCATGACCATATCTGTTTTCCTCAAAATTATTGTTGTAGATGCTCGCCAATGATGTGTTATATCCTCTTATATACTCGTTTTCCGCAGTCCATGTAATTGTTTTAAAATGACAGTTACATACTTTTGCATTAACCCCTGTAAGATAAACAATATATCCCCTTGTTGATCCTGTTGCCTGTATTACACAGCCATTAAGCACTCCATTATCACCAAGTGTAATAACATCACTGGTTTTTAATGTTGCACCATTTCCGATAATTTCAATATTTTCAATATCAGATATATTTCCGATTGAATATATTTTTTCACTATCTAATGCGATATTTTTGCCATTTAAAATAGCTGAATTAAATGCATTGGTATCATCTGTAATACCATCACCAACCGCACCGAATTGTTCAGGAGTAGCATAGATTTCAACGAAAGAATCTATTGCATTCAGTGTTTCTTGAATCAGAGAAAGATCTGAATCACTTAAAACAGCACCTTCCACTGGTGATTCTTCAACCATGACAATAAAATTAGCTGTGCCATGAGTACCACCGTCTATGCGTAACTCAAAGACAGCTTCACCAGCACAGGCGGTCATCTGCTGTGTTTCGGTTATTTCTACCTGCCCAACATCATTGATTTCCCCGGCTTCAGCAATGGCATATCCATCAGCTTTGATGCCAACAATAGACCCTGTTGATGGCGAATATTTAGTGCCTGTTTCTGTGTACAGAGTGAACACCCACAATTCGCCTTGATCATACTGGTTTACATTTATGACAGGGCAAACGCTAGTACCTGCATTAAGTACCAGATTAAAATTTCGTGTTATAGACATAATTACTCCTTGACCACCTGTTTGATAGTTTCTGAGAAGGTGGATTTCTTGTTGCCAAGTACCATGCTTGTATATCTTTCAAGTAATGAATCGTATGTGGTTTCAACTACTCGCAGATAATATTCAACCCCTTCATAAACGATCTTGACCTTATCGCCCATGACAGCATGTTCAAGCGGTACAACATCCCTGTATTCCTCTGTTTGCCACAAAGGAATAAAGGAAATCGTCACCGTTTCAACATAAGGAACACCGATGTTATTTGCAGAGATATAAGCATTTGCCCTTGCGTTCAGCGTTGATGTGGTAGGCTGTGATTCATACTCAGATGACACATCGAGAATATAGATCTTGTCTGTAGGGAAGTTCGCTCCACTTGCGTACTGAATAGAACCACTTACTACCGTGCTTTCGTTTTTCCAGAAAGCAAGAACACCGTTATAGGACGCTTCCTCAGACCGCACATTCACAAATGATTCAAGGTCAACACCATATCGGATAGTGATATTGGTGTCTGTTCCTCTTCTTGCAAGAACATTAACTATGAAATAATTAAATTCATATTCGCACTTGAATATCTGAAGAAGCGACCCCTCCATGCCACCAAGACACGCTCTTGCTGAACGTGGTGCATCCAGTGTGAATGTAGATGTGGTGTTTGTGATGTCCGTTGAATAAACATACGGTGATGTCACCATCGTATTGTTTTTTAATGCTGTCAGAATATCTGAAATCCCTGTTGCATTAAACTTTGCAACTGGATGTCCGCTCAAGTCATATGAAATATGATGTGCATTGACAGTAAGCATTTGCCCATCCATTGATTTCTGAACTTTATAAATGCGGAATGGCTGAGTAAGCGGATCACCACTGCTGTTTTCACCAACAGCTGCTTCGATGATTCTTTTTGTGACAATATCGCTTGCATGAAGTCCGCTCGCCGGATATTTCATCACAAGTTCAAACTCGCCATTCAGAACTTCATGCACACTTACCGAAATAGCATCCGATAAAGCACCAAGTCCGTTAGTAGCAAAGTCAGCTGCCAGTGTGAGATTGTTTTCATATAATCTAGGAAGCATAATACCTCCTTAAATTTCAAACCATCGTGGTGTAACTTCAATTTTGCTGATATATGCCGTTAAGCATTTTATTTCGTTATCTCCCGGTTCAAGAAGTGGGAATGTACCTGCAAAATGGCTGTTCATGTTATATGGTCCCATCGTGACCTCGCAAATTTCACTGTCCACATCAAGGTAATAGCCTGCGGCAAGATCCGATGTTGTAAATGTCTTGTTATTTACATATACCTGTCCAACCCCATAGACTCTGAAATTCGGTTTTGCAACTTGCATTGTCGGATTTCTCAGTATCCATGTGCCATCGCCGGGAAGAGGAATATAAGTGATAGGCTCTTCGCCAATCTTCAAGAATCTCTGAGGATGGCAACGGAAATTCAATGTGAATCTACCACTCTTATTAAATGCGTATGTGGTAGGTTCAACCGCCCCAAGGAAAAGAGCCTCCCTAAAGTATTCTGGTTCTTTGGAAGACTCTAATCGAAGATACCCATGTGCTGAATTGAGAAATGCCATCAGATTGCGATAATTCTCAAGGAAATCATCTCTGATGAAGCATGGCACTGATATATTCAAATCCTTAAAGCGATTGTTATAGATTGATAAATCACCGTTTCTGCCCGGAATAGAGATGATGTCATAGTCTTTCTCCGGCGAGCCAAATGACTTGCTACCATCGAATGTGACACCGAAATCAGCAAGGCTTCTGCCGTTATATGTAAGTATATCTTTCACGCAAAGACCTCCGTTTCTCTCTGAAGCAGATTGGATAAATTCTCAGCCAAATTCCGTGTAAATGCTTCTGAATCATCCACATTTCCGTTGACTGTGACTTGTAATGAAATAGGTGCTGATACCTGTGTATATGAACCATATTCTGGCATTGCAGAACCAAGTCCATAAGCGGCATTCTGACCAAGGAGCATGCCCATACCAACCATCTCTGACATGCCATCTGAGATAGCATTTGCGAAACCTTCAACGAAATATTTACCAGTTTCGTATGTAAGTTTTGAAGGCGATGCGACCTGCACGGAATTGTTCAATGCTTTTGTTGTAGCTAGACCGGCGTTAGCCGCCGCCCGCTCCGCAAGGTATTGATACTTTGCAATGCCACTGGCAAGTCCAGTCATCATGTAATAACCAAGGTCAGAGGTATCAATCGTCAGATTTTCTTTGATGGCATTTCCTGTTTTCTTTGTGTCCTCACGAACCTTTGCACCATCGTCAAGAATCTTTTGCGTTGTTTCGTCAACAGCATCACCGGTACCGGTAATCTGATCTGTGTAGTTCTGAATATCGCTTTCAGCATCAGCCATTTCGCCACGATTGACATTGATTGCCTCGGTCAGTTTATCTTCTTCTCTCTTGGCAATATCCCAATTCTCAACGGCCTCAGCATATCGCTGCATCATTTCTTCCGTAACTGGAATGTGTTTCTTCTCCGCGTCTGTAATTGCCTGTTCTGCGGCATGTAGTTCATGGTCAGCATCCCTGAGCCTTGCAGCGGCCTCAACCTCACCCTCAGTGAGTTCCTTATCCAGTTCTCTGGCCTCTACAAGTCTCTGTGTAGCCTCTTTCAGCATATCCAGATAGACTGCTACTTCAGCCTGTCTTTGATAGTCTTCAATGGTTTGCTGAATACTTTCACTCAGCTTTCCGTTTTTATCAATTAGCTCCTGAAGATCGTCTCTTTCAATACCTAATGCAACAGATAACTCATCAAGAATAGAATCAGCAAGAACTTTATTCTCATCTGAAATCTTTCCGTTACTGTCTACAAGTGCGTCATACTGTGCTACAAGTTCTTTTGCATAATTGACCTGTCTTACAGTTTCAACATTGCGTTCCTGGATAGACTTTTCATAATCCTCGTGAGCTGTCTTTAACTCGTAGACCTTATCAATTTCTTCTTTCAAAGCATCTGAAAGACCCCACTTTTCCTCTCTGAGAGCTCTTTCTTCTTGAGCTTCGACTTTTGCCGCGGTCGCCGCAAGGGTAAGTCCAGTAGCAAGTGCCGCCACACCCGCAATAAGCGGTGCGCCCATTGCAACCAGTTCCGCCCAGTTCGTAATGAGGAATCCAATGCCCTTTGCAACCTTGCCAATGACCGTAATCAGTGGTGGTGTCGCCGCAATCAAAGCACCAGTTTTTATAATGGTTTTCTTTGATGCATCAGTTAAGCTGTTAAACCAGTCAGTAACCTCCCTGACTTTATTAACTACTTTTTCAAATCCCGGGGCGAGCATATCAATCATAGTATCCCCGAGTTTTACGGCGGAGTTTTTCAGCTGATTCGCCGCCCTTTTAGCTTTAAGGGAATTGGTTTCTAAGATTTCAAGGGCATTATCAGTCTGACCAGAGGAGTTTTTTACACGTTCAAGTTCGTAATCTAATATTTTAAAATCATCTGTAACCAATGCCGCAACAGCCTGTGTAGCACGGACATTGCCAAATAATCTCTGGAATTTTTCCGCGTTACCGCCGACCTTGTTATAAAGGATTCCGAGAACCTCAGACAGGTTTTTGCCTTCCCCCATCAACTGAGCAAATGACTTACCTGTTTTTTTATCAAGGATCTTTGCAACATCAGAGGATTCTTTTTCAAGTTCTGTAAAGACAGCACGAAGGAATGTTGTTGCTTTCGATGCAGGTACACCCTGTTTGGTCATGGTAGCATAAGCCGCCGCAACTTGCTCAAGACCTACGTTGTAGTTTGATGCAAGTGGAATGATCATGCCGAGTGACGAAGCGAGTTCATCAATGATCAACTTACCATCATTTTGAGTTTTTAGCAGGACATCATTGATATATGCTACATCATGCGTTTCTTTTCCGTATGAGTTCATGATCGTGGTAAGGACATCCACCGCCTTTGTTGTGGTGGTGAAACCTGCCCTTGCCAGCTTTGTGGCTTGTGTCATGAATTCCACAGCATCAGTTGCATCCACACTCGCAGATACCGTCTGATATGTTGCTTCGGCGAGATCGTCAAGACTGAATCCAGTATCATTTGATAGCTGAATTAACTCATCACGCATCTTCTCCATCGGTTCTGAGCCTTCAAAAGCGATGGTGTAGATTTTCGCCATTCCATCAGTGAAATCTGATGATGCTTTAATCGCCGCCGCACCAAGTGCCGCCAATGGAGCAGTGATGTAAGTTGACATCTTCTCGCCGACATCTTCCATCTTGCTTCCGACATTGTCGAGCGTTTCGCCAAAGGCTTTAAGAGGAGTATGGTTCTTTAATTCCTCATTAAAGTTATGCAGTTCAACTTCAGCTTGGTTTAATCTGCGTTCCCATTCAGCGAGAGTAGCACCGGAATTGTGCATAATCGTTTCTCGCTTAGTGAGTTCAGTATTGGCTTCGTTCAGTTCCTGTGTCTGCTTTTTATATGCTTCTGTCGCACCCTGTACATACGGATGATTTTCGCCGTACTGATCTTTCAGCTTGGCGATCTTTTCCGCAGCTTTTTCGTGTGCTGTGTTAAGATTCTCAACCTTTGTTTTTGCATCTTCATAGGCTTTGGTATTCTTTTCAAAAGTAGTCCGAGCAAGTTCGACCGCTTCTTTTGTCTTTTCAATACCTTTTTCCTGTTGCTCAATCTGCTTGGTGAGAACCTTGGATGTTTCCGAATATTTATGCATCGTGCTATCGTTTTTATCAAACGTAGCAGTCAGCTTATCCATTTCGGAATCGAGCAGTTTGGCTTCAGCAATAATTTCACGGATACTGGCTCTGAACGCTTTCTCACCTTTTATGCCTATTGTCGGTCCAATACTTACCATATAACTGCTCCTTTCTATCTAACTTCAAACAGAATTTCTTCCATTGTTAATTTCCGCTTTTTTTGTGATGCTCCAGCATCAATGGCAGAGCAAGCAAGCATATCCATCATTTCCCCATACGGAGTTATAAGGATCTCTTCCTTGCTCATGCCAAGTTTCCGTCCGTAATAAAGAAACCAACTCAGATTTAATCTGATGTTTCGTTTATCCCGTCTTTTTTTTTGGGTTCTTCAACCTCCACCGTCTGAACATCACCCAACCATGCTCTGGTGGCTTCTGCTACCAACATGCCGAAAGTTTCCTCATCAATGATGGAGATTTCTTCCGGGGTAACAGGATTCATTTCATAAGATTTGTCAAAGAATTTCTTCGACTGTTCATATCCTTTGGATAATGCACAAACAAACACCGTCCATGTGTTATTCACGGTAACGGTGCTGTTTGACTTGAGAACTTCGCCAAATTTGCCGATATCCTCTTTAGGACACACTTTGGCAATTTCGCTTACCGCTCCCACCGTTCGTAAAAACCCAACTTCTCTATCGTGCAAATACATGGCTCACTCCTCTCTCTTTATCCGTTAGGAATTTGCAAGCAGAGCAGAGATAACTGCAACCGCTTTAGCTTCAGTTGTCTGTGCCGCACCGATCTTTCTCCATGAATGATTTGTGGTGTCATCACGGAAAATCTTTGCTGACAGTTCGGTTGTCTGCCAGTCAATATCTTCGCCCTGTGTAGTGGCTTCAATGCTGTCTACATTGAACTGAACCTTTGTCAGTACCACAGGAACATAGGAAGTAACACCTTCCTCCATATAACGAACAACAAAACCGACACCACAGTACGGTACTGTCTGTCTGTCATCATAGACATAAACAGATACAGTTGCTGTGCCACCTTCAGTGATGGTTACAGAAGAAGCATCAGGAAGACCCTGTATGTCTTTCCTCGCTGTGTCCTTCAGACCATCAACTGTCAGTGTCAGCGTACCGCCAGTAAAGAGTCCGCTTGCACTCTCAGCAAGTACGTTGTCCGCATAGAAGTTATTGTCATCAGCTGTTTCGATGTCCATGTTGACGGAAACACCTCTTGCCAGTGCGGCAACAGTTCCGTAACCGTTCTCACCAATAACAGCATATTTCGGCATAGAATAGCCAGTAATAACTCTTCCGTTAGCTGTCATTTATTTATACCTTTCCCAGATTTTTGCAATCTCTTTATCGAATTGTTCTTCAATCGCCTTTACAGTTACATTTGCGTAATTGGCAACCGCAGTGTCCATGAACGGATATGCATTCAAAAAAGATGTGCCGGAATTCAGCGACCTTGCAATCATTGCGTTGGGCTGTCCTTTAGGCCATCTTTCTGAAACGATATCGTTATATCCATCAAAGCCAAGTTTTACGTTCCATCCATGAATATTGCTACGCATTTCTGCAATACCAAACGATTCAATGAGTGCCGCCTTTTGCCTTGTTGTGATACCTGTTCTACTGCGTTTGTGCTGTGTCGCAAAAGAAAACAAGTGGTCATTTGTAGGAATGCCGAGCATCGCTTTTTTGACACCGTCAGACATCAATTTACCGCCCGGATAAATTGACCGACCAATTACTCTCAAAAGCTGTCTGTCTGTGAATATACAAAGATCAACGAATTCCTGTATGCCTTCGTTTGTAAACTCAGCCAAGAATCGTAAACCTCCACTCATGATGAATCAGATTGGTATCATCTTCGTACTGAACACTGTTTAATGCCCAGTACAAGTTCTCAACTGCATTTAATGCAGTCTGAATATTATCGACATTTGCATCATACTCAGTGAGCGTGAAGTAGTGGATTGATCCGCTTAACCCCATCTCACCTTTATGGTTATCAGTTTGTATTCCTGTCGAGGAATCTTCCTGCCAAATGCAATATGGTGGATTGACTGAATATCTCCAGTAGTGGTAGACCTTCAGTCCGTTGACACCCGTCAATGCATTCTGCACTTTTTCAAGTTTAGACTGGTTAGACACGATGCATCATCCAATCTTGCACATCATAGTTCTGATCCAATCTCTGACACGAAATATTGGTGTAACGAAGATTGGTGTTTTCTTCGATGATGTGCGATACCTGCCGTATTACAAACTGTTCGCCATTTCCCAATACCGAGTACATCCCGGCTCTGACCTTGGGATCGTAATGAATATAAGCAAGGAGGTCAACTCTCTCGTTAACCCCCTGTGCCATATACTGTCTGCTCATGCCGATAGTACGCTCTTGATACCAATGCTTGTTGATAGGGTTTAATACCTCAACAGGCATCCGTCCATTATCCGCAGTGTTTATCAATTCACAGATATACATTGTGCCACTATCGAGAATCATGTAGTCTGCACCTTCTGCTGTAAAAGGCGATTGTTCAGATTGTATCGAAGCATTCTTGGCATATTCTGGATATAGTACGAAGTATACTTCGATCCTGTGGTCTTACGTTTGTCATATAACCACATAGCGTACATTGAAACGAGCATCTGATCTTCCACAGTATCTACAAGGTCAATGCCTTCTCTTGTGATTGCCGCTTCAGCCATCTGAATATACTGAAACAGTTCAGTATCTTTTGACTCAGCCGAAGCCGCATCCATGTAGTCTGTGATAATCTCAAGACCGTTTTTGAGCATCGTTAAAATGACTTCGTTGTTCATTGTCATAGAATGCTCCTTTCAAGAAAAGGGAGTCCGAAGACTCCCTACAGAAATTAGGATACTGTTACGTTGCAGACTGCAACTGCATCACCGCATGTAGCTGTGATAACAGAAGAACCTGCTGTGACACCAGTAACAAGACCTGTACTGGAAACTGTTGCCTTAGATGTAGCAGAGGATGCCCATGTGATTGTACCCTTTGCACCTTCCGGCAGAATTGTTGCTTTCAGCTGAACTGTTGCAGTACCTGCGATTGCGGCAGAGTTCTTGTTCAGAATGATGTTCTGAACGGTGTTTGCCTTGTCAGCTGCGAATGTCATGGATGCATCCGGGGATGTGCCATTGACACCGAGGACGAGGAAACTCTCCGGGATGACAGGAACACCATCATAACGTGCTGTTCCCTTGTATGCTGTTGCATCCTGGAGGAAGAATGCATGCTCAGAAGAAGCAAACTTCTGACCTGCTCTCTCAGCGAGGAGATACAGTTCAAAATAACCGCCGATAATGACATAGTTCGGAATGAAGTCCAGAACTTCGACAATACCGCCGATTACAGGCATTCTGCCATCAATAGCAGTTGTGATTCTGCCATCTGCTGTCAGACTCATGCCCTGTGCCTTGAGGAATGTGTATGTGGTTTCGTTCATGACCCATACCTTTTCGCCACGAGCATACTTGCCGTTGATAACAGCAGTGTCGAGCAGGATTGTCTTGAACAGGTCAGCACCAGTTACGGTGTTGGCGATTGTCAGAATGTGTGTGGAATGGAGATCCTGCCATTCCCTTGCAGTTGCAGGATAGTTATCCGGCTGTGATGTCTGTGCAAGACGAGAAACGATACCGAGCGGCATCTTGCTGTTTGCGGAAGTGTTGCGACCATAGAGGATAGCCTTATCGAGTGCGAAACCGATAGCCTGTCCGATTGCTGTCAGCAGTTCGCTTGCCAGTGCAATGTTGGAGTCTTCAAGTGTAGCGTTGCAGACCTTGAAGAAACCTGCAACCTTGAAGCATCCGACCTCGACATCATTCCATGTCAGATCGAGTTCATTGATATTTGCACAGCACTCTGTCCATACTGCTTCCGGGATTGCACCTTCAACAACTTCTCTGCCGTTGCCACTGATGGAACGAACAGTAACATGCTTGTACAGTTTTGAATAGTTTTCAATATTCTGACGGAGCAGACCGAGGAAAACTTCCGGGATTGTCAGTGCGATGTTGTTTAACGCACGTTTTTCAGCGATTGCAGAACGGAATTCACCGACCCATGCCTTGACATCTTCCTGTTCAAAAATGGCATTGCGAGTCTGGATATCCATCTTGTCGAAAATGTTTCTCTTACCCATATTGATTTCAACCTTTCTTTCTTCAGCCTTCGGCTGTTCAACAGGAGTTTCAACAGGTGTTGTATCCTGTCTTTCCTCTTCTTCTTTCAGTTCGGATTCAAGACCTGCAATCTGCTCTTCAAGTGCCTTGACATCTGCTTCATGCTGATCTTTTTCGGAATTAAAAAGGTCAATCTCTTCATTGACCGCATTCATTTCCTCGTCCGTTGTAGCTTCTTCGATTGCCTTTGCGAGTTCAGACTCTCTTGTTTTCATGTCCTTGGCAAGAAGTTCCTCAAGAGCCTTCTTTCTCTGGTCAATCTTCTTTTTGATCATCAGTGCCTTCAGTGCCATCTGATCCCCTTTCTAACTTCTTGCGAAGTTCCTCTTTGCGAAGTTGAATTCTCCGCTTTTCGATTTCCTCAAGATCCTTCTTTCTTGCGGCAACATGCGTTGCTTCGTAAGCAGGAAAAGTCGTGGGCGAAATCTCCCATAGCGGATCAACCTCCGTAATCGTCCAGTGAACTGAGCCATCTTCTCTCCGTTCCTCTGTTTCCGATTTGATGTTGAAACCGAATGAACACCCTGTGACATCTCCACGCTTGATACGCTCATACGCATTCATTGCATCGCTGTCATTTCTGTTGATCTTGATTTTGCCCCACAGACCGTCTGCACGATCCTCAAGAGAGAGAGTTCCGGCACTCACTCTGCCGAGTACAATGTCATCGTTGTGGTTGTATAACGCTCTGACATCTTGCGAAATGGAGTTTCTGAAAGCACCGGGAGCAACGCTTTCGGTAGCACCTTCCCATACTTTGTAGATATCTCCATATGCAACGAACTTACCTTCTAGAATCAGTTCGTCAGAGTCGTTTCTTGTTTCAAGGTTTTGGAATTCGTAATATCTGTGTTCCATCATTCATCTCCTTGTAATAGCTTTTTCTGATCGCCGAGCCTGTCAATCGGCAAGTAGTTCTCAAGAACATGAAGTTCATCAAGTTCCGGCTTCGGATCGAGTCCGATTCTGTTTCTGACTTCGTTGCCTGTTGCGATACCTCTGTCATACAGAACACCGAATACCTGCGAGATACTTGTGACATCCCAGTCCATCAGACTTAATGTGTTGAACTTGAAATACCATTTGTCAGTGACGATCAGCTTCTTTGTCAGTTCCTGTGCGATCTTCTGACACATCGGTCCAATCTTGGTCTGAATGAAGTTGTTCCACTGCTTCTGGTTGTATTCACCAACACCCAACATAAAAGGCGGTACACCGATAATGGCTGCTACCGCCCTTTTGTCCATTTCAACTGTGTCCGCAATAGCCAAGTCTGCAAGGCTTAAAGGTCTTACCTGCTCGACTTGGAACTGCTCTCCCGGAATCAGCCAAGGCTCACCAACACTTGCTGCCTTGACATAATCATCGAGGATCTTCTGCCTTCCTTCCGGAGTGCTGAATTCATCAATCATCGCATCTACCTTGACGATAATTGAAGGCTTCCACTTCGACTCCATGAATCCTCTTTCAGTTTCAGAAGCCTGTTTCAGATTCTTGGCAAGATCTCTGAGTGTAATATGCAATCCTTTACCCTTCCACAGATAATACTCATCGGGATTATGTGTGAAATGTAGGATGTTTTCAGGATCGTGTGGTCTTCCGTCAATTAAGATTCTGTACTCCCTATAGGAATTGCCAACAGGCATGAATGAAACCCTACTGGCGGCGATAGGCTCAAGTGACCTTATCAATCCATCCCATGTATGCGGAACTACAACAGAGTTGCCTTTTCCGTATAAGAGCAGATTCATGACAATAGCATCCATCCATTCTGCTCTGACCATGGTATCAATGGGATTGATATCTATCTTCCGGGAAAGTTCATTCTTAATACGGATATCTCCGTTGGCTGTGTTTGACATCAAGTAAATTGTCATTGAACCAATCAATTCAGCAATGACCCGACATGCTGTCATAATTTCCGGGCATCTGTCTAAAGATGTATATTCCGTGCAGCAGAGATTATCGAAGTCAGTTCCCAGAACATAACCGACCGATCTCTTCTGCACAGGGGTTTCCTGCTTTACTTTTTTCTTTCGGCTCATCCGAAGAAACCTCCTACCTTTTTCTGCTTCTCCTCGCCATCGAAGCATGCTATACACGCAAACACGCTTGCATCGAACAAATCTATCCTGTGCTGTGGCTGAACCTTTTCATACTGAATGGCATCATCCACTTTTTCGACTGCTCTGACATTCTGTACGCAATACTCATATGCTTCCGAATGCAGATAATAAAAAGTGCCATTCTTGACACTGCTTTCTATATGTCTGAATCCTTGTGACTTCAGATAGAAATACTGCGGAATATCCTTAATCTTGAATCCTGCTTTAAGCATTAAAGGGAAATACTCTTGCCCGGCGAACTTTCTATCGTGACCTACTTGTACGATACGGAATCCCATTGTTCGCATATCCACGAACCAGTTTACGACATCGCCCATATTTACCGTAGGTGAATTGCACATAGTAAGCCATCCGTCATCTCTCCATCCGAATAAAGGTATTCCATCTTCATCAGCTTTGGCAGCTGCCTGTTCAACAGGAAAGAATGCATGCGTGATAACTATATCAACTCCCTTGTATTGCCCATACAGACAGGCGGCAGTCAAGTCATATGTCCTTGAAAGATCCGCACCGCCATACCAACGTATAGGAAGTTTGGCAAGTTCATTCAAAGACCACGAATATTGTGAATCAGATCTCCTAAATTCCTCAATGTCGAACCAAGCCTTCATCGCCGCAGTGAATACATTTAGTTGTTTTGCGAAGAAGTCTTTTCTTTGTTGAGGATCATTCTGTGCTTGCAGTGAGTCATTCAGAATATCCTGTGGTCTGATCGTAACCCCATATCCGGGGTTCGCCATCTCATGTACTAGCGGACTTGTGTAATCAATCTCTCCGTCTTCACCTGCATCCGCTTCACAGATGAAAATAAAATACTGCTCATCCTCAATAACCTTGTCCATGACTGATTTACAGTATTTCAATCTCTGCCCTAAGAACCCTTGTTCCGAATCCCCGGCACTGCTAATTCCAACTAAAAGTTTGTTGCTATATGCCTTCTGGCACTCCTTGAACAGATTGTATTGCTTCGGTGTCTTGTATGCATGTAACTCATCGCATATACAAAGGTTGGCATTTAGGGAATCTTGTTTGTCTACCGAAGCTGCCAAAGCCTTAACGTACAAAGAACCATCCGGCAGTGTAGCGTTAAAGGAATGGTCATTATGGTTATCGTTGATATGAATGCATCCACCGTCCTTATCCCACTCACCCATATTCTTGATGTTGTAGGTAAGAAAACTGAATGCTTCCATAGACTGAATCAACGCAGACGAAGCAATATAGCACTTGCTACCGCTCTTCCTAAAGAGCAGACTCAATGCCCAAGCCAAAGAAGCAATCATGGTCGTTTTGCTATTCTTTCTGGGCAGGAAGATAAGTGCTTCATGGAATCTCAACAGATTAGTACCTGCGAGTTTGAACCCCACAAGGTTGTAGATAATAAACTTCTGAAACGGCTGTAATAAAAACGGCTTACCTCTCATCGGTGTACCGTCTAAGGCTTCGCCCTGTGCGTGGCAAAGAGTAGTTTCAATAATGTTGATACAGAAGTCTGCATCATCCGGCTTCATTTCATACTTAGGATTTTCAAGATCAGCAAAGAATCTCTCCACCGCAAGCTGTCTGTAATGATTCGCCACAATAGAACCATCTCTGATCCCATTGGCATACTCCATTACATCTGCCCAGTGTTCCTCATGATTTTTAAGCACGGATATCTTTCAGAGCATCCACCAATCTGCTTCCGCTCTTTTTCTCCTGTTCTTCCTCCGCAAGCCTACTCTTAAGGCTCTTCGGTGTTAAACCCAACTCACTCCAATACTTCAAGGCATCTGCTTCATGCTCCTGCAATATTGTAAGCAGTGGATTCTTCGCTTTATTCTTTGCCCCTCTGTCCAAAGTCTTTGTAACTAAAGGCTTGCATCCACCCTTCTTCCATTGAGCAAGGACAAGATCTCGCCTTTCAAGGATATCTGCAAGAGTTTCGATGACAGGAACATAGGTGGTTTTATATGTTCCGCTCTCTTTCATGGCAGATGTGATGACTTCCGTCCACTCAGATTTATCCATCTCGACTCCTTTCACAGAAAAAAGCCACCTCATTCGGCAGCTTTCCTACCCTAACAATATAGCACTTTTAAATTTGACTAATTTGACAAATGCGTTTTATGCCCCTTTTGACCCCCTTTTCGCACCTGTTTCACCCGGTGTTTAGTACCACTTAACAGGGGATTTTGGGTATATTATGCCTAAATTACGGAAATGCT
>Ga0265300_10001052_pt1 | contig 27247 bp, 22 predicted proteins | sample AusTroGonzalo_MG_FD_193482 | JGI IMG/M metagenome (GOLD analysis project Ga0265300, IMG submission 193482) | Bovine rumen microbial communities from tropical cattle in Woodstock, Queensland, Australia - Gonzalo_03 | ecosystem: Host-associated > Mammals > Digestive system > Stomach > Rumen ...
TCGAAACTATACAAATTAAATATTCATTATAGTAAGAACGATGTTCCGCAAGCGTTTGATTTTACTTATCATTCGCGTTCAAAATATCTAGAAGACGAATTTATGATTTCTCCAATCCAGGTTGCAATTGATTATGATGGATTTGTTCAATTGAGGGTTGATGGCAAAATTAGCGAGTTCCCCATTTCTTATGTGGCTCCTGGTGAAGAAAAAAAGTTGGATGAATCAAAAATAAAGTCTTTGAAATCGCTTTTGGGAAAAACCGAATCTACGACTGTCAGTAATTTGTGGGGTACAGGAAGCTTGTTTACGAGAAGCAATCTTTTCAAAGGAAAATGGCAGGAAATGCGCATTTTGACTCCTCTTTTAAGTGAATATGTAGTAACTAAATATCTAGGATTGCATGTTTCGGGTTATGCTTGCTCTGATTGGCAACCGTTGCGCGAAGTTACGGAACCCCAATGCAAAGGACAAACGGCGAAACCCAAAGTCGCAAAATCAAAAACGTTGGAACAATTGCCTGCGGATAGCCTTATGAAACGCATTGAAGGCGATGTTGATGCTATACTTGATTGTGCTGAAGAGGAATTTTAAACAATGAAAAATATTCTTCTCCTTTTATTTGCATTTGCTGTCCTTTTGATTTCCTGTTCCAATTCGAACGAGGAGCCTGTTGCTGATGGCAAGAATGTATATCGCGCATCTTATTATCTGCTCGAACTGCCCGAAGGTTTTTCTGTTGATTCGTCTGAATCCAATAGCAAATGGAACGTTCGTTATGTCAAGGATTCCTTTGACAATCGCATTATGTCTTTTTATGATGGCGAGTCCACAAATCACGGCAAGCCGACCAATAAAAAATGCAAAGAGAAAGGCTTTATGACGTTCGCCCGCCTCGATTCTATGAGTATATTCCATGGTGCTATATCAGTTCATCGAACCGTTGTTATTCATGCTAACCGTTCTACTTCAATATTCAGCAAGCCAACGCCGCTGTTTGTGGAATTTAATTATCGCCCTGATTTAGTGGATTCTGCGATTTGCGAAAAAATAATTCGCTCCGCGAAGGTTCGGAAATAAATATACTTTGTTAATTTCTGCCTCCAATTTTAACAGGAGGCTTTATGCGTTTTATAGATTGCGCTTTGGATTATTTGAACAAAAGTTCTGATGAATTGGCACCGCTCACGGTTCGCACGTATTATTGGAATTTGAAAAAAATCGAATATTTTTGCCCTGAGTTGGAGTGCGAAAATTTAACGCCGGATTTTGTGCGGGACTTTAAACATCATCTGGAATCCTTGCGGAACAAGGAGGCTACAGTTGTCAAGGCTCTTTCGGTGCTTCGTGTTTTTTGCAATAAGATGAAGGCGGATGGAATCATCGATTGCGACCCGTTTGAAAATGTGAAGATTAAACGTGCGTATTCGCATCGTGGATTTTTAACGCTGCGAGAACTTAAACACCTGTACCTTAATTTTCAAGACTTGCGGACAACGTTGACGCGCTCGGAAGAAGAGGTGATGCGCGTGTTTTTGTTCAGCTGCTTTACGGGATTGCGTTACAGCGACTTGCAAACGTTGAATTCGTCTGAAATTTTCGATTGGAAAATTCGAAAGCAAACGCACAAGACGGGCGAGGCAGTGTACATTCCGATTCCTGTGCAGGCGCGAATCTTGCTCCCGGAACCCTTGAAACCGGGGCGCATTTTCCATGTCATTGATAATGCTTCTTTTAATCGCACGCTTCGCAAGGCCGCGCAAAAATTGGGGCACTTTAAGTATGTGCATTGCCATTTAGCACGCCATACCTTTGCCACAACGTGCATTACTATTGGCATTCCGCTCCCTGCAACGAGTAAACTCCTCGGCCACCGCAATCTCGACACAACGCTTATTTACGCCAAATACGTGGATACATTTTTGGACAAAGAAATGAAAAAGTTCGATAGATTGAAATAAGGCGCGGGCATAGTGCCGCTCCGCTTTGTGTGCAAAAAAAACGGCCCGCCTTTGCGGGTCGCTTTTGAAATTTAACGGGATTCCTCGAGGCTGTTCGCTTTTTGGAATGACGCTATTCCTTTACTGTCGGAGCCTGTCTTGCGACCGGAGCAAGTTCACCATGCTTGCGGAACAAGTGCTTCACGAGCGTACCGAATCCACGCAAAACGCGGTAACGTTCACGCGGGTTCGTGAGTGCCATGATACCCTGACGGAAAATGTAACTCGGGCGCAGGTAGAATTCACGGCGAGCCTTGTCGCAGAAGTCCACGAGAGCCTGGCTGGTGAGTTCGCCGCGCTGGATTGTGGTGCGGTGGAAACCGTCCTTGTCGAGCCACTGGCTGTAATCCTTGGACTTGAGTGCGCCGCTTTCCAAAGCTTCCTTGTAGGCTTCGGTGCCAGGGTAAGCCATGATGGGGTAGAACTGGGCCGTGTTCGGGTTCAGCTTCTTCGCGTAGTCGAGCGTCATGCGGAGCGTTTCCGGCGTGTCGCCCGGGTTACCGACCATGAAGCATCCGTGAACGAGGAGTCCTGCCTTGCGGGCGTTCTTCGTGAACTCGATAGCCTTGTCGGTGTTCTTCACGCCCTTGTGGATCTTTTCCAAGACTTCGGGGCTTGCACTTTCAAAGCCAACGCACATTTCGCGGCCACCGGCCTTCTTCATGAGCTTGAGCAAATCGAGCGGCACATCGGCGCGGGCGTTGCAGCTCCAAGTAATCTTGAGACCGCGTTCCAGAATCAGGTTGCAAATCTGGCGCACGTGTTCGTGGCTTGCAGTAAAGGTGTCGTCTTCGAAGAACACTTCGCCGAGGTCTTCAAAGTTTTCCTTGATGTACTGCAATTCGTCGACAACGTCTTTCGGGTCGCGACGGCGGAACTTGTGGCCGTTGAGCGTCTGCGGAATCACGCAGTAGCTGCAGTGGTTCGGGCAACCGCGGCCAGACAAAATCACGATAAGCGGGTTCAGGTTTGCACCGTAGAAATACTTCTTGTAGCAGCTGTAAAGGTGCTTGCGGTAGACCTTGGATACCCACGGAATTTCGTTCAGGTTTTCGATCTTCGGGCCTTCGGGCTGGAAGTCCACCTTGCCTTCGGCGGTGCGGTAGGCAAGGCCTGCAAACTGACCCACGGGAGCGCCATCGCCACGCAATGCACGGACGAGGTTCCTGCAAGTGTAGTCGGCTTCGCCGATCACCACGTAGTCCAAAGACGGCTCCATTTCCATGGATTCGAGCGGTTCGGCCGTAGCGTGCGTGCCCATAATGGCTACTTTCACGTTCGGCATCGCTTCCTTAATCGCATGGACGACCTTGAGGTCATTCAAAATACTCGGGGTGCTGGTGCTGCAAATGACTAGTTCTGGACCAAACTTCTTGATACCTTCGAGCGTTTGCGGAAGGTCAAGTTCCATTGCTGGGCTATCAATCAGCTGGATTTCATTACCGTCGGCTTCGCAAACGCCGGCGGCATAACTCAAAAACATCGGCCAGTAAAGCGTACTGGATTTAGTAACACACGGGGATCTAGATTCCCGACTGAACATCGGGTGAAACGGGGGATTTAAAAAAGTAACGTTCATGACGCTCACAAAATACATAATCTGAAATGATTATGCTACATTATAATGCGATGAAAAAGCTTTTTTTAACGTTTTTTTCGTGTGTCGTGATGTATGGCACTGCTTTTGCCGCGTCTGTTGCTTTGGATACGGTCCGTACGACGTATGAGGATGGTCGTATAGCGCGGATTTATACCGTTTTAAAGGGTACCAATGTTCGCGAGGGGGTCGCTCTTTCGTATCATCCGAATGGAACTTTGGCTGTTGAAGCGCCGTATAAAAATGGCAAGTTGGAAGGCGTTTTCCGCTCGTTTGACGTTGACGGAAAATTGCACGAAACCATCGGCTATCGGGATGGTGAAGAAGAAGGGATTAGTACCATTTTTTATGCGAATGGTAAAAGAAAAAGCCGCGAGACTTATCGTCGCGGTGTGCTCAATGGCATGTCCGAAGAATGGTTTGAAAATGGAAATCTTCGTCGCCAAGTTCCGTATGAGAACGGACAAATTCATGGAGTTGTGAAGTTTTACGATGAATTGGGACTCCTAGCCGAAGATATGAACTTTGAGCACGGAATCCGCAATGGAATCTATCATCGTTACAGCTTTGGCAAGGTTGTTTTCGAAGCTGAATTCAAAGATAACCGTTGCGTCAAGAACTGCAACTTTTAGTTATTGGTCAATGGTCGTTAGTCATTGGCTATTAACTATTTCTTCTTCGGCTTTACGGCGTTCCACACCATGTAACCGATAAAGAGCACGCCAAAGCCTAGCAACGCGATGGCAAGTTCTGAGTTGTACTTTTCGATGATGTCCTTTTGACCGTGGGCGAAATAGCCAAGCAGTGCCAAGACACAGTTCCAAATGGCGGCGCCAAGGAACGTGTAAAGCGTGAACGGGGCTAGTTTCATTTTGGCAAGGCCTGCCGGAATCGAAATCAGCTGGCGAATCACCGTAATGAGGCGTCCAACGAAAGTCGAAATAGCACCATGCTCACGGAAATAGTTTTCTGCTTTTTCAACTTTTTGAACATCGAGCAACAAGAAGTGTCCGAGGCGGCTGTCGGCGAATTTGTAGATAATCGGGCGTCCGAGAATCTTGGCGAGATAGTAGTTGATGTATGCGCCAATCAATGCTCCGAGTGTTGCAAATAAAATAATGAGCGCGATGTTAAGGCCCGAACCCGGCTGGAGAGCCTTGTATGCGGCCGGCGGCACAACAAGTTCTGACGGAAATGGAATGAACGAACTTTCGATAGCCATCAAAAGTGTGATGGTACCGTAATTCAGGTTGTCGTTATACCAGTCGATGATTTGATTGTAAATGCCTGTCGATTTTGCAGTGTCGGCGGCAGTGCTTGCGACTGCACTTGCGGCGTCAACGGATTGCGCATCAGAAGCAAATGTAAAAGCGGTAAGGATAAGGGCTAAAGCAATAGTTGTTTTAAGGACTGTTTTTTTCATTGGACGCAATTTAGAAAATTTAGAAATAGAAGTAAAGCCCGACGCCGAGAAGGGCGGCTCCTGTGCCTAGCAAAATTCCTCCCGCGATGGCCTTGTTGTCACCTTGGTCTACAAGTTTTTTATTCTTTTTGACTTTGTCCTGATAATTTTTGCCTTTCGATGCTCCCGGAATTTTAAGATCCTTTTTGATATCGTCTGCATCGCTGTAGTCCAAATGGGCAAAGTACATCATTAGCGAACCGATGAGAATTGTGCCTGCGGCGCCTCCGATAAACGCTTCGCCGATGGTTTGCATTTTTTTGTCATGCAGCCACTTGTTCTGCTTTTCGATTTCATCGAAGTCGGTCAATTTATTTAAATCAATGCTCAAGTCTATTTGCGGAACCGGAGCCACAAAAAAGCTGACGAGCGTATCGCGGTATCCGGCCTTGCGGATGAGGAGGCTGTCTGTTCCCATATTGTACATTGGAATTTTTTCGGGCGTTTGCGCGATGGCTTTGGAACGCTTGGTGATAGGCGCATTTGCTTTATAAATACTTGCTCCTTCAGGGAAGGTAAGAATTCGAATTTCGGGCGTGACTCGCTTGAGCTTGAGCGACACATGGACCGTATCGCCTGGGAGCGGGGTGATATTTGTGCTTGCTCCCCACAAGTGCCTATCGACATTCCAGTAAGCGTAAACCGTAAATTTTGCAGTGTCTGCGGTGATGAATGTGCAAGGCGATTTACAGATGGCATCTTTTTCGGATCGTGAAATTGTTGCTCCGTCGGGATCTGTTTCGATGTGAATGTATGTTCTATTCTTCTTAGATTTAATCGTTTCTTTGCCTTGGGCATCCAGTAATTGGTTGCTTAATTTGTTGTTGGTGACAGCGTCGCTAAGTGGGGCGATTCTTGAAACGTTGACGCTTGCTCTATGCAACATCGGGAGCGAATCTTCGTAGAAAGCGTGGGTGAGGTTTAACGTTAAACTGTCCGTTTTTATGTTCGGAACGATTTCTCCAAAATAGATGGATTTATAACCATAAGATGCGAGTTCGGTTTGAATGCAAATGTTGTCATTGCAGTTTTTGACATCGCTCTTGCGAATGATTTGCGGCTTTTCACCAGATTCCATCAAGAGTCGTGCTGTAAGCGCTGTGAGTTGGTCTGCGATAGATTGCTCGACTCCTTCGGCGCCATAGGCGATAAGGATGGACTTAATCGGTTGCTGTGTCGGCTTTGGTTCTGGAACGGAATCTTTTGATTGTGTGGTGTCTGCTGATACTGTATCTGCTTTTACGGGTGTTTCGGACGAGCTACTCTCCACTATTTTTTCTGCACTAGATGAACTTGTTGCAGAACTTACTGGCGTAAAACTTGAACTGGATACCGCCAATAAATCGTTTCCTTTCTCATCTACAATTCTCTTGAATTGTTTTTTTGCAATTTTAACAATTGTGAATTTATTTTGAATGTATCCGCCGAGGCTGACGGTGTCATTTTCAATGCCCATCAATTGTGCGCGTTGGCGCGTTCCAGATAGGAGTTCTACATCGACGTAGATCCCGTTGGGATTGGCAAATGTGGCGGTTAGGGCAAGGACGAGTAGTAAGAAAATCTTTTTCATATTCTACCTAAAAAGAAAGGACGAATCCTGCGGTTAGAAAAACGAGGCCTGTTCCGAGAAATATTTTAGAAACTGTTTTTGCGGTTTTAGCACTTTCTCGATGGTCTTTAAAATCTCGCATATGTTTGTCGTATTTCTCAGAAGTAAAACGCGTATTCTGCATTGCCTTCTTGTAATCTTTGGCTTTGCTGTTGTTGTATAGAGTAATGATTGCTGAAATTCCACTGATGGTGAATGGAGCGATGGAGACCCATTTGAGATACCCTCCAAGAATGCGTCTATTTCGGTGCTTTAAGAATTCTTGCTTTTGCGCGATTTCTTCATCATCGTAATTTTGTCGGAGTGCAACGATGATGAACGAAGTATCGTTTGGCGATAGCGTAATATTTATCGTGGTATCCGCGTAATCAGGGTGGAAAAACGAAACGAGGACGGTATCTTTGCCTTCGGGAATGGGGATGAATGCGGGCGAAATGTAATCCGGTTTGCTTGCAAAATCTGGCAGGATTTTACCCGTGTATAAATCAACGGTCGAAGGATTCGTTGAAATTTGTAGATAACGTGTCTTTGCTTCTTGCGCAAATACGTTGGCGCAAAGTGTAATTAACAGTGCTAAAAATGCGATGGAGAATTTTTTGAGCATACCTATTCATCCTCCAATCTTGCGTACGGCCCAGAAATGTTTGTTTCGGAACCATTGACTTTGACCTTCCAATAAACGTCGGGCGCCTTGTTGTGGGCGTAATCTTCGGCTGTAATGACGAGATTGCATTCTTTTTTGCAGCTGTTTATGAATGATAAAGTGTAATCGTCAAATTTTGTTTGAAGGGAATCGTTGTTCATAAACGCCTGAATTTTCGAGACGTTGATTCCTGCACCATTATCGAAAACGAAAAATTGAATTTTCGATGTTGTGGGTAAATCTGTTTTGACGGGAACCATGTTGGGCTTGGTTTTGTCTAGTAAGAATAAGGTGTCTAGTGTTGTTTTTGTGCTTGGTGCTAAGTCAAATGTTGTAGTTGCACAGCCAAATTCCTTACGGACGGTATCGCAAACGATGAATTTAATATTTGATTGTGGGGCTAATGATTGGGAGATAATTGTGTTGGACTGAATGCCAGAAATTTTAGAAAGCGTGTCTCCGGCTGCTGAAATGAATGCCCCTATCAAAAGAGATTTTTCTGGATACTGATTGAATTTGCAAGAAACTGGGATTTCAATAATGGCTTTGCCGTTGTTTTTAAGCTTTGTCGAAAATTTAAATACTTCGCTGAAGGCGTGTTCTGACACTCCCTTTTCGTTTTTGATATCTGCTTGAATGGACCAGTAAATGGTGGATATGTCAACTGTATAATCAACGGGCCTTTTGAATATGCTTGAATCTGCATCAAGTGTGCCCAGCAAATAAACTGGCTTTGCACAATCTATTTCACCTAAAGGTGAATGCCAAATTGTTTGACGGTCGTAATTTGCATAAAGAATGCATGTCGCAGTTTCCCAAGGGTCAATTCCCGATAGACTCCAAGACAGCACGACTCCGTTTTCATTTTCTCCGTCAATTTGATTGTAATTGTTGACCGGAGATTGTAGCGTAATTGTTTCGGGCGTACTGACATAAACCTTTGCTTGTGAAATCAGGGTGTCCCCTAGATGGTCTACCGTTTCAAATTCGATGTCGTAAATCCCGGGCTTTTCAAAACTATAATAGACCGATGTCGCGCTAGCTTCGTAATTGTCAATAGTCCATTTATGGGTATTGTAGTAGGGCATCGCCTCTTCTGCAGTGGCATATTCGCCGTTAATGAAGTAACCTCCGCAAATGCGAATTTTTTCATTGACATTGACGTAGAACTTGTCCGAAGATTTGAATGCGGGATATGGGTCTTTGCGGTAAGTTTCGGGGACGATGAAAATGGATTGCGTAATCTGCGGAATGTCCGAAGATTGAATCTCGGAATCGGAGCAAGCGATGAACGGGAGTGCCGTTGCGGTAAACATTAATGTCAAGAGAAGTCTATTCATCATTATTCTTCCCCCGTTGTTGTATTTTGCCTGACATAAAGTTTCCACGTCTTGCTTTGCTGCAAACCGTTCTTGTAAATAATCGTAGATTCTATGGTTTGCTCTTCGTTGAATAAACTTGCTTCAAGTTCTCCCTTGAATATGTGCTTGTCGCTGTCTTGTAGGGTAATTATCATTTCGTTTTTTGTGACGTTGTATAAATTAAAGGATGCCACCTTGAAATCGTATGGATTGTTGTCGTAAATATAAAAGTGGACGACACCGTCATTTGCAATTGTTGTATCGTTGTTTGCTGTAATCCAAAGTGCAATAGGTTCTATGTAGAATGATTTTGTTCTGGTGTTTTGACTTCCGTCTGTAACAGAAATTGTGAGAATGCGGTAGGCCCAACTTTTATCAGTTTCTTTGAGAACTATGGTTAAAAGGCTGTCGTTGATGAATTTGTCTAAAACTTGTTCGTTTTCGAGTTTAACTTTTGTTTTTTGTGTGGCTATACGTCCACTCCCGTCTTTTATGATGAATTGCAGAGTATCTGCAAAAGAAATAGTGTCTTTACCCGTAATAGAAATGATTGTTGGAGGAATGGAATCAATGAGCTTGATGTCTTTCATGACGGTTACAAAACCATCACGAATGTTGATATCCTTTTCTACAATGCCGAAATCAGGATTGTCGGAATTGATTTTAAGCGTGTAGTTGCCTGCGGGTATTGCGCCGAGCGATACTTCGTTCTTTGAGGTTGAAATGCTAAAATCAAGGTTGAAACGTTTATTGCTGTCTTTCTTGCTCAAGAGCGATAGTTGCACAGGAATGGAGCTTGCATTTCCGATATCAATCGATGCGTGCAAAGAACCGTCTCCTGGAAGACCTTTTGTAAAAAAGTAAGATTCGATTTTTTCTTCTGAAATGAAATTGTATTCGTTAATGGCCTGAACGCTCCAATTGTATTTTTTGAATGAATTTAATTTGTTGTGGAATGTGAAATTGGGCTCGTTCAAAATTGTATCGATGTCTTGGAAATCAGATTTTTCATTTGCATAGCCTTGTTCGCTAAGCGTGAAATGATAGCGGTGCGCTAACTTGATTCCGTTTGTTTTTGCACTCCAGGTAAAATAAATTGCCTCGTGAGGGTCTATGGCTTGCGTTCCTTCTGCAGGCGTAAAGTCCGTGTCGTTCAAAACGGGCTTGTCTGCCACCCAAACATCAAGCGAATCGTAGTGCATGTCGCCAAAGTAATCTTTCAAGACGAATGCAAATTTGTGATGGCCAGCTTCATTGATTTGTCTTTTGAAATTGAATTCCGAAGAGCAATATTTCCCATCCATGAGCCAGTGGTAGTCTTGAACTTTAATGAGCTTGCTTGGACTGATGGATGTGAAAAAATAAATTGTATCGCCAATGTGAAAAGTATCCGCTTTAACAATTGTCGAATAATCTGTAGTGGACCTTGCTAAAGTTGCTTCTATTTTTATTTCAGTACCTTCTGATTCATCGAAGATGTGCTCGTCGGAATTGAAACAAGATTGGAATAAAATCGCAAATGCGGTTATGGCAAAAATTTTAAAGAGATTCATTTTGCCCCCAGCGTGTCAATAACGTTGAATTTTATATAAGATAATGTGTCTGAATCACCGTAAAGGTCGCTTACGATAACACGGAATATGTGCTTACCGGGTTTGAATCCAGATTGCTTGACTTGCAGAAGTGTTCCCACGTTATAGGATTTGTTGTCGATTTCTAAAATGTGGAAAAGAGTGTCGCCGGAGATCATGTCCCTGTCTGTGCTATACCATTCAAAAAGGAACGCCGATGATTCGGAGCCATAAAGGGTATCTCCGTTTGCTGGGACTGTGAAATCAGAAAGTTCGGGAGGTGTGTTGACTACAACTGTAAATTCTTGAATTTGATAATTTCCATCGCCATCAATTGCTATGAGTTTGTTTGGAATCGAACTACTGTTTTTGTTTGAGTAAAAAGTGTAAGACTGACCTTGGCTTAACAAACTGTCTTTCCCATCGAAAGAATAAAACCATTCGAATGAGATGTCGTTTTGATATTTTTCTGGGACGACTTGAGCTTTGATTGTCGCCGAGTCGGATGGGTTGACTTTCAAAACAGTCGAAAAAGATTTGTCTTTCTGCTTGACTAAAATGTTGATAGATTCGACCGGCTGCAAAGCCTGTGGATAGTCGGGGGCATCAAGACACCCGGCGAAAAAAATGCCCGAAAAGGTGATAACCACCAAAAGAAGGAAAATGGAACGATTGAACAAATTCATTTGATTTAAATCTAACTATATTCGTGGACATGAGTGCTCAAAATTTTGAATATAAAAACGCAATGGAGCGTTTAGAAGAAATTCTTTCGAAAATCGACAATTCCGAGATGGAAATTGATGAACTTGCTGTTGCGGTTCAAGAGGCAACGCAGCTTTTGCGTAAATGTCGCCAAATCTTGATTGCTACGGAAAAGAATGTTCAGGACGCTCTTGCCGAATTGGACGCTTGATGAATATTCAGAATTTTGATTGTGCAGTTCCTGCACTCGAAGTAAACGGGCTTACGGTCAGGTTCCCGATTCGCGGGGGCGTTTTTAGTAAAGTCAAGGATTACTTTACTGCAGTTGACAACGTTTCATTTACACTCCCGCAAGGGAAGATTCTTTCGATTGTGGGAGAGTCGGGCTGCGGAAAGTCGACTCTCGTAAAATCTTTAGTAGGGCTTGTGCCTATTGCTAAAGGGAGTGTTAATTTGTTCGGACTGCCGGTGAATGGCGGAAAAGTAGGTACGGCAAAGGATGCTGCCCGAGTTTCGGACTTGGTGCAGATGATTTTCCAGGATCCGTTCAGCAGCTTGAACCCGCGCCAGACGGTAACTGAAATTTTAACTGCGCCTGTTATTGCTCGTGGAGTCTCGTTTGACGAAGCCTGCAAACGCGCAAGGGAACTTTTGGATAGAGTTTCGCTCCCGGTGGGTGCAATGGACAAGTTCCCGCATGAATTCTCGGGCGGTCAGCGCCAGCGCCTTTGCATTGCGCGTAGCTTGATGGTGCGCCCGAAAGTGTTGCTCTGTGACGAAGTGACGAGTGCTTTGGACGTTTCCGTGCAGGCGCAAATTCTCCATTTGCTCGACGATTTGCGTAATGAACTTGGGCTCTCTATTCTCTTTATCAGCCATGACATGCAGGTGGTGCGTGCCTTGAGCGACGAAGTTCTGGTCATGTATTTTGGACACGCTGTAGAACACGGCCCCGCCGATGAAGTTCTCACGAACCCGCAAAACGACTACACGAAAAAGCTGTTAGCCAGCGTCCCCACGATACATCGGGATTAGGCGGCTGCTTCCGTCATCCTGAGTGGCGAATAGCCGCGAAGGAGCCTGTTACAGGATTTGATTGGATTCTAGCCCAAAGAGCTTAAGAATTGCAAAGCAACAAGTTGCTAGCAATTCTATATCGCTTTGCACTCTGAGGCGCTACGCTTTGAGTTTTTTTCTCAAAGGAAAGCTGTGCCGACCCCATACCTCATAGCGAGCGTGCGAGCGACCTCGTCGCCCAATTCACTTCACGCTTGCGATGCTTGCGAGAGCATCTTGCATGTACTTGGCGTAAAGCTTCGAGAGCGCTTCGGCTGCAGAGTGTGCATCGCGCTTGCCCATGCTTGCGCGTTCGTCATAGCGCTTTTCCCACAGCGGAGCATCTTCTCCGACTTTGCGGAACGTGAGCTGCACGGCGAGGTGGGCATACTGCGAACTGCCTTCGTCGATTTCTTCAATCGCATCGACATTGCCCAAGAGTTCAAATTCCGGCTTGCCCATCGGCTTTAAATCGACGGACTTGAAGAGGTTGCTCTTGATCAGGTATTCGCCTGTAACCTGCGTGAGCATCTGTTCCGGGCGCGTTGCCCACAAATCCAGATCGTAGAACATAAAGTCGTACGGCGATTCGCGATAAACGATATTGCTGCGCTGGTATGCCGGATCAATCGTAAATTTCTTGACGTGAACACGAGCTTCACTTGTAGCGCCCGATGTCGAAATCGATTCAGCAGAAATAGTGTAATAGCGGGAAGGTTCTGTGGAACCGCCGAGGCAACCCGTGAGCGAGAATGCCGAAAGGAGCGCTGCAATTGCCAACAAACGATTTGCTTTCATAATCAATTCTCCTTCTTAACGACCGCTCTTGCCTTCGGAGCGGATGAGTGCGGACGGGTTGTTCTTAATCTTCTGGGTAAATTCTTCGAGGTTCTCAAGAATCGTATTGAGCTCTTCTACGGCATTGCCGACCTGGTCTTCGTTCTTGTAGACCATTGCATCGACGCGCTTTGTGAGGCTGTTCATCGATTCTGCTGTCTGCATCAAGTTCTCGTTCAAGCCCTTGGTATCGATGGCTTCGAGCTTTTCCTTGAGCACGGTGAGGTTGGAATCAGCCTTGGCGGCAAGCTTTGCCTCTTCGATTTCGGCAAGAATCTTTTGCAACGAAACGGCAGACTTGCTCATGTTGTTGATCGGCTTTCTGAGGTCGGCGGTCAAGTGGCTCAAGTTCTCTGTTGTTTTTTCAAGATTCTTGAGCGTGCGCGAAATGCTCTCGGCATTTTCTGGATTCAGTATGCGGCCCAGTCCGTCCACGATCGGATTTGCCTTGTTGAATATGTCGCCCATCTGGCCTGTAATCTGGTCAAACATCGAAGCGGCTGCCGGAACGTAACCGCCTTCGGGAACGTTTGGTTCGCTGAAGGTTCCGCCAGAAAGGATGACTTGCTTTTCACCGGTGAGGTTCATGCCTGCGGTGAGCCCTGCTCGTGTCCCTTTCTTGATTGGCGTTCCCTGGGTGACCTTGAATGCAACGACAACTTGGTTCAAGTTTTCTTCGTTAATCGTGATGCTTGTAACGCTACCGACAGAGATTCCGTTCAACTTCACCTTGGCATCGACAAAGAGCCCATTCACGTCCGTGTCGAAAATGGTGTAATAGTTGTCGAACTGCTCGCTCAGGTAACGTTTGAGCACATAGCCTAGGAATATGCAAATCAGTACTCCGCAAAAGAGCATGAATGCGCCTAGTTTAATTCTTTCGGATCGGGTGGTTTCCATATATCTTCAACTCAATCAATAAATTCAAAGTTGTAAAAGTCTGCGGCATTGTATTCTTTGGGACATTGCCTGTTAAAGAAATGCATGAGAATCGGGTCGTCAGATTCCATACCTTCTTTGAGAGTCGCGTCCTTCAATACGTATCCGTCTTTGAGATAAACGAATCGGTCGCAGACGATTTTAATGCTTTCCAGTTCGTGGCTCACAATCACCATCGAAACACCGAGCGTGTCGCGCAGTTCAAGGAGCAGTTCGTCGAGCGAACGGGCGGTCACCGGGTCGAGGCCCGTCGAAGGTTCGTCGCAGAACAAAAGTTCCGGCTTGAGCGCAATCGCGCGGGCGAGCGCTGCACGTTTCTTCATACCGCCAGAAATTTCACCGGGGAACTTGTGGAACGCGTGGAGCAGGTGCACTTTTTCCAAGCGGTCTGCTACAATGGCTTCCATCTGGCTCTTGGGCATGTAGGGCATGCTCCTCTTGAGCGGGAGCATCGCATTTTCGGCTACGGTCAAGTCTGCAAGGAGTGCGCCGCTTTGGAATAAGACGCCTGTGCGCATACGGGTATCGCTATCGAGCCCGTCCTTGGGGCCAAACTTTTTTCCAAAGTAAGTAATCGTGCCTTCGTCCGACTTGATGAACTTTAACACATTGTTTAAAAGCGTGGACTTGCCGCAACCGGAGCTTCCAAGCACCATACGGATTTCACCCTTGCGCACGCCAAACGAAATATCCTTGAGGATCGTTTCGTTCCCGTAGCTCGCTTTCAAATGTTCTACTTTTAGAATTTCGTCCATATTGACCTCTAGTAGAAAATGAAGGCGAAAAGGGTATCGGAAATCACGATGGTACAAATGGCCGCCACAACGCTTGATGTCGTTGCTTTACCGACAGCTTCAGCACCGCCATGGGCATTGAGGCCCTTGTTGCAGGCGATGAGCGTTACAATCCAGCCAAATACGAGAGCCTTGATGGTGCTCTTGAGGAAGGTCATCGGGTCGATGCCATCGCGGAGCCCCATCATGTAATTCGAGAAGGAAATATCGCAGAAGAAATACGCAATGAGGAATCCAGCGAAGCTACCGACGATGGATGCGCTGAACGAGAGAATCGGCGTCGTGACGCTTAACGCAATGAATCGCGGGACCACGAGGTACTGCACCGGTGGAATCGCCATGGACTTTAAAGCCTTGACTTCTTCGCAAACGCTCATGTTTGCAATTTCTGCCGCCATGGCGCTACCGGAACGCCCGGCCAAAATAATCGTTGTGAGGAGCGGACCGATTTCTGCAAAAATGAGGAACCCAAGCCCCGAAGCGAGGTAAGAACCGCCGCCAACCGCATTCAACATCACGGAACTCTGCAAAGCCATCGTAAGGCAAATGAGTCCCACGAACAAGAAGCATATACCCATGGCTTCACTGCCCGACTTGAACATCTGCTTGGTGATACCGCCAAAGTGGATTTTACCTTTGTCGAACGGACCGATTATCGTCCAGTAGATTGACATAAACAAGAGCTTGAGAACTTCAAATGTTTCGCGGATGAGCATGAACCCGATGTCGCCCATCATTTCGAGAACATTGTTTGTTTCGCGCTGTGGCTTTTCGGGCGGTTCCATCTTGCGGAGATTCTGCAAGTGTTGCTTGATTTCGGGTGCAAAGTGCGCGAGGACGAGCTTATTACCCGTCTTTTCGGAAAGCTCTGCTAAAAGTGCAAAAAAGGCATCGGCGCTGTAGTCCATAGAAGTGAGACTAGAACCATCCAGCAGTAGCTCCCCTTTGGAGAGCGCACTCCTGCAATCGGCAAGCAGCCTTTTGCTGTTCGCTGCAGTAAGCGCGTTGGGCAAAACTATCGATGTCATTTCCATTGGGCGACAATTTAGCAAATTTTGGAACACGACTGTGCTAAATTACCCCGTTTTTCTTTTCCGAATGCCGAAATTTGGGCGAAAAATGCAAAAAGTGGGGATGAAACGTTTTGGGGCAAAAAAGTGTGCCGAAATTATGCTGGATTTACATACTAAATGGGCTAGTCTGCTAGAATAGTATGTAATTCCATTTTGTTTAATTTATTTGTATGCATACGAAAAATCAATTATTGCGATTTAGTATGTAATTTGGGCCCGAAAAAAGGCTTTTTGAACGCAAATGTTGGATAAAAACATGATTTCGGATGATTTATGGTGTATTTGGCGGCTTTTGCCCCTCTTTTTTACATACTAACATGTCTAATTTTTGATTTCAGTATGTAATGTAAAACTAAAAAAGGCTTAAAATCGCCTTGTTAAATTTCTATTTTTACATTCATGGCAGATTTCCGCAGAAATAATCGCTTTAAGGGCAATGGCGGGGCGTTTAAAGGCCCGCGCTTGAACCGCAATAACGACCGTCATGATGGTCATCGCGAACTTGGCCGTCAGCAAGGTGGCGAATGCTTTACGCTCCGCATCGAAAAGATGGTGCAGGGGGGCGAGGGTATGGCGCGTTTGGAAGACGGTCGCGTGTGCTTTGTAGCGGGTGCGTTGCCGGACGAACTCTGCAAGGTGCGCTTGACGTTCCAGAAAAAGGACTTTACCAAGGGCCGCGTTGTCGAAGTGATTGAACCGAGCCCCGATCGCGTGAAGCCGCTTTGCCCGCTGTACGGGAAATGCGGCGGTTGTAGCTTGCAACATCTGGCTTCAGAAAAGCAGGCGGAATACCTCGAAAAAGTCGAACGCGAAAACTTTAGGCGCTTGGCGCATGCGGAACTGCCCGAAGATTTTGTCATCCATACAGGGAACGCCTGGGGCTACAGGAATCGCGCCCGCGTGGTGTTCCGCGGCGGTTGCGGCGGCAATTCCGGCGGCGATGCGGTTTCGTTGAATCGTGAAGGTTCTGCGAACTGCGCACGTTTTGGTTTTCGAGGCGAAGAAAGCAACAACATTATCCCGTTTGAAAATTGCCCTGTGCTTACGGATGCGTTGAATGAATTTTTGCGTGGACCCGCGGCAACTCTCATCAGCGATGGGCTCGCGGGCGGTTCAAAAAATGCAGGCGGTCGCGACGATTCTCGCAGGCTCCCTCGCGAACTGGACGTGAACATTTTCGACAACGGCAAAGGCGAAGTCTCGTTCTACTATCCGGGAATGCGCAAGTCCGACTTTGATGCTCATGCCATAAGCGTTGTAGAAATTGCTGGTCGCAAAATCGAAGCGGATGCCTCCGTGTTTTTCCAGAGCAATTTGGGACTCCTCCCGGAACTTGTCGAAGCCGTGCGCAAAGCTGTCGATGAAGGTCTTGCTAGCGGCAAGGCGACTAACGATTGGCTCATAGATTTGTTTAGCGGAGTTGGTTTCTTTGCGTGCATTTTGCAGGACAAGTTTAAGAAGATTACAACCGTCGAACGAGAAGAAGGCTGCCTCAAGCATGCGAAAGTTAATTTGTCTGTTCCTGCGGCAACAACAGCAATTTCGGCGACAGCTCGAAATGCGTCGGAGATTCTCGCGGCATCTTGTGTTTCCGAAATCGAAAACGTTTCCGCACCGGCTGAAGATTGGCTCCTCGAAAACGTGGTAGACATGCCCGCCACCCTCATCGTGGATCCTCCGCGTACGGGACTGCCCAAAGAAGCACTTTCTGCCATCGTCAAGAGTTCTGTCAATCGCTTAATCTACGTTTCTTGCGATCCAGTGACCCTTGCACGCGATTATGCGAAGTTTGCTGAGGCCGGTTTTTCCCTTTCTCATGCCGAAGGATTCGCGTTTTACCCACAAACGCCACATCTAGAGATGATGTTTGTACTTGACAGATAGTTTTTTGCTATTTTGAAAATAGGCTGTTGGGTAAAAAAGAGAGGGATCCAATGATGAAAAAACAAAAAGTCATGATGCTTGCGACACTTGCTTTGGGTGCAATGTTTGCAGGCTGTTCAAAATCTGAACCGGTTATCGCTTGCGGTCGTGAATGGAATCCGGCTGTGGGCTATGTTGCAGATACAGGTAGTGTATTTAGGATGGCTGACGAACTCATCATCCAGTTACGCTATGGGACAGGCTTTGACTTTAATACATTGAAGTTCGCTTTCTACGAAGGGACGCTCACCAACAAAGGGGCTCAACTTTGGGAACGTGATTTCCGTGTTACCGACAAAATGGAAGCTTTTACTCTTGAAGCTCGTTCACGTCGTGGTGGTTATGCTACCGCTCGTGAAATGACAAAACTCAAAGCCCCAGGAACTGTCGTCGTTGAAGTTTCTTCCGAAAAGGGCTTGATTGCGGCAAAACAGTTGTCTATTGTCAATCAATAATTGGTTATCGTAATGAATAAAATAAAGTTTTTGAGTGGAATGTTTGTTGCTGCAATGCTTACGGCTTGTGGCGAATCTGAAGTATCTGTTGACTATAAATTAAGCGCTCCTGTCACACTTGAATTGTATACGGAAAGCTATTATTCAACGCTCGACTTGAAGGGCGAAGAAAAAATGGGTACGATTACAGCGACATATGCGGACTTGAATTACTCATCTAAAGGCGATACTCTGTTTGTCAAGCGCAATTATGTCATTGACAAGTCTCGCGGATACCTCAAAAACTTTATGCCGACAGAACTTGCTTGGCGTATCAAGGAAGTAAACCTTTCGGCCGTTGATAGGAATGTAACAAGTCTTACTGGAATTGACGATGGCTACGATACGCTGCTCGCTCACATCCCGATGCCGAGCCGCTGGCGTGACCAACTCTTGAACCCGGAATTCAAACCGCATCTCAAGCGCCTCGAAAAGCACCGCTGGGAAATGGACCATTTGCTCAAGGGGGTGGTTCCGGTCAAGGGCAATATTACTGAGCTCCTCAAACAGCAAGGCCGTTTGAACTTTGCGCTTATCCAAATTGACTCTGTGGTGACCAAGGGTTTTACGAACCGCGACCACCGCAAGTGCTTGGACTACGTGGTTTACTTGCACGAAACGGAAAGTTTCCCATATTTCATTTGGGAACAGCATGTGGGGAGCAAGATTGTTCCTGAAAAATTCAAGGGCTATACTTCTGGGCTCAAGGGCGAATACCGCACCGAGTTCGAAGTTATGATTGAACCTGAAACTGGGCTCCCGTGTCAGGAACGCGAAGTCAAGGTCGGAACGCATACGATGATCCATCCTGAAACAAAGGATTCTGTCACGTTCACGAGCCATGTCTCGTACGAGAGACTTTACAACACCAAGCGTGAAGTTGCCGAATCCGCGGAATAGAGCTGCTTCACTGCAGTTGGTTGAACTTAGGCTGCTTTGCTTTTAGAACTTAGAGATTATGTATTATTCTAACCTCTAAGTTCTAAGTGCTGCCGATTAAAATTTTGTACTTTAAAATTATGCGTTTAACAATTCCTTTCCTGCTTTTTTCTGTTGCAATTAATTTTGTTGGCTGTGCAACGCATGTGTCGTCTCAGCAGACGATGGCGGATGACCGCAATCTTGTTTACGAGGATACATACAAGGCGTATCGCGAGGCCGAAGAAAAATATTTGAACTTGTTGTTCAATATCGAGCGCATGCCTGAGGAAGAAGAACTTTGGGTGATGAAACGTGAACGCATGCTGGAACTCATGCAGCTGAAGGAACTGATGTTGAATGCGCGTCAAGAACTGGATGGTGCCATTCAAGAATGGGAACGCCACTTGCTCGATGTTCAGGCCGAAGTGAAGGCCCGCGACATCAAAAAACTCAATCCGAATTTTAAAGGCCGAGATGCGGAACGCACAAGCCCCGGCCAACTCCTCCCCAGCGACAAGAACACCAAAAGCTTTAATTATTAGAAAAGAGTCGTGAACTTAGTTTTTATACTCGCTATGATTGTAGCGAGTATGTTTGTTTATGTTTTAAAGTTTCTGTATCGTTTGAAGACTAGAAGCGTCGGCCAAGGTAATTTCTTCGCAGTAGCGTGCAAAACGAGAGTCGCGAACGACTACTTGTAGGCGTTCATGACCGAGTGAAGCCGCTGACGCCGCAGGCGTCAACTCCGAACTGGGGCCCCGCCCGCATGACGTGTTTTTTGCATTTTATATAAAATATAGGGCTATTGCCAAGAGTTAATAACTTCGCCCCAAGGCGAGAGTCGCGGTCAAGCCATAGGCTTGAACATGACCGAGCCGCAGGCGAAGCGGGCAACACATGGCTTACTGCCATGTGTTGGCAAACCCCATCCCAATGGAAAACTTGATTCTTGTTGGGCTTATGTTTTTGTGCAACAAGGGCATGTCAATTGGCTTTAACTTCGTTCCGCCTTTCAAATTCGAGTCTTCGCCAATGCGACTCAATCCACGAGCGAACGTGAGTGAAATGTCAAACGGAATGTTGTCCCAAACTTTGTTGCTCATGCGGAAACTTAATCCCACAGAACGGTCCCAGAAATTGTGGTCCGTAAATTTGTTTGTAAACCACTTGCCGGTCCATGCGGCACCGATTTGCGCAAATAAATCGATGTACAGACTGCGGGTCGAGAATAGCCAAAGGTCATGACGCCAATCATCGTAAATGGGGTAGAGGTAATGAACTTCTGCCATCGCTGTTTTTGTGCCTGCGAGGGTGTAGTCTTCATTGCTACGGAGGTATGGGTAACCTTCGAGGAATACAGGCGTATAGAAGTATGAATCCAGCGTGTCAGATACGTCATCGGTTTCCCAATGGATAAAGCCTGTTAGCTTTCCACCTGCGGCCAGTCGTGCGCCAAGAAGCGGGGTCTGCAAACTGCCGTAAAGATTGATGCCGAATTGATGGAGGGCGAAGTTTCTGTAGTGCGTTTCAATTCGACCATTTTCGGTGACGTAAAGTGTGCCTGGTTTGCTGAGGTCGCTATTGGCATATTGGTAATAAACGAAAAGACCGTTCCCTTGCCCAGAAATTCCCGAGCCTTCTTCACCTTCGTGGTCTCCGTAAAGCCCTAATCCGACAGTAGCGCTAAAACGTTTGTTGTATGTCCATTCGATTCTTTCATCATAAAAGTTGACGTTGGACCAATCGTAACTAATGGCTGCTTGCAATGTATCGATGGTTTTGAATATGCTGTAACCAGCGACTCCTGTAATGCCCTGTGTTGCAAAAGCGTAGCGGCTTGTACCGATACTGTCTCCTCCATGGGCGGCCACATCTTCGTAACGGATGGTGTCTTTATTGGTGTAGTTGGCGTAAGTATATGAAAGTCCGAGGTCAAGTGGTGTACTGTGATTATCCCATGCGATAAAGAATTCTTTTTCTTGTCTGGGATTGAGACCGTCACCATTGATGTAATCGATACCTTTTCCGAGTTCGAGTAACAATCCTAACTGTACTGTATTTTTCTTGAGTGCATCGCTGATAACGACTGCAAGCCCAAGCTTTGCTTTGACTTCGCCATCGCCGAAGACGGATAATGACGGGGCGTTTTCGCTAAAGCTCAAGATTGGGACGAACAGTGGAACATTGGGTATAGGCTTGTAGTTGCGTTCGGCACCTGCAAATTCACGATCGATGAGTTCCAGTTCTTTGTGAATCTTTTGCGGGAGTGTTCCGTGCAAGATGATTTCGCGTTGCGTTGTGTCTATGACGGCAACCTTGATTGTATCGCGGTGCTCAACTTGTTTTACGTCTTTAAGCAGAACGATTTTAGGAACCGTGCAACTTGCGGAATCTGCGGCATTTGCGCCTGCTTGCGCGTCAGTTGCTTTTGCTGCTGCAAGTTTTGTTGTGTCTGCAACGTTTGCTGTGTCGGAGCATGCAACTTGGATTGTATCTGCTATTTGCAAAACGGTATCGCGAGTCGAAACGACAATGCTGTCGCGATAAACAGGTTCTGCTTCTTTCTTGTATGGCAATTTGTAGAGTGAGAAACCATCCTGATCGTACTGCGTAAAGAAGATTGTATCGCCAGCAAGTGTAGGCGTGAATGCGCCGCCAATAACGTTCGTGAGAGCGCGTTCCTTGCCTGTATTCAAATCTTTTTCAATCAAGTTGAAAATGTTGTTCCGGTTGCTTGCGAAAATAATTTTGTCGTTGTCGATCCAGTTGACATCGCGTTCATCGTAACCTGTGGTGCTCACGATTTTGAAATTGGTTCCATTTGTATCGATTACAGCAATGCCGCGTTGTACATCGTCAAAGAAGCTGAACGCAATTCGCTTTCCGTCCGGGCTGAATTTGGGAGCGTAAATATTGTAGTAGAGGCGTGATGAATCCGGCTTGAAAATGTCGATGGGATCTTCTGCAGAAAGTTTTTTCAAGTCGCTCTTGAATGGAATCTTGCTCAAGACAAAACGGGTGCTGAACGGCTCGCGTCGTGCAAATACAATTTCAGTACCTTGTTTATTGAATGACGGGTAAACGGCGTCTGCGAGTTTTGTTACGGAAACTTCGTTCTTGTTCGTGTCGCTCACGGCAACGTCAAAATGCGCATGACCGTCCTTGTCGCGATTCTGGTAACTGATGTAAGTGAGGATTGGGCCGAATGTGCTGTCTTCATAAACGTCAATGCCTTTGTCGAACCAGGGCTTTTTTGCCTTGAATCCGGATTTTGCAAAATCACCGATGTTGATGAGGCTGTCTGCGCCTTCGATTTCGATATCGCCGACTTCAACTTTCGCGGAATTCTCTCTCGTCTTTGGACAATCGCTTCGCTCTTGTCCCAAATGCTGATCTCGGTCATGCCCAAGCTCGCTTGGGCGTGACTCTCGATCTACGCATTTGTCGTCTTTCGTCTTTAAAGTGTCTTCCAGCGGAATTTTGAAAACGCTTCCGTCAAACCATGGCCCGCCAAAGTTCGAAATGCCGTAAAGATTTTTACCGCTTACTACGGGGAAGTCTTGCCAGAACGCGTCCTTCGTGATTTTGATACCTTCGACTAACGTGCCGAGAGAATCTTTTTGGGCCTTGTAATTTTCTGTAATTTCTTTTTTCCATGCTTCGTAAAGTTCGGTTTCACTGATTCCCAAAACTTTTTTGATGGCGCCGTTGAGCGTGGCGCGGTATGGGCGTCCGAGTTCTTTCCAAATATTAGGGATGGCTTCGTTACCGTAATGCTTTGCGATGTAAAGGACAAGTGAAAAACCTTGTGTGTAAGGACCTAACTCCGCCAAAAGCGAATTCCCCGAGAAATCGTGCATGTAGGGGAGTGTCATGAGGCTGTCGTTCAGCGCCGCTGTGCGGAGAAGCATGTCGCGGTGCGTGTCCCAGGCGTCAAAGCCCATGCGCGAAGATTCATACTGGGCGGTTCCTTCTGCAAACCAGAGCGGTTGCAATGTAAACGGAATCATGCTCACGAAATCTGTTCGTGTACGCTCATTGTAATAGTCCGAATAGCTGAATTGGAATCCGTAAAGATTATTAAAAATCTTGCTGCCGCTTTCAATGCTTACGAGATGGCTGAATTCGTGCGTGATGACATCGGCAATCCAGCCGTGGCTGCTACGGATTTTAAAGTCCCAGTTGGTTAGCCAAAGGTTTACCGCGTTTTCGCTTGGGATGGCGCTGCCGTTACTGTAAAGGGCGTTGTTTAAGACGGCGCTCACGCGACCGGGGAGTGCTTTGTGGTAGCGGCTCGTGACGGAATCGTAAACGGCTTCGGCGTAGGCGGAAACCTTAGCCGCATGCGTGGAATACTCCATAGGGTAAATAAACTGGAAATGTTCCGTGCCTGCGGTTTTCCATTTGATATCGCTCTGGTTGCCGTAAAAACCAACAGCGTTTGCGATCCCTGCTAAAAATAATGTCGAACAAATTGCAAAAAAAGCTTTAATCTTGAATTTCATAATAGTAATTTAGAAAATGGAGAGCCAATAAAAAACCGCATGACTGCTCATGCGGCTTTTGTTTGGAGGAGATGAGGATTTTTTACATAAATAAAAATACGAAATAACCACATCGTGAATTACTTGTTAAAGTGCAATGCTGAATTTAACTGTATTATCTGTATCTGTAAGCGCACCAATCTAAGCGCCATTTTCTCATCAAATAAAAAAAAAGCCACGCATTTCTGCGTAGCTTTTCGGGATTCTAAGGAGAAAAATTTATTTTCCGACGCCGAGAGCCTTGTCCAAGCCTTCAATCAACTTGCCGTTTTCAATCACGGAGAAGTTGCCGGTGTAGCCCCAGTGCGTCCAAGGAATCTGGAGCGTATCGCAGATTTCGCGCATGGCCGTGAGGTAGTTGATGCGGGATTCTGCGGTAGAGCGGAGGTTCAATGCACCGAATTCGTTGATAATCACCGGAACATTGTTCGTTGCAGCCCACTTCTTGGCCTTGAGAATTTCGACCATGATGGCTTCCTTGCTGCCTTTTGTGTAGTAGTTCTTGATGGCCGATTTTACATCAAGCTTTGTGCTCTTGTTAACGCCGAAGTCACCCGAAACCGTAGACCACTTTGCCGGATCGTAGGGGAACGGAATATCGTGGATGGTGGCGTAGTCCGTCCAGGAACCGCCTTGGTGCGTGAAGGCAAACGGTTCGTAAGTATGGATAACGTAAATGATATTGTTGTCGGTGAACGGGGTACGCTTGATGAGCAGGCTAATCGAGTACCACTTGGCATCACCAAAGAGGATGGTCTGCTTGGTGTTGACCGAGCGGATGGCGTCAATCATGGCCTGAGCTGCTTTTGTCCACTGGTCGGCGGTAACTTTTCCGTTGGACATATCGGGTTCGTTCAGGAGTTCAAAGAACAAGTCTTCGCGGGTGTTTTCGGCATAGTGGGCGGCCACATGCTTCCATGTTTCAGCCATCATCTTGATGTAGTTTGTGTCATTGGCGCTTGTGGCGTTATAGCTGTTGTCATATTCGTGGTAGTCAATCACGAAAGACATGTTGTGCTTTGCAGTCCATTCTACGAAGGAATCGAGAACCATGAACAATGTGTCGTCATCGAACTTGAGTTCTGTATCGGTGCCTTTGATGAATGCATCGCGGTTTGTGACGTAAAGGTCGAGGTCAATCGGCAAGCGGAGGCTCTTGAAGCCGTTTTCGGCGAGGATCTGAACATCCTTTTCGCCCAATTCAAAAGACTTGAATTTGCCGTCGGCATTTTCGAGCCAGTTGGTAAAGTTGACGCCCTTGTTGAGGTACTTCATGGCCTTTTCTTGCAACGGATTCGTTACTGTAATTTCAGCTTCGGTAAATTCGACCTTCGGAATGACCGGATCCTTGATTTCCATATCCGGCTTATCCTTTTCGACTTCGGAAGAGTCTTGCAGATAAATGTTGTCTATGAAGAGAGAATCTGAAACTGGCTTGACCTTGTTGCCCTTGGCCTGGAAACTGATGGCGGTTATGTGCTTGGCATCGAACGGAACTTCGGTACCCCAACCGCCCTGAACTAAATCCTTGAAGCGGATGACGGCTTGTTTCCAAGTTCTAGAAGCAGTAACCTTTGCAAGATGCACGTCGTAGTCAACGACATCAGAAATTTCGATATGGACTTCATGAGCGCCGCCCTTGTACCAATATGTGATGCCGCCAAAACGTCCATTGGTGCTGTCTGGGTCTACTTGAACGCCCCAGCCCACATACGGTTCATATTCGTATTCGCCTCGGTCGAGTGTGTAGTTGACAAGCAATGCCTTGGTGGAACCATTGTTAACGGTAGCCGGAGTAATGTCGCCTTCGTCATTGAGCGGTGTCGTGATTATTGATGCACCTTTGTTGTCGTTATCGTTGTAGGTGTACCAATAATTGCTGAGGTTGTTCATGTGGTTGCCGTCTTCAAAGTCATCCACGAGAACACCGAGACCCTGCGGGAGTGTGATGGGGCCTTCTGCCGGGAGCGTTGACGGGTCAACCGCTGCGGAGGAACTGGATGTCAGATCGGTTGCCGCATCGCTAGAGGTCGGATTCATGTCGCTGCTGGAAACCGGAATCGGATCTTGGATGCCTGCACTCGGGTCGTTTGCCAGAGGAACGCTTGGATTTTCATCGCTGCAAGCAGCAAGAGCCATCACGGTTGCGATTCCGAGAATGCTCATTTTGGGATAGAAATTCTTGAGTTGCATAAAGCCCTCTTAAAGGTGTTTCGTTTTTATCAGAAAGATATATTTGCGGGGGAGCTTTATTTTCAACTAAAAAAATGAAAACGTTTACTAGTGTATCCACTGTTTTAGTCTAAAATTCTTATTTCCGTGTGGAAATCGTACAAAAATGTTTTATTTTCAAGAGTTTGTTCTTCGTGTAAGTCTTAATCTTTTTATCTTGCACATTGAATGCGCTATTTTTCGGAAATCTATCACGAATCTACCCAGTACATTCCCCATGGAAGTGGGGATCCGGTTATTATGCATTGGGAAACGCAAGCGTATGCCGACAAGCGTTATGAGGGAAATGAGCGCTTCCCGCTTACTGCAGGATTTATGCCTGTGCTCACTCCTGTTTCTGCGGACTTCTTGAATCCAGTAGGGATTTATGCGGTTGTGCATAATATGGAAATTCCCGATGGCGTTTATTACGTGGATGGCGAAGATTCCAAGCTTGTAAAACTGGGCGGTGCAGATGTTCGCAAGGCGATTCTTTCTGCATTCCCGGAACAGGAATTTGTGATTGAAGCGCAAACGGTTTTTATTTACACAGGGATTCTTGAAAGGGCTGTTTGGCGGTTCCGCGAAGCGGCGTATCGTCAAGTGCAAATGGACGTGGGCTCTGCTTGCGCGAATACGATTCTTTTGGCAAAGTCGCGTGGGCAGAAAGTCTTTTCGCTCGGCGGTTTTGTCGATGATTCTATTGCGGTCTCACTCAAGCTTGGTGCAACAGAAATGCCCATGGCGGCAATCGCTGTATTCCCTGAAAAAAGCATGGTCGCGTTTAATTCCGTTGACGACGGTGTTGGGGAATTAGCTTATTCGAACCATGCGGAAATGGGCTCTTATGTAGGCGAAGATGAATGCCGTTTTGAAATATCGCGCTATCCGTCTCGTTTTGTGCTACAAAATCGTCTCGAAAATATCGATGATTTGAACCTTTGTATGAAGGTGAGGCGCCTGAATGCGCAAGCATTGCCAGGGGATGAATTCCCGCTGACGCCTGCTAAGTTTACGAATGAATACTATTTGCGTGAACTTTGGTATTTGCGCCCGGACAAGAAAGTAGCCACTCCGTTTGCTCATGGAACGCTTGATCTAGATGATTTTTCGTCGATGTTGCGTTGGTTGGAACTTGCGCAATTGAATGCTTTTGGCGCAGGGCTTATCAAGATTTGGATTGTTGTTTTTGATGTGATGTTTGTTTATACGGGCGTGTACCGTTATATTCCCGTTCGCAAATCAATTTACATGCAAAATGGTTCTGCAAATCCTAAAAAATTTGTTAAATGCTTTGCTGTTCCCGAACAAGTTCAAAATTCGATGTTTGCCGTTGTTCTTTCTGCGAACTTGAACGAATCGTGCAAAGTGCTTGGAAATCGTGGGTACCGCTACATGAATTTGAATGCGGGCGTACTGACTGAATCGCTTTACGAATCGGCGCGCTTGCTCAACAAGAGCGCTCGCGAAGAACATTTCTTCTATCACGATGAACTGAAAAAGCTTT
>Ga0265300_10001053_pt1 | contig 27244 bp, 51 predicted proteins | sample AusTroGonzalo_MG_FD_193482 | JGI IMG/M metagenome (GOLD analysis project Ga0265300, IMG submission 193482) | Bovine rumen microbial communities from tropical cattle in Woodstock, Queensland, Australia - Gonzalo_03 | ecosystem: Host-associated > Mammals > Digestive system > Stomach > Rumen ...
TAAAGATTATGATACAATAACCCTCGAATCTATCGAAGAATTGATTATGAGGAGAGAAAAACAATTATATTTAAACCAACACAAAAACGACATATGGCAGGGGAAGAACGGACGATGGTACACGTACGTCCCATTACGTGACAACTCTAGGAAGCTACTAAGCAAAGCATCCGAACGTCAACTGATAGACTCAATAGCAGCGCACTACAAAGACCTAGAACTTAACCCTTCTATACAAGAATTGTTCGACGAATGGATTGACTACAAACTCGAGATAAAAGATATTTCATTTGGTACCAGAGATCGCTACCGTTCAGACTTCAACCGTTTCATAGCACCTCTGAAGTTTGCCAAAAAGAAGATCCGACAAGTATCTGAAGAAGATATAGATGACCTAATCCGTACGACCATCCGTGATAATGATATTTCAATAAAGACTTTCAGCGGGTTCCGTACGATTCTTAATGGTATGTTCAGGTATGCAAAACGTAAGAAATACACGGTTTTATCTATTTCTTCCTTATTAAATGATCTTGATATTTCAAAACGAGCATTCAAACCAATTGTTCGACATAAGGAAACAGATGTCTTTAGTATGGATGAGGCTGATCGACTCACTTCCTATTTATATTCTCATCCAACTGTGGAGAACTTAGGTATCTTATTAGCATTTGAGTCTGGTGTTAGAGTTGGGGAGTTAGCAGCTTTAAAGTTTAGTGATATTTGTAATAATGTCCTGCATGTACAGAGACAAGAGATAGTGTATAAGTCTTCACCTGGTCACATGATCTCTGAGGTTGTGGAGTATACTAAGACTGAGAATGGTGACCGTTATATTTATCTCCCAGAGGATTGTGTTACTATTCTGACGCTTCTTAAGCTTATGATAAAGGATAGTGACTGGATCATGTGGAAGAATGGACACCGGATTAGTAAGAAGCTGTTTTACGAATACTTGGTAAAAGCGTGTGAGGCTGTGGATATTCCTAAGAGATCTATGCACAAAATTAGACGAACGTATGCTACTATGTTAATAGACGCAAATGTAGAAGACAGTCTCATTATGGAACAGATGGGCCACAGTGATATTTCTACAACAAGGAAGTACTACTATTATTGCAATAAGAATAACGACTATAAGAGGAAGCAAATAGAATCTGCAGTACGGTTTAATCATGTTTAATCAGTAAGAAGTATATGAATTAAGGTGGTTTATGGATATTTTTTAGTATTCGATTCCCGTCTGGTTCATTAAGAATGTAGAGATAATAAGGGATTGCTGAGAACGGCATGATTAATTTAATCACTATTTTAATCACGAAAGGAGTAGTAGATAGATTCAGAACTGAATTGATGGACGTAGTCTGCAAATCGCAAATAAAACATCCTATAGAATAGAAACTATTGATTGATATTTTATAGGAGGATTTGAAAATGAGTAGAAGTTCAACAAATTTTGGAACTAGAAATGAAGAACTTTTTATTGCGGCAATAGAATTTCTATCTAAGAAGTATAAGATAGAAAACTATACTGTAATAACTAAAAAGGGATATCATATTCAGGCCGAAACAGAAGCTGAGCTTGATATGAAAAGAGAACTTGCTAAAGTATTTCAGAAATAGCTTTTAAAAGATTTGGATCAGTTTTACTGGTCCTTTTCTTTTTCTCGCAAAATCTACATCTTCTATAATAGAAACTAAAAATCTATATTTTATAGGAGGTGTATTATGTATAAGATTTATGAAGTATTAAGAGTATATTTAGTAGATGTAGATAAGGATGAGCAGATCACTAATGAGGCTGAAAAGTTGATGATCGAAGATAATGATATTCTTAATATTGCAAAACGGCTTGTTGATTATGGAATCAACGGTTGTGTATGCGATATTGATGATATTATTCGTCTTAGAGATTCGCTAGAAGCTTATGGTGAGACACATTCCACTATTGAACAGAACACAATGAAATTAAGTAATAATTCATATGTAATAACAACAAAAGAATATAGAATAGTTAAAGAGTCTTAAACAGGCTCTTTCTATTTTTGGTTTACATAACGCAATTTATACACTTCCCTAAATAGGAGGTGATGATATGTTAAATAGAGTTAAACTTAATCATACTAAGCTTAATAGAGCTTTTGTAATTAAGAAGAAACTACCTTATGGATATTTAACATCTTTTGGTTATAAAGGATGGTTAAATAGTATAATGGGGTTTCAAGAATTCGAAAGCGAAGAAGCTTATATTGATTATTTGAAAGATCATCCAGAAGAGGAGTCCTAACACGGGCTCTTCTTTTTCTCGCATATTTTACAGCTTCTATAATAGAAGTATTAACTTGATTTTTATAGGAGGTGACTATTATGTTAAGAGAAAGAACTAAAACTATATTAATAGCTGTATTGATAATTATGGCTATAACTGTAGCAGTAGCGACTGGACTTAAAGATAGTGGCATTTTAGAAGAGCATGTTACACTTAAGACAACAACCGGAGAAATTATATATGATGGACCAGCAAGGTAAATCGTATAGCAAGAACTTCGGTTCTTGTTTTTTTCGCAATATATACAGGGGTTAGAATGGAAACTAAAATTAATAAAAGAAGGAGGATTTTAAAATGATTTTATTTATATTAATGTTATTAGTATTAGCAGTTATATTGACATCAATATTGGTGGTAGCAATACCAGTATTGGGAATCTTTATTGCTTGCTTTGCTGACTTAATTATATTTATACTAATCATGAAAACCTTATTCTTTCGTAAGAAGGATTAGTAAGATTTGAGCTGGTGTTTTACACTGGCTCTTTTCTTTTTCGCAATATATACAAGTGTTAGAATGGAAACTTAAATAATTATATTATGGAGGTGAATGATATGAGAATTATTAATAGCGATGAAGTATTAATGACTAGAGCAGAAGAGCGTACTGCTTCTGCCATTAATGCAGGTGACGCGTTAGTAACTTTTGTAATTGATGCAATAGCATTAAAGAGCAATTCAAAAGGATTTAAGACTTTTGCATTTATCTATACGATGATAAATGTGGTAGATAAGATCCGTATGATTATTGTAAATCTAAGAGCTAGGAATCAGGCTATAGAAGTTATGAGTGACGAAGAACTTGCAGAAGAGGCAAAAGAAGGAAGTTCTTTAAAGATGGTTATAAGTTCATTAGGTAATGATCTGAAGTATCAGTTTACAGGACATGTAGATATTTAAGATCCAAAGGGAGTTTGTGGAAACACAGGCTCCTTATTTTTTCGTAATAAATACATCTATCTTAATGAAGTATGAAACTTGATATTTTTAGGAGGTGTTTTATGAATTACGAAACTTTTACGAATTATGAAACAGATCATATAGCAAGGGCAATAGGAATGATGGAATATGGGCCTTATGGATCCACTACGAATTATAAGAAATTTAAAAGAGATCTAATCAAAAAAGGATATTTTGTTATCGATAAAATTTATAGAATCGAGGAACAAGATTATTGTTGGTTGATTTGGAAATCGGTTGATATTTCAAAAGATCCGGAGTGTCCATGGGTATTGAAAATCGTACCTAAAATGACTTTGAGATCAGAAAAGGAAATAAAGCAAGTAATAGAACTACAAGGTTGGACATACTTATAAATATGAGGACTCGTGGAAACACGGGTCTTTATATTTTTGGTTTACATAACGCAAAAAATACACTTTCTTAAGTAGGAGGTGATTATATGTTTACAGCGATAACAACTATATACAGCTGGAAATTAGTCATACTATTTGTATGTACATTTCTAGCTGGATATTTTGTAGCTAAAATAGATTTGAATCATGATGACGACGAAGAGTCCTAATTACAGGGCTCTTTATATTTTGCGTCGAACGAAAGGAGAATTAGTATGGATAAATCATATGTATTATTTGATGTGGAGATATTTAGGAACGACTTCATACTTTATATAGCAATACCCGGTCATGAACCAATCCTCATAGATAACCCATCTAAAGAATATACAAGGGTATTTATGCGTAGGGCTAATATACATCCTAGATGTTTGATTTACGGCATGTTCTGGGATTTATATAAATACTTATATTCCATAGAGTGGTTAGATTTAGTTATCAATAAAAAGGAGGTAACTAATAATGAGAGAATCAACGAAAGGAGTATTGTCAATGAAGAATAAGTATTATATTCCAAAGTACAGGTATTATGAGCTTAAGTACCGATGTCTGCAGTATAATGACTGGCTTAGTAGGTATAATGAGCTAACTGGATGGTTATTTGCTCATGATACTAGCAAAATTAAGGTGGATGGCGGTGAAATGCCTGATCAAACTTATAATTGTGTAAAAGAGAGGATGGATATTAGACATTATATGGATCAGGTGAAGCATGCATTAATGCCCTTACCGATGTCTTTGCAGACTCCCATATTTGAAGCTATAACAGAAGGTAAAGGCTGGCAAGTAATGCAGGCAAAGTATGAACTAGTCTGTACACGAGATGAGTACTATAATGCATACCATTTATTCTTCTATACTTACGATCAGATCCTTCGCAATTAATACAAGGTATAAGATGGAAACTTATAGATATTTTTATTAAATGAGGAGGATAATGACCTATGGAAATATTTGTAATCTTATGTATTGTAGCAGTGTTTGCTATTAGTAGTATGAAGAATGGAGGTAACGACTAATGAGAAAGAAATCTTTATTATGTTGGTTATTAGCAACTTTAACTAGTATGGCAACAATGATATTTTATGTAATGGGTTGTAAATACTTCACTAAGGAACTCTGTGAAGAATAAAAGATTTATAAGATTTGAGCTGGTGTTTTACACTGGCTCTTTTCTTTTGGTTTACATAATCTCGCAATTTTTGCAGCTCCTATAATAGAAAGATTGGAACCTTTTTATTATGAAAGGAGAACGATTATGAAGTGTTTTGAAATTTGGTTTAATAATGTTGTAAATTATATTTGGGCAGAAACAGAGATGGAAGCAAGAAAAATATTAAGAGAACAGATTAACAATGGATAAGTAACTAATTGATTTTGGAATTTGTGAAAACAGGTTCCATTCTTTTTTTTTTATGTCGAACGAAAGGAGAATAAAGACTATGGAAAGAAAACGGGTACCAGGAAAGGATATGGATGAAGATCTAAAGGAGGACATTAAGGCCGGAGTTGTTAAGGCTAATAAGAAACTAGAGTTGTCAACTCATATTATTCATGAGCTTATTAGACAGGGTATTTATTCATATGAGGATTTAAAGGATGTGTATGAGCATCCTACAAAGAAAATTTGGTATGAGGATATTAGGTATATTGGTGTGGAAAAGGCCAGAATACTTGAAAATATTATTCTAGAAAGAGAAGGCAAACCAATTAAAGTAGAAGATGACGAAATAACTCAGATTAAACTGCAAATCAAAGAACTTCAGAACCAGCTTAGAATTAAGCAAAAGAAAACAATTAAACATGGCAATGCTTGGTATGGAATGCAAAGATATCCTTCAACCAGGCCAGATGAATATTATGTGGCTATATCTAAAGAAGCTGTGGAATATGATGCTAAGCATCGAGGAAAGGATAAACCAACCACAGTTAAGATAGTAGTTACTAATAATAAAGAAGAAGTTTGTAAAAGATTATGTTCTTTAATAAATGATCTTAACGGGCTTAAAGAGGTATTGCTTGAAGAGTTAGATAATTCGCAATAAATACTTACTATAATATGGAAACTTGTAGACAAAATATTTATGAAAGTAGAGGTGTTTAAAATGGAAAACATTGAAGAGGAATTAACAACCTTGGAGCAGCTTGAAAATGATATTAAGTCAGAAAGTGACCCTGAGAAGAAACTGAAACTTGCTCAGGCTTACAAAGCAATGAAAGAAGCACAGGATTCGGATTGGAAGACGAGTCTCGAATTAGATGTCGAGAACAAGAAATCCAAGAGAACATTCTGGGCTACAATCATAGCGGCAGTAGCTGGGAGCACAGTAGCAGGTATCATCAAAGCGGTTGCTAATGAAAGATATCAGAATAAAGCTATTGAGGCTGAAAAAGACGATTTGTATGTGAAACCACAGAAGATGCTTCCACCGAACAAATAGGAAGCGAGTAACAGTATTAAGGCTGGTGTATTTACACTGGCCTTTATTTTTTTGAAAGGAGAATTAGTATGAGTAATAATTTTGATTATGACACAGTTTTAAACAAACTAGCAACAGCTATAAATGAAGATTATGACTGGTGTAGGAAGACACAAGTAATTTTGGAAAACGACAACAAGCTAGAAGACCCGGCAACTATGGGATTTCTTAGAGGAGTTGAATATGTAACTTCTCAACTGCTTGATATTATTGATGAGCGTCCAGTAAGAGAAGATAGACCGGACGATAATATTTGTTTATGCGATATGAACATAGTAGGAGGTAATGAAGATGAATGAGATATTATTAACAGGATTGGCAGTAGCAGTAATAGTAATGATAGCTTTAGATATTATTGAAAAGGTACAGGCGTACAGGATTAAGAAAATAGAAAATAAGCACGAAATGTTCGACGCTAAACAGGTTGAACCATCTGTTAAACCGGAAATGGTCGGACCAATAAAACCAATAAAGGCTAAATTTAGAATAGACAATACTGGTATGACACCGGATGAAATTGAGGCTAGATTAATAGATTTGATTAGCCAGGAGTTAACAACTGATCTCATAGATATTCGTGTATACGAGGATTATGAGATGCGTATGCAGGTAGTAGAAGGAACTTTAAGAGTTATAAGACCTAAGAAGTTAGTGACGACGAGCATATAGAACTTTTGTCCAATTTGTATAAGGAAACTGAAGGAGGATTAGAGATGGATAATGAAAAAGTAAGGGAAGAAAAAACGGTTTTTGTAAATAATGAAAAAGGCATAATTTTAGATGATACATGTCCAGTTGTTAAGTTTACATACGAAGACTATATCAAGTTATGTGTAGCTTATGATATTTGGAAAATCTGTGCAATTAGCCCGGATCATGGTAATGCGGTAATGGATCTTATTGGCGAGGAAGCATACCAGAATGTTATGGATCTGGTTAGACAGCGAGATAAATTTGTAAACCGGTTGGTTAACGAGTGGGTTGATGAATATTACATGAAGAAGGAGGGGGTTGGAGATGACTTATAAAAAAGTAAGGGAAGAAAAACTGTTTTTTGTAAAAGATGAAATGGGCATTGTTTTAGAGTATAAGACATGTCCATTTGTTAATGATATTGTATGTTGCCATTTAGATAGCTGCGATAGTCCGTGTAAGAAAGTTTTAGAAAAAGTAGATATAATAGGAGGCGGAACACAATGGGAATAATGAATAAAGAAGAGAAATTCATAAAGTTCTTAAAAGCTATGAAGTACGACTCGAAAGAAGCTGTGAATGATATTTATAACGCTCATAACCTTTACTATAGTGAGTTCGGATATTCTAAAGGCTCATTAAGAAAGAAGTACTTTAGTTATTGTCAGGAACTTATAGAGGATGTGATAGAGAATGGTGGCACTGTCGAAGAGATAGAACGCGCCATTCTTTTTGCTTATGTTGTGCTGGATGCAGAGAAGTTTAAGCTTAATATTCTCAAAGCTAAGGATGACCTGAGAATAACTGAACTGTATCAGAAGTACGTTATAGGTGAATTGGAGGTGTAGTATGTTAGAAAGAATGAACATAGGCGCAAGAAAGGCGTCATTAACAGAAGCTAGAATCGCTGCGGGCAGAACGGCCTATAAAAGTTATAAGAGCTTCGTAGGCTATAATGTATGGCTTCAGAAAGAAAAGACAGTTCACAAGGACAAAGTAACAGGCGAGGAAAGATATTTCTATTGGGACTTCGATGTGTTCCCATGGAGTGATAGTGTTCCTTGTCCGGCTTTGGTATTGGCTGAGTATCCTAATTATATTCTTGTAAGGATCTTACCACATCTGAATCCGAACTCAGTGTTTGGACAGCTTTCTCATGAGTACACCCAGACAATACACAAAAGTCTTCTTGATAGTGGTCGTATAACAATGAAGCGTATTGACTATACGTATGATGAGGAGGTAATAGAGTGAACATATTAGATCTAATCATCATAATAGCTAATGCGTTCTGTTTATTGATTAGTGCGTTATCAAATGAGGATAAAGAAATAAATAATAAAGTAGCTAATATATTAAACTTTATAGCTATTACATTATTGTGTATTGCTATATTTTGGAGGGTAAATCAATGAAAAGATTAGTAGCGCTTTTAATGATATTTGTCTTAGTTCTTGGTTGCGGTTCAGGAGTTGAGGCTAAGTCTAAAAAGAAGTCTAAGTACAAGGTAATTGGCTATGAGACAAAGTATATTAAGGTTAAGACCAAGGTAAAGTATAAGAAATACCTTGGTACTTTTTATATTACTCATTACTGCCCATGTAGTGAGTGTTGCGGCCCAGGTGGTGGTAAAGTTACTGCCTCTGGGACTACTCCGACAGCTGGTAGAACTGTAGGAGTTAACCCGTCTATAATTCCATACGGAACAAAGCTTCAAATCGGTAGTCAGGATGGTTATGTTGCGGAGGACACTGGTGGAGGCATTGGTACATATCACATTGATGTTTTCTGTAATTCACATCAGGAGGCTCTGAATGCCGGAGTGCAGTATAAGAAAGTCTATGCTATAAAGTGGAAGACTAAGAAAAAGAAGATTAAGATCAAAGTACCTATTTATGAAAAGAGGTGATTGTATGAATGCTAGACAAGCTAAAAAGAAATTAAAAGCCAAAATAGCTATTCTTGAATCTGATAATCATTTGATGCGTGATATTATTGCAGATAGTCCCGCTATGCAAGAACTGTATGATGCATATAATAAGCCCGTGTTCGTTACAAATTCCAGAATGCAGTTTCAAGAATTTAGAGTGCAGAGGATGATTCCTTATCATATGAGAGGCTTAGATGGGGTTATTGAACGTGCAAAACGAGCTGCGGCAGAGGATTTATTGGAAGAGATTAAAGGTGATATAAAATATGAGGTTTATGTTGATAGTGAATATATGGCATCAACAATCACAGCGAGTATTTTTGTTGGTAGAAAGGAGTGATAGCTGATGACAAATGAAGAAATCATAGCAGATGAAAGATATCATACCTGCGGAAGATGCAAATGGGAGAATACTGACTTTGGTACCACCTTTGTATGTACCAGATGTAAATGGGGAGAAGATTTAAGAAAGGATTTATGGCAGTTGAAAGAGGAGGATAGTAATGAAAAAGAAAATAATTTTAATAATTAGTTTATTGACATTTTTATCATTATCGGGTTGTAGTCTTGAAGATGAAGCCGATGTAGCTTCTTATAACATTTCAAAAGAGGCTGATAATTTTAACATTTATCGAAGGATCACAATAATAAATAACCAATCTGACATTACTATGCTTGAATTTGAAGGTTGGTGTTCTATAAATGTTGATACTGCACAAAACCAGTTAGAGCTTACTTATAGAGTAGGTGAGAATGAGTACTACAAAGACTTTATTGGTCTTAATGATAGAACCACATATGTAATAACACAATTAGATGGAGCGAATGTTGATAAATACCATTATGAGTGGATGTATCATTCAAATGGAGATCTTATACCTATAGAACTTAAAGATAATGATAAGAAAGGGGACGATTAAATGAGAAATAGTACACAAAAACAACGACCATGCGATGAAACAAGAGAAATGTTAACAGCTGACGAACGAGCCTTATTCCTTAATAAACTTACCCATTGGCTTAATGATAACTTCAATGATATTGTCATCGGTGGATGGCAAGATACTGATGGAGAAATATTTGAACTTTTCTTTATTAAAAGGGAACGTAAAATAGTAAAGGAGGATAAAGATGGTATGTGTTGAGATTTTATATAATGATGACACGGAACAGATGTATATTGCTAAAAGCTATATAGAACAGAAAGGATTTTTAAAGCTAAACAACATTAAGTATGAGGACAATCCTAATAACACGGTTTATATTCCTTTAGGATCAACAGCAATTAAGAGCATAAGAGTATCACATTGGTCTGAAGCTGATGATGCTAGGGATACTGAAATTAGGAGACAACTTACAGGACACTCTTTTACAGCTTGGAATTGGAATGATGAGATAGATTTATACAAACCAGAGGAGGATAAAGATGGTATGGCTGAAGATTGATGGGATTCAAATGGAATCTAATGATCCAGTATTAGATTATGCCGATCCACGTTTAGTAGAGCATGAAAAACCACAGATATACACTTTAAAGGTTAAGATTGGTAATATGGTGTTGGAAGGGAAGATGCTGAACGAATTCATTGTTGTGGATGACGAAAAGTTAAGTAAAGCTTACGAACATGCTAAAGAGTTACAAAAAGCTAGAGAAGAAGGTTATAAAGCCGGCTTAGCACAAGCTATTAGTATATTAGAAAAGGAATTAGAGGAGGATTAAACCATGGACGATGTAAGAAACAAGAAAGAAGTATATTTTGCACAGTATTGTAGTAAATGTAAATTTGGGCCGCTTGAGGAGCATCAGGATCCATGTGATGACTGTATAGAGCAGGGTTGGAACGAAAATTCCCATAAGCCTATTAAGTTTGAACCCAAGGAGGATTGATATTTATGGCGGAAGCAAGACAGTGTGATCGTTGTAATGAATTTTACTCGATTAATGATAATAATGAAAAACGCGGTGAGTATCATCCTATAAACTTAAGTTATAAAATACCGGTAGGTTCTATAACATTATATGACAATAACGTTAATAGAATAAAGCATTTAGATCTCTGTCCTAAGTGTTCCAGAAGTCTTATAGTTTGGTTGAATGACTATGGGCAGTATGAGGAGACTATATTAGATAAGTTGGTAGAAACTGATATTGCAGAGGTAAAGGATTGTAAGCATTGCAAGTATGATGAATTGTGTGATAATGCATTTACAGAAAACGACCCATGTTATTCTTGTAATAACTTTAATAATAATTTCGAACCTAAGGAGGCTAAGGAATGAAAGAACCTACATATGATAAAGGTAACAGCGCCATTACAGAACGAATACTTTATATTTGTAACCGTCAAAAGTGTCATGAGTGCTGTGATGAGTGTAGACATACGTCAGATATTAGGTATGCTAAAAATTTTGATACTGTATACATGAATGATGTTATGTATATTGAAATGGAGGATGAAGATGCTTGACGGTAGAAAGTATGTATTAAATTTAAACTCCGGTATTATATTTGGCAATACGGCCTATCCAGAGGAGCGGGTGCTTATAGAGAATCCTAGATATTTGGACTTTAAGCATGATACGGATGGGATAGGCATGCTTGTGCATCTGGAAGATGTGGATATTGATCCTGTCATCATAATGGATAGGAAGCAGGCCAAAATGTTGATTAAGGCACTTAGGCACGCTATTAGGAGGAATAGAAAATGGAATCGAAAGAAATAGTCTATTTAGTAACTCAAGAAACTGAATATGGACATGAGCATGCTGGAGATCTCGGTATATTCTCTACTAAAGAAAAGGCTGAAAACTATATTAGATATAGACAGTCTATAACTGAAGGTTTGATATTTCATACAACTGAATTTGTTGTAGATATTCCTCATGATTTCCTTTGGTTTTTACATTTGGGAGAGGAGGAGAAGAATGGACGATATTAAAGAGATAAGGCTCGGAATAAGAGTTGACACTGACACGAAAGCTGACATTGATAATTTCTGCCTCTCACACAATATGACTATAAGTGAAGTTGGCAGGAAGGCTTTGATAGCTTATATGGATGCTGTTAAAAAGCATGATGTTGAGCAGTATGACAAATATGTGAACGATTGGAATTCGCACTAAATACATAGCATATAATAGAGAGATGATTTAGCTCAGTTGGTAGAGCATCTGGAAACAGAGGGTCGTAGGTTCAAGTCCTACAATCATCCTCTATTTTATTTTGCAATTAAAAGGAGGTAACCAAGAAATGAAGAAACAGATTTTAAATGGTGCCAGATTGTTAGGAGGGAAGATTCGCAAGAACAGCCCTCTTCTTTTAACGATTGGTACAGTAATCGGCGTGGGCACTGTTATATTCACCACAGCCAAGTCAACAATCAAGGCAAAAGAGGACATTGATGACCTAATGTTCGACGCAGAAGAAGATGGAACAGCCGTTAGCAAGAAAGATATTGCTAAGGTGATTGTGAAGGATTGCTGGCCTGTAGCTTTAGCAACCGGGGCAACAGTAACAATGACAATCAGCAACCATAGAATTAACTCTGAGCGTATCAGAACAGCCACAGTAGCTTATGAATTCTATAGAGAAGCATACGACACATACAGATCTAAGGTACGTGAGAAGCTGGGTGAAACTGCAGATGAAGACATTGACAATGATATTTCGTACGAGAAGGCAAAAGCTACTTTTACTCCATTATCTATTAAGGATACAGGAGAAGGTAGCATATTATTTATGGAGTATCATTCTGGAAGACTATTAAGAGCGTGTCCTAATTATATTCGTGATTGCGAAAAGCAGTTTAATCAGTTAATGCGTGGTTCGGATTGGTTGAACTTTAACAATTGGCTAAATATTTTAGGCGTTGACATGCTCAGTGATGAGTTTGGAGACTTATTAGGATTCCGTGAGATATACGATAAGGACTCTTTAAATGTATATTTTGATAGCGGTGATTTTGTATTACCTAACGGCGAGACGCCTACAATAATAAAGTACAGAGATAGATTATGTACCGAAGATGACCGTATATGTTTAGGATATTGAAATATGTTCTGGCTGAATTATATTTTTGGAATTTAAAGAATAATAAAGATGAATTAGGCATACCAGGAGGTAAATAATATGAATATTAATGGATATTTTGGTGTTAGGTCATTGGAAGCAGTCGTTGGTGGAATTAAGTCACTGGATAGTAAGGCTCAGGTAGCTCTCTTCTTGGGAGTGGGCCTGGCTGTTTATGGATATTTCAAGTATGGCAAGAAAGACCAGAAATAGTCGCAATTTATACAATGTATAAGATGGGAAACCTTTATGGTTTGTAAACAAATTAATTTTTATATTTCAAGAAAAGGAGATTAGAATTATGGCAACAAAAACTAAGAAGGAAGAAACAAAAGTTGAGAACATTGAGGAAACTGAAGTTCAGGTAGAAGTACTTGACGAGGAAGAAGTTGATGTGATCGATGTATCTGAAGAACCCGAAGTGAAGGAATCACGATGGGATAAGGCAAAGAAATTTGGTAAAGAGAAAATCTTACCAGGGCTGAAGAAGGCAGGTAAAGCTGCAGGACTTATAGCGATTGGCGCAGGAGCCACGCTTGGAGTACTGGCGGTTTTGACCAAGCCTGACGGAACTGAGTATGATGCTCTTCCGAAGGACGATGATCTTGTTCCAGCGGATGACTTCATCGAAGGCGAGGCAGAGGTCGTTGACGAAACTGAAACTGAGTAAAGTTATATTTATCGAACGAAGGGAGCTTACATGCTCTCTTCTTTTTTCTTTTAAGAATAGGAGGATAAGAGATGATTGATATTTTAACAGAAGTAATAGTGAACTTTGGACTTAGTAGTTTAGCAGGTAACATAGCAACGACACTTATAACTAAGAGTGATAAAAAGATATTAGATAAGATAGGCATAGGACTGGGAACGGTGATTGTTTCATCGGTAGCTAATGATATTTGTACAAAGCATATTAAGCAGAAGATCAATGATTTTAAGGATAGCATAACACCTGAGTATATGAAGGAGGACGAAGATGGGGGAGAGATTTCAGAATAATTCATTCAATGCAAAGAGAGCCCAGGCAAGAGATGAAGAACCTAAAAAGGAAGAAATAGTTCCTAAGAAGGTTATAGAAGGTGAGGCTAAGAAGATAAAGAAGCCGTTAGGTCAGAAGTTCTTAGACACTTTCGTTCAGGGAGATATTACGGACGTAGCAGGACACATAGTCCATGATATTTTGATTCCATCTGCTATAGAGACGTTGGCTGATATGGGTCATAACCTCGTAGACGGCATGATTTATGACGATGATGCACCAGCCAGAAGCCGTTCTAGACGCTCTAGGAACCGCGAGAGGACGTCTATAGACAGAGGCACGGGTAGAAGTACCAGGGACCGTGATAGAGCCCGTCAGCACAATCGTAGGACGTTAAACTTTGATGATATTTTCCTTGAGACAAGAGAAGAAGCAGCAATGGTATTGGAAGAACTTCAAAGTAGGATTAATGACTATGATAGAACAACTGTAGCAGATCTGTATGATGCGGTCGGCTGGGACCACGATTATACGGAGGGGAAGTATGGTTGGTATGACCTTGATCAGGCAAGGATCATAAGAGTTAGAGACTCAGAGGGTTATGGATATTCCCTAGAGCTCCCTAAAGCAGAACTATTAGATTAGGAGGTTGATATGTATACTGTAGGAACTGGTTTTATTGTATTGATATTTGCATTGTTGATCCTGGGCTTCATGCTTGGATACGCATATGGAATAGCATATACATTACGCAAGATAAGAGAGAAATGTCTACATCAGGTTTATATTCATGTGATGAACGCTTTAAGAGGTGTAAAGGAGGATTAAAGATATGAATATTGATCACGTTATATTAACAAAGGCTGCTCAGGAAATGGAGATACCTTTAACTATTGTGAGGGACGGTAAGATTATCAATGACTTCACAAATCCTGATAGATTATTTACTATGCTTCAGGAGTATGGTGATAAGATTGATATTTTAACAAAAAAGACAAAAGCTTGGAAGCGTGCTGCGATAGTAACAGCAGTAGCTACTGGATATTTGATCGCTAAGAACAGAGACCTTAAAGCTCAGGTTAAAAAAGCCCAGAAAGAGGCAGAATCGATAGATTTGTTCGACGTAATAGAAGAGAATGATATTTAGGAGGATTAAAGATAATGAACAAAATATTTAACAACGCAATTAAGTCTGCAAGTCAGGCTATGATCAAGCTTAAGAATGCTAAGAACACACCAAAGATATTGTTAGCAGCAGGTGTAGTAACTGTTGTAACTAGTGGTGTTTATGCCTGTGTTCAGACTCTTAAGGTAGAAGAGAAGATTGATGAAGCAAAAGAGAATATTGATCATGTAAAAGAGCTCAAGGAAGATGGGGAGTATATTGTTAACACAGAGACAGGAGAGACTGCAGAGTATACTCCGGCATTATATCGTAAGGATATGGCGTTTGCTTGGACTTCAGGTGTTTGGTCTATTGCTAAGTTATATTTGCCTTCTCTCATTGGTACCGGCATTGGTATTACAATGATAGGTGGTAGTCACAAGATTATGGCTGATAGACTTACTCAAATGACTCTTGCATTCACAGCAATGAGTGAAACATATGATAGATATCGTCGTAATGTCATCAGAGAGTATGGAGCAGAAGTTGACGAACGAATGAGGATTGGTCTGGAGACTAAGAAGAACCTCGATATGAATGTTATTGATCCAGAGACAGGCGAGCTCATTAATAAGCACGAAAAGAAGCTTGACGTGGTTTCTGATGTAGGTAATATTGCTTCACCTTACACGATTATTCTTAATGACTGTGGATTCTGGATAAATAGTCCGACGTACGATTCAACTAACGTTGATATTCGTCTTAACAATCTTCAGCGTATTCTGACAAGAGATCATTATCTCTATTTCTATGATATTCTTAAAGAGTTCAATATCCTTGATAGAGTCAGCACTACAACTATAGCTATGTCACATCAGACAGGTATTATTGAAGGATTTGGTGATGGATATTTGATAGCTAAGCCTATTCCATCTCACCTGGGATTTGAAGACTATTATAAGAAAGGTCTTCTTATGGACTTCAATTGTATCGGTGGTGATTATGTTGATGGCGAATATAAGACATTCAATGAGCTTGTTTATAGTAGGGCTTGGCTCGACAAAAGTCTTTAAGGATTTATATTTACAATGGTCCTGGAGTGAGCATTGTAAGATGGAGGTAGAATAATGAACAATAACTGGTTTATATTCTTCTCTGCAGGTGTAGTAGCTGGCGGTTTCGTCGGCTATTATATTTGCAAGAAGAAGTATCATATAGTAAAATTAGAAGAGGCTGAAGCACCTAAGAAGTCTAGTTTTAAAGAAGAGATTAATAAAGAGTACGAAAGAAAGGTATATGAAGCTTCTTATAAGAAAGAGGATAAGGAAGGAGATGAGGAATGGGAAGAGGCTGAAAAATCTAATCCTGTAGAACCTGAGATGGTGCCTTATGTTATATCTCCGGACAGCTATGTTGGTGAACATAAAGAATATGCAAAAATTGTGTTACATTATTATGAAAAAAACGAGGTACTTGAATATGAGGAATACGATGAAACAGAAGGCGACGATCATTTCGCTGATATTGGCAGTACTATCGGCCATGATGCTATTAATCATTTTGGTGAATTCGAAAAGGACACAGTCTACGTTCGTAATGAAGCACTAGGAAATGATTATGAGGTTCTCTTAGAGCATTGTGCTTATGACGAAGGTGGTGAGGACTAAAAAGATGTTTAGATACAAAAAGACTCAAACAGAATTAGAGAATTATATTCGGTGGTTGTGCGATGACGTAGGGCTGGATTATGGACGTTATAGTGAAGTCGCAACGGCTATGGCTATGTATATATTTGATGATTCTGTTGAAAATGACATTAATAGGACGTGGGATGCAGTTGCAAATCGTGAGGATTTTGAGCATGAGTACGATGTTGTGGTTGATATTCACAATAATGATAGTGCTGGATGGCTTGAAGTAATGGTAGTTTTAGCACGTAGAGCAGCTGATGTCATGTATGATGCCTATGAAGAAGACCAAACTGAGCATTATTTTTGGGTAATGTTTGAGAATTTGGGACTGGATAAGTATGACGATGACCACTTTAATTACATAAAAGTCGTACAAATTTTAAGAAAATTGGACGAGAGGAAGTACGATGATCATGGAAAAGGTGGACTTTTTAGGCTAAAAAGAGGAATGTCGAACATTAGAGAGGCAGAAATTTGGTCTCAAATGAACTGGTACTTAACAGAGAAATACTTCGAAAATGAGTGAAAAATTGAAAAAGGGTGGCACGGTGGCACGGTTCGACAAAAAAAACCTAGATTTTATGCGGGTTTGCGGGCAGCGTGCCACGTGCCAGGCACTTTTCTATCTTTACGTAAGAAAAAAATTACTATATTTTTTAATATTATATAAAGATTGAAAATTTGGGTGGCACGGCACGGTTCGACGGTCAAACAGAACTGTGTCTTTTTTATATGGTGTGCCACGTGCCACGTGCCAGGAGCAACGTTTGAAAAAAGTACTATTTTTATATTTTTGCAACTATTGAGGAAGGAGGAAGTATATCTATGGGTTTAGACTTCCTAAAGATATCCACAAGACCTGTTAAGAAAGGCAAAGACTTATATATTACTGAAGTCTACCCCTCTTTCGTAATTGAAGACAATATTAGTGATCTCATGATTCGAGGTGGCGATTTATATGCTGTATGGGATGAGGAAGCAGGATTCTGGATAACCAATGAGCGTAAGATAGTTAAGATGATTGATAATGAGACTAGGGAGTATGCTAAGAAGCTGGCAGAGAAAGGTGAAGAAGTAAAGCCATTATATATGTCCGATGACGATAATAAGCTTATTGACAAATGGCATAGATATTGTCAGAAGTCATTAAGGGATGATTATGAACAGCTTGATAGGACAATTATATTTGATAACACAAAGCGTAAGAAAGACAATTACGCTACAAAGTGTCTATCGTATCATATGGAAGATGTAGAGACTCCGGCTTATACTGAATTAATTAATACTTTATATTTTCCTGAAGAGAGAGAAAAGATTGAATGGTGTATTGGAGCTATATTTAGTGGAGACAGTAAGACTATTCAGAAGTTCTTGGTAATAACTGGAGAACCTGGAAGTGGTAAGTCCACAATTCTTAAGATTATGGAAATGCTGTTTGAAGGGTATTATATTCCATTAGACACAAAGTCAATTGTCAATGGCGGTTCATTTGCACTTGAACAGTTTCAGTCAAATCCTTTGGTTGCTATTGAACACGATGGTAACTTAAGTAAGATTTATGATAACAGTCGTCTTAACTCAATGATATCTCATGAAGAGATAAGAGTTAATGCTAAGTATAAAGATTCATATTCTGCAAAGTTTGATACTTTCCTGATTATGGCGTCAAATCTTCCTGTTGAGATAACCGATGCAAACAGTGGATTGACACGAAGGATAATTGATGCTGAACCATCCGGTAATAAAGTATCTAAACCTGAGTATAATAAACTTATGAAGCAGATAAAGTTTGAACTTGGTGGAATAGCTAAACATTGTCTTAAAGTATATTCTAGTGACCCAACAAAGTATGATGGGTACAGACCAGAAAAGCAGATTAGTAAAACTTATAGATTCTATGATTTCATAGATTATGTTTTTACAGAGTTTGATGAAGCTGAGTATATTACTTTGGATTATGCTTGGTCGCTGTATAGGAAGTATGTTGAATTAAGTCAGGTTAAGTATCCGTTTGATAGACTTAGATTTAAGAATGAGCTTATGCAGTTCTTTAAAGAATATTATCCTAGAAAGAGGTTTGGTAACAATCCTGTTAGAAATGCATATGTGGGATTTATTAAGGATAGGTTGACAACAAAGAAAGAGATACAGACATCTATTGATATTCCAACATGGCTTAAGTTTGATTCATATTCTTACAGTGTTCTTGATCAATATTTAAGAGATTGTCCTGCACAGTATGCTAATTCGGAAGGCAAACCGATGAAGTTCTGGGATGAAGTTGAGACAAAATTGGAAGATATTGATCCAACAGAGATTCATTATGTAATGCCACAGGTTAAACAACCTAATCTGATTGTTATTGACTTTGATATTCGAGATCCAGAAACGGGAGAGAAATCATTAAAGGAAAACATCAAAGCAGCTTTATCGTTTCCTCCAACATATGCAGAACTTAGTCAAGGTGGGCAAGGCTTGCATTTGCATTATATTTGGGATGGAGACATTGAAAAGCTGAGTAGTATATTTGATGTAAATGTGGAAGTAAAGATATTTAAAGGCAAGTCATCTTTGAGAAGGAGGTTAAGAGAATGTAATGATTTGCCAATAGCAACTATAAGTACAGGATTGCCACTGAAAGAGGAGGTTAAGAAAGTGGTAAATAAAGAGGCAGTAATGAATGAACGTAATTTGAGGAAGCAGATATTAAGAAATTTGAATAAAGAGATCCATGATAACACAACACAGTCTATTCACTTTATTGATAAAATGTTGAATGAAGCTTATGAGTCAGGCATACACTATGATATTTCTGACATGTATAAAGCTATTGAGACATTTGCTGCTAGTTCCTCAAATCAAGCAGAACATTGTTTAAAGATGGTTAGTCAGATGAAATTTAAGTCTGATGAGCCAAGTGAGGATTTATATTCTGAAAGTGATGACCCAATTATATTCTTTGATGTGGAAGTCTTTCCTAATCTGTTTATAATTTGTCACAAACCCAAAGGTGATGGTACAGTCACTAAAATGATAAATCCCACACCAGATCAAATAAAGCCACTATTAGATCATAGATTAGTTGGATTTAACAACAGAAGATACGATAATCATATTCTTTATGCTGCCGCTTATGCTGGGTATACCAACGAGCGGCTTTTTAAATTGAGTCAAAGAATAATTGCTGGTAGTCAAAATGCATTCTTTGGTGAAGCTTATAATCTTAGTTATGCTGATATTTATGAGTATAGTTCAAAGAAGCAGAGTCTTAAGAAATGGGAGATAGAATTAGGTTTATATCATCTTGAGAATCAGTATCCATGGGATCAACCATTAGCCGAGGAGTACTGGAATGAAGTTGCTGATTATTGTGCTAATGATGTTATTGCTACAGAGAAAGTTGCAGAAGCTTGTCATCAAGATTTTGTAGCTAGAGAGATATTAGCAAAGTTGAGTGGTCTTAGTGTTGGAAACACAACAAGACAACATGTAACAAAAATTATATTTGGAGATGATAAGAATCCGGAACTTGTTTACACAGATCTGAGTGAAGAGTTTCCTGGTTATACATTTAATCCAAATAGAAATCCATGTTCTGATTATTTAGGTGAAGACCCAAGCGAAGGAGGATATGTATATGCTGAGCCTGGAATTTATTATGATATGGCTTTGCTTGATGTTGCTAGTCTGCATCCTCATTCTGCTATATGGCTTAATATATTTGGACAATATACACAAAGGTATCAAGATATTATTGCTGCTCGTATTGCTATTAAGCATCATGATTTCGATACTGCTAGAACTATGCTTGATGGAGCTTTGGCTGAGTTCTTAACTGATGAAGAAGCTGCGGATAACTTAGCACAGGCTCTGAAGATAGTAATCAATAGTGTATATGGTTACACAACAGCTACGTTTGATAATCCTTTCAAAGATCCAAGAAATATTGATAATATTGTTGCTAAGCGTGGAGCTTTATTTATGATGTCTCTTCGTAGAGAAGTTCAGAAGATGGGTTACACAGTAGCACATATTAAGACTGACTCAATTAAAGTTCCTAATGATCCAGAACTTATTAAGTTCATCATGGATTATGGAAAGAAATATGGTTATACATTTGAGCATGAGGCAACATATGAGAAGATGTGTCTGGTAAATGATGCTGTTTATATTGCTAAGTATAAAGATGGCAAGAAAGCAGGAAAGTGGACAGCTACTGGTACGCAGTTCCAGGTTCCTTATGTATTCAAGACACTGTTCAGTAAAGAGCCAATTATATTTGACGACATGTGCGAAACTAAGACTGTTTCAACTAGTTTATATTTGGACTTTAATGAGCAACTTGAAGTCGATGAACACGATTATAAATTTGTTGGTCGTGTTGGTCGTTTCACACCTATTAAGTCTGGTTGTGGTGGAGCATTACTTCTTCGTGAGAAAGATGGAAAGTATAATGCTGTTACAGGAACTAAAGGCTATAGGTGGATGGAAAGTAGTATGGTAAAAGAAAATGGCATGGAAGATATGATTGATATTTCTTATTATGCTAAAATGGTTGACGATGCTAGAGCAGCTATTGCTGAATATGGCGATGTAGAAGAATTTATATTTTAAAGGAGAATAATTATGGCAAAAGTGTTTGTAAGAGATGCAGAAATCGATGTAAAGAGAAATGGTTACAAGGCAGTTTATCCCAACTTTAGCTGTGTTGAGAAAGTAACTAAGGAAGGTAAGAGATATAAGCCAAACTATCCTGAGATGACTGTTTATATTTCACAGGAGATGGCCGACAAGCTCGCTGATGAAGGATTCAGAGTAACATCATATGTTAACGATGATGGAGACACAAAGTTCAAGATAGTGGTAAAGATCAGATTTGATAACTTCCCACCAAAGGTTTATAAGGTTGTTGGTAACAGAAAGCCTGTAAGACTTGATGAAGAGATGCTTAGAGATCTCGATAAAGAGCTTCTCACAAAGCTGGATATGACTATCAGTCTTAGTAATGGTGGAGCAACTTATATTTCAACAGCTTACTTCACAGTTGAGGAAGAAGAGATTGATTCTCTTTATAATTGGGATGATGATTTTGATGATGCATTTGATGAAGAGTAGGAGGTAATTATATTTTGGAGTTAGGGCAGCACCAGATTGATGCCGTTAACAGATTGCAGAATGGCAATATTCTTTGTGGTGGTGTGGGAACAGGCAAGTCCCGCACTGCCCTAGCTTATTACATTACTAAAGTTTGTGGCGGTAGAATAAATCCTAAGACTTCTGAGCAATACCTAACAATAACCAATCCTACTGATCTAGTTATAATTACAACAGCAAGAAAGAGAGACACATTTGAGTGGGATGATGAGCTTGCTCAATTTGGCTTAAGTAGAGATAGAGAGATTAGTTATTTTCCTGAGTTAGGAATTTGGATAGACTCTTGGAACAACATCAAAAAGTATGAAACGTTTCATGATGCTCTGTTTATATTTGATGAGCAAAGAGTTGTAGGCAAAGGAGCTTGGGTAAAATCGTTTTACAAAATTACTAAAAAGAATCAATGGATTCTATTAACTGCAACACCTGGAGATGACTGGCAAGATTATATTCCGGTGTTCATTGCTAATGGATTCTATAGAAATCGTTCAGAGTTCTTATCTGAACATGCAGTTTATAATCAGTACATCACAAAGTTTCCTAAAATTGATAGGTACATAGGAACTAAGAAACTTAGTAGATACAGAGATCAAATAACTGTATACATGACATACAAAAAGAAAACAGTTCCGCATAGTGTTTATATTTTAGTTGACTATCCTAGAGATACTTATAAAACAATTTATAAGAAACGATGGAATGTCATAACTGAACAACCTATTAAAAATATTTCTGAACTTTGTGCATTACTTAGAAGAGTTGTCAATTCAGATGAATCTAGAATTGAGAAAGTAAAGGAGTTGGTAACAAAACATAAAAGAGTGATTATATTTTACAATTTTGATTTTGAATTGCAAATGCTTAAAGACATGGGTGAAGAATTACAAATCACTACACGTGAGTGGAATGGACATGATCATCAGGAATTACCTGACACAGATGAGTGGATATATTTAGTTCAGTATGCAGCTGGAGCTGAAGGATGGAATTGCATCACATCTGACACGATTATATTTTACAGTCTTAACTATTCATACAAAGCTACTGTGCAAGCTGCTGGAAGAATAGATAGACTTAACACTCCTTATACAGACTTGAACTATTACTATTTATATTCTCATAGTCCAATTGATCTTGCTATAAGAAGATGTTTGCAACAAAAAAGAAATTTTAACGAGACAAAATTTATAAAAAGTCATTAAAAAAGCTCGCACGAAATACATATGCTATAATAGAGGGGAAGAGAAATATATACGTCTTCTCTATTTTTTTGCCCTCAGAAAGGAGCTTTTTATGGCTAAACGCGAATCAAAGTTCCAAAGTGAACTGATTGAGGAAATCGAGGACAGGTTTCCTGGATGTATAGTCATGAAAAATGATCCTAATTATATTCAAGGAATACCTGACCTTATTATTTTGTACAAAAACAAATGGGCTGCATTAGAGTGCAAACGAAGTGCGCATGAACATCATCAACCTAATCAAGATTATTATATTTCGATTATGGATGATATGTCGTTTGCCTCTTTTGTGTACCCAGAAAATAAGGAGGATGTTCTTGATGAAATGGAACAATCATTCTTACCTCGAAGGAAAGCACGCTTTTCTAGGAGCTAGTCAGTATTCGTGGTTAAACTACGACACTGATAAATTAACAGAGAGGTATTATAATTTTAAAGCTGTAGAGCGTGGTACAAGATTACATGCTTTAGCAGCAGAACATATTAAACTTGGAATAAAGATGCCAAAGACCAAGAAAACATTTGATCATTATGTTAATGATGCTATTGGCTATGGCATGGATCCTGAAGTTCTTTTATATTATAGCAATAACTGTTTTGGAACAGCCGATGCTATATCTTTTAAGAAAGACTTTTTAAGAATACACGATTTAAAGACTGGATTAACTCCAGCTTCAATTAAGCAGCTTTATATTTACGCTGCTCTTTTTTGTTTGGAATATGAAATTATTCCTGGAAACATTGGTATGGAACTTAGAATCTATCAGAACAATGATGTAATCATATCTAATCCTGAAGCGGATGATATTTTCCCAATCATGGATAAGATCATCACTTTCGATAAAGTACTTCAAGAGATTAAGGAGGTTTAGATATGAGTGAAGATAGTTTATATTTAGAGCATCGTGGAGTAAAAGAAAAGTCTGGTCGTTATGAATGGGGTTCAGGTGCTAATCCATATCAGAGACCTTATAGACCAGTAAATCATAATCCGTTTCTTAATGACAAGCGTTCTTTTTATTTAGCATACAGAGATATGCGCGATAAAGGGATGACTGAAGCACAAATAGCAAAGTTTATAGATGAAACATATTTTAAAGGTGAAGGCAAGTTTAAGACAACAGCTTTAAGAGCTTGGGTTACTCAGGGTAAAGAAGCCGACATGGCTGCTAATGTTTCTAGAGCAATGGAATTAAAAGAAAGAGGCATGAGCAATGTGGCTATTGGTGAAGCTATGGGATATCCTGAATCAACTATTAGAACTTGGCTTGATCCTGCTCGTAAAGAGAAACTTAGTTCAACACGAAACATTGCTGAAGTCCTCAAAAAAGAACTTGAAATGACTGATAGCGGAATACTTGATGTTGGTAAAGGCAATGAGAATGCGTTGAACTGTTCTAAACAGAAATTAGATGCTGCTGTTAGATTACTTGAAGATGAAGGCTATAAGAAAACATATTTGCAAGTAGAGCAGCAAGGTAACCTTGGAAATTATACATCACTGCAGGTCTTAACCAAAGACGATATGGAATGGAAAGATATTTACAACAATCGAGATCAGATTGGGTTGATATCTCATTTTCAATCAACAGATGGTGGAAAGACTATTGATGAAAAGCTACCGCCAAAGAGTATAGATTCAAGTAGAATCAAAATTGTATATGCTGAAGATGGTGGTAAAGAAGCCGATGGCTGTATGTTAATTAGACCAGGTGTAAAAGATCTTGAACTTGGTAATGATCAATACATGCAGGTTAGAATTGCTGTTGATGATACCAACTACCTTAAAGGTATGGCCATGTATGGAAAGAAAGAACAGTTTCCTAAAGGTGTAGATGTTATATTTAACACAAACAAATCTAAGGATACACCTATGATTAATCTGGATGACCCAGACCATCAGGTTCTTAAATCATTAAAAGATGATCCAGACATGCCCTTTGGTGCCAATACAAAGCAAATATTTTATCAAGATAAAGACGGTAATAAAGTACAGTCATGCATTAACAAAGTAAATTCAGATGAGGATTGGGAAATATGGAGTAAGAATCTAGCTTCACAATTCCTAGGTAAACAACCTAATCAATTAGCTAAGCAACAGCTTGGTATTGCATATGACATTAAAGCTAATGAATTCGAAACTATTAAAAAGATAGACAATCCTACAATTAAAAAGAAGTTGCTTGAAGAATTTGCTGATGAATGTGATAGCGCAGCGACACATATGAAAGCTGCACCTTTATCAGGTCAGGCAACACATGTAATCTTACCATTACATAATATTAAAGACAATGAGATCTATGCTCCTAACTATAAGCAAGGAGAAGAGGTTGTGCTTGTTAGATACCCACACACTGGTCCATTCGAATCACCTAGACTTAAGGTTAATAACCGTAATGTTGAGGGTAAAGAGATGCTCGGTAATGCTAAGCATGCTGTGGGTATTAATTCTAATGTTGCTGAACAGCTGTCAGGTGCTGACTTCGATGGTGATACAGTTATTGTAATACCAGTACGAGGACAGAACATTAAGACTCGTAGTAGACTAGAAGATCTTAAAGACTTCGATCATCAGAAACAATATGAAGCTTATCCTGGTATGCCTAGAGTAGGCAAAGAAGATAGTTTTAACAGAGGATTAGAGATGGGTAAGGTTAGTAACCTTATCACTGACATGACTGTAGCAGGAGCACCAGATAGTGATTTGGTCCCTGCTATTAAACATTCTATGGTTGTAATAGATGCAGAGAAACACAATCTCAATTGGAAGCAATCAGAGAAAGACAACAACATTAAGTACCTTAAACAGAAGTACCAAGGTGGAGGTGGAGCATCGACTATTCTTAGTCAGGCTACTGCACCAGAGAGAGTAGGCAAGCGTAAAGAGATGGTGTCATACAACATGATGACTCCTGCAGAACAGAAAGCTTATGATCGTGGTGAGAAAGTATACCGTAGTACTAATGACTACTACATACAACCTAAGATTAGCTATGCTAAGATGACTGATGCACAAAAGGATGCCTTCTTTAAGGTTAAGAAGAAGTACAATGAAGAGATTAAGGAGTACCAGCGTATAAAAGACAAGGACCCCAGTGCCAAGGTAGATAGACCTACCTTCCCTAAAGAAGTTATGGGGGTAAAGATTGAGGAAAAAGAACGCCAGCTTGAAGTAAAGCGTATGTCCACCGTCAAAGATGCAAAAGACTTAATCTCAGAACACAATACTGTAATGGAAAACATTTATGCTAACTATGCTAACAACATGAAACAGATGGCCCTTGATGCTAGAAAAGAGGCCCGGTCTACTGGAAACATGCATAGGGACCCCGTTGCAGCAAAGACTTATGAAAAAGAAGTAGAGTCTATTAAGAATAAGGTTAAGATCTCTCAAATGAATGCACCTAAAGAACGTTTAGCACAGGCTATTGCCGATAAAAAGATGCAAGTGTACATAAAAGAGAACGATGACCTTACTAAAGAGCAAATAAAAAAGAAAAGAAACAAAGTATTAGCACAAGCACGTTTACAAACGGGAACCAATCGTGTAAGAGTTACATTAACCCCTAAAGAGGTGGAAGCTGTACAAAATGGAGCCATATCTAATTCATTAATGGTTGAGGTATTCAACAATGGTGATCAAGATTCATTAAAGAAAGCTTTTACACCTTCTTCTAAACGTGGAATGACTTCAGCACAGAAATCTAGAGCCAAAAGGCTTCTTAAAGCTGGTTACACACAAGCTGATGTTGCTGAAGCTCTTGGAGTTAGTGTGTCTACAATACTAAACAATGTTGAGTTTTAGTGTTGTTCATTTCATAACACCTTTCTTTACACAATCAATCATTAAGGAGATTCAATTATGACTAGGTATATGCTGTCTACAAAAGACAACCCCTTCGATCCATTTGATGAGTTCGAAAAGTGGTTGCAATTTGACATCTCTCGTGGCTATCAAACCATTAATGTTTTAGCAGCACGTGCTATCACATCTAATGGTGAACTGTCAAAAGAAGAAGATGAAGAATCGATTAGTGATGCAATAGATGAAATCATTCTTGAGTTTCCTATGATTGATTACATTAAATGCACAAAAGAATACTAATCTCTCTTTTCAGCTCTTTCCTTTCTATCAAAGCAATGTCGGAGACTGCGGGTCTTCACTCTTTGATAGGGGGGAGGGGGCCTTAAAACAAACACCCCCCTTTGCTATAGATCG
>Ga0265300_10001057_pt1 | contig 27189 bp, 18 predicted proteins | sample AusTroGonzalo_MG_FD_193482 | JGI IMG/M metagenome (GOLD analysis project Ga0265300, IMG submission 193482) | Bovine rumen microbial communities from tropical cattle in Woodstock, Queensland, Australia - Gonzalo_03 | ecosystem: Host-associated > Mammals > Digestive system > Stomach > Rumen ...
TGGGAGGGCACTGAAAAAGCCCTCTGTTTGAAGAGGTAACCTTGATTATTCATTAAAAGCAGATTGCATATAGCCGTTACATACGGATTTGCAATCTGCTTTTTCTATTTCACTCTGTGTTCAGCAATCCCCTCAGAATGGATTTATACGGCTTATTAAAGAGCCTTTCTAAGAAATGTACTCTTTGCTCAGATTAGTTTGAGTATTCTCTTGATATTTGCGGCAAAAATGGTGATAGCTCCCTGCATTTGCATGGAATACAGACCGTATGACTCTGCCCTGTCATATCCAAACACGTGTTTCAGTTCCGCATTCTTGGCTTCTATCTTGTATCTTTCCCTAGCCTTGTCCTTGAATTCATCCGTCTTCTGGAATTCCAAATGTCTTTCCTGTTCATCAGTCCTAATGGAAACACTGTATGTCTTGCTTTTAGCCCCGTCCTTATAGCATCCTTCCCGATGAGCACAGCTCTTACACTTCTCCACGTCAAAGAAGTATGTCCAAACCTGATTACATTCACCATCCTTCTTTCCTTGCTTAGCCTTCTTTATGGCCATATGACCAGCAGGGCATACAAACATGCCGGCATCCTTGTTGAAGCCAAACCTACTATCATCTTTCCTATTACCATTGCTAATGACCGGATTTAGCTTGGAAACCAGTTCAAATCCATTGTCCTTGTCCTCTGAAAGTATCAGATTGTCTTTCCCGGAATAAGCCGTATCGCCAATTACAGTATCCACCTCCATGCCATTATTGCGGCTCTGCTCCACCAGTTCCTTTAACTGTGGACCATCACCCTTTTCGCCAGATGTCACTACTGCTGCTGTAATAATCCGCTCGTCGCTCATGGCAATGTGCGTCTTGTAGCCGAAGAATGAACTGTCCTCACTCTTATGTCCAATACGCGCATCCCCATCCTTGGATGTAGTATAGTGGTCCTCTATATCTTCAAGCGTCTCTTTCAACATGTTGATGCGTTGTTTGACGGCTGGCACCTCGGTAACACTTGCATTGCCGGATACTATATTCAAAAGTCCTTTTGTATAGTCCAGCTCATGGACGAGGTCGTCATCCTCGTTCTTCTCCGGAAGCGTTCCCTTGATCTCCTCGTCGGCATTGTACAGGGCCTTGCGTAGTTGTTTGGAACGCAGACGGAGTATCTCTATAGGAGTGTATGGGTTGGATCTTGACCCCGTATGTGTCGCATCGACAATAATTGTCCTTGACTTGATGATTCCTTTTTCTATGGCAATATCCACAGTTTTCTTGATGAGCAGATTCAACAGGTCCATATCCTTAAGACGAAGTTTACGGAACTTGCAAAGGGAGCTCGGGTTTATTACATCTGCCTCAGGAGCCATTCCTAAGAAGTATTTGAAGGACATGTCATAACGGGAGCGCTCCACAACATCCACGTCGGAGATGTCATAGATAACCTTGAGAAGAAGGTACTTGAACATACGGATGGGGGACTCGGCCATACGCCCATTGTCTGAACAATACTTATCTAACAGCTCCTGATATACAAAAGAGAAATCTACCAATCCATTGATACGTCTCAACAGATTGTCTTGGGGGACTACTATATCGTACAAGGCATTGTACTCACTCAATACTAACTCTTGTTGTTGTGATAGCATAATCTAATCCTTTTATTCTGTAAAGGTACAAAAAAATCTGCACATAGCCAAATTTTATAGCGACTATGTGCAGACTTGAATTGTTAAAAAGAACCTAACGGGACTTTTTCAGTGCCCTCCTGGAAGGCGGGGATTATTCTTATCTTAAAGCAAAATGCTTTAAATTCCTAAAGCACTTTTGGCTTTGCTGGCGGCATCATCAATGGTCTGACCAGCCTTATCCTTGGCAGCAGCCTTGGTGTCCTCAACGGCCTTGTCAGCAGCAGCCTTCGTATCCTCTACAGCCTTGTCGGCAGCAGCCTTCGTGTCATCTACCACCTGGTTAGCGGCAGCCTCGGCACTCTCACCTAATGAGCTCAGACCGTTCACGATGCTCTCGGCAGGAGCCTCAGTCAGGGCAGCTACGGCAGATGTCACAGCAGCATTGTCACCGGCAAAAGCCTTGATCTTCTCTGCATTGTCCTTCAGGAAGGCCTGAATCTGAGAAACGAACTGCTTAGCAGCCTCGGGGTTGGCACTAATCAGCTCCTTGATCTTTGCCTGTACTGCAGCCAGAGCCTCCTGGAACTTGTTGGCGTCTTGTGCCTCCAGATTCTCTGTCAGCGCGTTGATGGTGCCGGCAATCTCGTCCTCTACGTTCACTACTACTGCAGAGTCAGCGGCCTCTGCACTTGCCTGTGTCTTGTTTCCGCAAGACGCAAAACCGATGGCCATCACTGCCATCACAACAAATAATACTTTCTTCATGACACTAAAATTTAATTAGGTATAATTGATAAATCGCAACAAAAGTATAGCATTTCATTCAAAAATAGATAATATTTAGTGTATTTTTAAACTTTTTTGTACTTTTGCACCCATGACAACATTATCTTTTAAACCAAAATTGTTTTCCACGTTGAAGCATTACGACCGTCAGCAGTTCATGACAGACCTGTTGGCAGGTATCATCGTGGGTATCGTGGCCCTGCCTTTGGCCATCGCCTTCGGTATCGCGTCGGGCGTGACACCGGAGAAAGGTATCATCACTGCCATTGTGGCAGGTCTCATTGTTTCCGTCTTCGGTGGATCGAAGGTGCAGATCGGTGGACCAACGGGCGCGTTTATTATTATCATATATGGTATCATCCAGCAGTACGGCTTCGAAGGACTGACCATTGCCACACTGATGGCGGGTGTGTTCCTCATCATGTTTGGCGTGCTCCATCTGGGTACCATCATCAAGTACATCCCATATCCCATCGTCGTGGGATTCACGTCGGGTATCGCCCTCACCATCTTCACCACGCAGATCAAGGATCTCTTCGGCCTGACGATGGCATCGGTGCCTTCCGACTTCATCGAGAAGTGGATAGCCTACTTCTCCGCCTTCCCCACCATCGATTGTTGGAGTGCAGGCGTGGGCGTGCTCAGTGTGGCGATCATCGCCCTCTGGCCGAAGATCTCCCGCGGCAGTGCGGCGGGTAAACTCCCTGGTAGTTTGATCGCCATCATTGTGATGACACTCGCTGTGCTCCTGCTGAAGCATCAGTGGGGCATCACCAGCGTCGAAACCATCGGCGACCGCTTCGCCATCTCCAACCAGTTGCCTGGTGCTGAGGTGCCTGAGCTCACATGGGACATCATCAAGGGCCTCGTGTCGCCCGCCATCACCATTGCCATCCTCGGTGCCATTGAGTCGTTGCTCTCTGCCACCGTGGCTGATGGTGTCATCGGCGACCGTCACGACTCGAATACCGAACTCATCGCCCAGGGTATGGCCAATCTGGCCAGTCCACTCTTCGGCGGTATCCCTGCCACCGGTGCCATCGCCCGTACGATGACCAACATCAACAATGGCGGTCGCACGCCCGTGGCGGGTATCATCCACGCCGCCGTGTTGCTGCTCATCTTCCTCTTCCTCATGCCGTTGGCACAGTATATCCCCATGGCCTGTCTGGCTGGTGTGCTTGTCATCGTGAGCTATAACATGAGTGGCTGGCGTTCGTTCCTGAGCATCCTGAAGAACCCGAAGAGCGATGTCATCGTCCTCTGGGTCACCTTCCTGCTCACGGTCATCTTCGACCTTACCATCGCCATCGAGGTCGGTCTCATCTGCGCCTGTCTGCTCTTCATGCGCCGTATGGCTGAGACCACCGACGTGCGTGTCATCAGCGACGAGATCAATCCCGACGAAGAGGAGAGCGACTTCCTCATGGGCAACCTGGAACACCTCACGATTCCCGAGGGTGTGGAGGTCTATGAGATCAACGGTCCTTACTTCTTCGGTGCCGGTAATAAATTCGAGGAGATCATGAGTGCCTTGCGCCATCAGCGTCCGAAGGTGCGTATCATCCGCATGCGAAAGGTGCCCTTTGTCGATTCTACGGGCATCCACAACCTCACCAACCTCTGTCTCATGTCGCAGGGTGAGGGCATCCAGGTGGTTCTCTCGGGTGTCAACCCGCGTGTGCAGCAAGTGCTCCACAAAGCCCGCTTCGATACCCTCCTGGGTGAGAAGAACATCTGTTCTCACATCACCTTAGCCTTAGAACGCGCCAAGGAACTGCTGTAACGCATTTCCTTATTTCATACAATATAAGTGCAATTTGAGCCGATAAATAGAAATAAAATTGTATTTTTGCACCGTAAGGCCATGGTTCGATAAAGACTTGGTACGTAAAACAATCATATTAGTTACTAATAAAATATAGCTTTATGAAAAATCTAAAACATTTTTTGCTCGCCCCAATGATGATTGTGGCTGGAGCGTTTGCCTTCATGGCGTGCAGCAATAATGATAACGGTAGTGTTGCGCCTGAGGTGTCACCTGCTGAGATTCAGAAGCAGTGGATTTGCGACTACGCTGAAGAGGGTATTGATCCTCTCATGGACGAACCCTACAACCGTACGGTGATGGCATATGAGTTCTTCGCCGACGGTACGGGCTATTTCGAGTTCTACACGCTCTACGACGACCATTTGGTACGGGCAACGGCAACACGTAATTTTGATGGCGACTTCACCTATACCATATCGGGCAACACCATCACCATTCAATTTAACGGAGAGGGTGAAGGTGGATGGGATCTGAAGTATGCCAACGGTCGTCTTAGAGATATCTTCCCTAATACCTATGTCCCCTCTACACCAGAACAGCAGGCTGAGCTTCTCAAATGGTGTCAGGAATGGGATGAACGCGTCGAGGAATTTCTGTAATCGCTCGCCCGAGAGGGCACATAACCGTAAGCTCGTGCTGGGGCACACCCCCGGTGCGACTTTTTTTTTGCCTGGAAGTTTGGAGAAATGGATTTTTTTCCTTATCTTTGCAACCAAAAGGTACTGAAATGATGGTTTGAATACTAAAACAATTACGAATATGAATAGATTAATGCAATGGGTGATGGCCGCTGCCCTGATCTGCGGCTTGAATGTATTTACAGCGTGTGATGACAATAAGGATCAGCCCATCGATAATCAGGAACGTCAGGCATTTGAGGCCGCACTGTCGAGAGCATTGGATGAGGCTTCAAAGGATGTCCGCCTTGAAAAGGGCAGCGAAGTGCTTCAGGGCTTGACCGATATCGTAACGAGTCTGGACGAAGAGGCGCTGAAGGAACTGAGAGATGAGGTCATCCAAACCGTCTTATTAAACGCGGATAACGTCTTCTTTGAGAATCTGAGTGACGAAGAGAATGCAGTGGTGCATAAATGCCTGGTAGAGCGTTTTGCCATGACCGAGGAAGAATATAGCGAGCTCGTAGGATTTTTGATGCTAGATGCCTATAAGGTGTTCGGCCATCTGAAGGTGACCTTTAAGGACGGTAAATCCACACTGAGTGAGAGCGACGACTTTGTAGTTGAGAACATCGACAAGGACGGACGTAGCACCAGTCTCACGATCAAGTTCACCGATGTCAACGACGGCGTGCGCTTCTTTGTCACTCGGGTGCAAGACATCACCCCCATCTGTTTCCAGTTCCCCAAACAGGTTGAGATTATGCTGAAGACTGCTGACGGTCTGGAGATGCCCGGTACCTTAGACCTGAGTTCGAAATCGCCCTTCCAATACATCTCGGTCATGGGGGATGAATGGCATGCTGCATTCTCACTGACCCCTATTTTTGATGGTCATCACGATATCTATGACGTGACTTTCGACCATTCTACCGAGAATGTCCTCAATGTTGACATGGATGTAATCCTCGACGGCGTGGAGAAGCTCAACTTTACCGCGAGAGGTGCTCATGATCTTGATATCGACATCAAGAAGTTGAATAGTCTCAACAGCGAAAGCTCCTTTGTCGATTTCCTCTCAGTTTTCGATGGCGGTGTCGTAGATGAGCTTCAGGCTGTCATCAACAATGAGATTGTTGTCAAAGGGAAGATTAACGATTTCTCAACCTGTATGAAGGCAGTTGATAACATCCGTATGCTCTCTGGCACGAATCCCGGATTCGCCGCCATAGATGTCTATACACAGCAGATGAACGCCAGTATGGACGTGGGTTACTCGCTGAAAGGTCATACCACTGCGGCCAGTTGTAACTTAGTGACCTACCGCGTGAGTCCAGATGCTGAGGAATACCTGCCTTATGTGGCCCTGCAGTTCCCAGGGGAACCTGCGCCCATGGTGGCCTATGACCGTATGAGTGAGCAGGACAAAGCCAACTACAGGCTTCTCCACAACCATATCAATGCGCTCGGCATGGGAGTCAAGGATCTGCTTTCCGCCCTCCGGGAAAAAATACAGATAATCAGTTCGTTAGACGATATGATATGAGGAAGGCCGTTGTGATACTATGGCTGGTGCTGGCGCAGACCATTATGGCCCAGACCAAGATCGTTGTGCTGTCGGATCTCCATCTGACGGCACCGGGCTTGTTGGTGAACGACGGTCAGGCTTGGAAGGATCTGCTGGCTACTGACCGCAAGCTGCTTGACTTCAGTCAGCCTTTGCTCGACGAGGCGGTTGAACGTATCAAGACCATCCAGCCGAAGCTGGTACTGATCACGGGCGACCTGACGAAAGACGGCGAGACGGTGAGCCATGAGTATGTGGTGAAGAAGCTCGACGAGCTGAAGGCGGCAGGTATCATGACGCTGGTCATCCCCGGCAATCACGATATCGACATGGGTGAGGCGGCGGTGGCCTACGATGGTGATAGCACCACACCAGTGGCATCGCCCTCACTGGAGAAGTTTGCCAGCCTCTATGCCGACTATGGCTACGGCGCAGGGTCGGTGTTTGATGGCGTGTCGAAGACCTACTGTTGTGAACCCGTCAGCGGACTCGTGGTCATCGGTATCAACTCTGGTAAGGATGCCAGTATTTCCACAGAGACGCTCGACTGGGTGTGTGAGCAGGCTTCTGCCGCTACGGCCGCCGGCAAGAAAGTCATCGTCATGATGCACCATGCGCTCAACCAGCATATCACGAATGCCGATCGTTTTGTCAGTGCGACGATCATCGACCATGCCGACGACATCCGGAACCGGCTGATTGAGGCTGGGGTGAAGGTGGTCCTGACTGGTCACTTCCATACTTCCGACATCGCCAAGGATTTCAATGAGAGTCTGACGGAGCCGATCTATGACATCGCTACAGGCTCACTGGCGTCGTATCCCTGCGATTACCGTGAACTGCTGTTCAGTGCCGACATCTCTACACTGGAAGTGGCGACGGGCCATATCACCAGCACGTCGGGCAACGACCAGTTCTCGCCCGACAGTGCGAAAGTGCGTCTTCATGAGGCCATCAAGCGTCCTGTGAAGGAGAAAGGGATGGAAAAACTCAAGGAGAAGTATGGTGAGCAGGGGGCTTCCGTTCTTGAACCGACGGTCACGGTCTTGGCGAAAGAAGTGGCCGATGCCTATATCATCCATGCCGAAGGTGACGAGTACAAGGTTGATACAGACAAACTTCTTCAACAGTTCTCCACCGACCTGATCAACAACCTCATGCCTGGCAGCTATGATCTGTTCTGCAGTATGCTGAAAGACCTGTCGCCCTATGGCGTCGTAGGGCGGGAGAACCAGACTGACGACTTGTCGCTGACCATCGACATGGGGCCACCGGTGCCGACGGGAATGATGGCCGTTGGCCGTGCCATCGACAGCGAACGCTGTTATGATCTCAACGGTCGGCCGTTGCAGGCTCCACCTGCGAGAGGTTTCTATATCCGTGGCCAGAAAAAGTATATGGTCAACAAGGTTAATCATTAAAAAACGTTTTTTTGTTTTGTATTGTGCTCACTTATTCGTACCTTTGCAGGCGATTTGAAGAATTGAAATTGTATGATTAAGAAAATAGCTTTTCTGTTGATGACGCTTGCCGTGGTGGTGAGCAGTTGTAACAACTACGAGACCTATGGTGACAAGAAGGAGAAGGAGCGCAATGCGATCTCCAAGTTCATCTCTGACCACAACATCACCGTCATCAGCGAGGATCAGTTTAATGAGCAGGGGCAGACAACCGATGTTTCGAAAAACGAGTATGTGAAGTTCGACAGAAACGGTGTGTATCTGCAGATCGTGCGTCGGGGCTGTGGCTCGGACCTGGCTGACGGCGGTCAGGCCACTTTGGTATGCCGTTACGCAGAGATGAATATCTTTGCTGATACGATCCAGTCGTATAACAATACCCCGGCTTATGCCGCTACGCCCGACAGGATGTTCATCTCTCGTGCGACGAGTGTGTACAGCGCTCAGTTCTTAGATGGCATAATGATGAATACATATGGTGCGACAGTGCCTGCCGGTTGGCTGGTGCCGATGCCGTTTATCAAGATCGGGCATCCGACGTCAGATAATGAGGAGTGCTCGAGGGTGCGTCTGATCGTGCCGCATACGCAGGGACACGCTTATTCGTCGAGTAATGTGATACCTTATTTTTATGAAATTACCTACGAAAGAGAAGTTTAAAATATGACATTGATTAAATCTATTTCGGGCATTCGCGGAACGATCGGCGGAAAGACCGGCGACACGCTGAATCCCCTTGATATCGTAAAGTTTACAACGGCCTATGCCACCTTTATCGGCGGCCAAAAGATTGTTGTGGGTCGTGATGGCCGTATCTCAGGTCTGATGGTACGTAACGTGGTGGTGGGAACGCTCATGGGTATGGGCTATGATGTGATCGACATCGGCTATGCCACGACGCCTACCACTGAGTTGGCCGTGAAGATGGCCGGGGCTGATGGTGGTATCATCATCACTGCCTCGCATAATCCCCGCCAGTGGAACGCCCTGAAGCTGTTGAACAAGGATGGTGAGTTCTTGACGGCTGCCGACGGTGCCGAGGTGCTGCGTCTGGCTGAGGCAGAGGATTTCAACTATGCCGAGGTGGATCAGCTGGGACAGTTGACGATCGACGATACGTTTAACCAGCGTCACATCGACGCGGTGCTGGGTCTGAAGCTCGTGGATCGTGAGGCAATCAAAGCCCGGAAGTTCCGCGTGTGTGTGGATACTATTAATTCCGTGGGTGGCATCATCCTGCCTGAGCTCTTCAAGCAGCTGGGTGTAGATTATGAGATCCTGAACGGGGCATGTACGGGTGACTTCGCCCATAACCCGGAACCGCTGGAGAAGAACCTGCTGGGCATCATGGATAAGATGAAACATGGCGGCTTCGACCTGGGTATCGTGGTGGATCCCGATGTGGATCGTCTCGCCTTTATCTGTGAGGATGGCGTGATGTTCGGTGAGGAATATACGCTCGTGTCGGTGGCTGACTACGTACTCTCTCATACGGTGGGTAACACGGTATCGAACCTGAGTTCTACCCGTGCCCTGCGTGATGTGACCGAGAAGCATGGCGGTGTCTATACCGCTGCGGCTGTTGGTGAGGTGAACGTCACCACGAAGATGAAGGAGGTGGGTGCCGTGATTGGCGGTGAAGGCAACGGTGGTGTGATCTATCCCGAGAGCCACTATGGCCGTGACGCCCTTGTGGGTATCGCCCTGTTCCTGTCGAGTCTGGCCCAGAAGGGTTGTACCGCCAGTGAGTTGCGCAAGACCTTCCCCGACTATCAGATCGCGAAGAACCGTATCGACCTGACACCGGAGACGGATGTGGATGCCATCCTGGTGAAGGTGAAGGAGCTGTTTGCGCAGGATCCTCTTGCCAAGGTGAACGATCTCGACGGTGTGAAGATCGACTTCCCTGACAAGTGGGTTCATCTGAGGAAATCGAATACGGAGCCGATCATCCGCGTGTATAGCGAGGCGAAGAGCATGGCTGAAGCGGATGAGTTAGGAAAGAAACTGATGCAAGTGGTTTACGATATGCAATAAAAGAAAAAGGGACTTTGAAAGGTCCCTTTTTTTGATGCTTAATCTTGAAGCAGGGATGAGAAGGCCTGCAAGGCCTTGTTAATAGTGGAAATAGCTTCCGCCATCGTACCGTTGATCCGTCCGCCTGCAGCATTGAGATGTCCGCCGCCGTTGAAGAACTGTTCTGCCATCTGATTGGCAGGGAAGTCATCTACCGACCTGAGACTGACCCAGATGAGGTTCTCCTTATCGGTGTCTTCACGCAGGGAGATGGAGAGCTTCAGTCCTTTAATCTGCTGCGGGATGTTCACCAGTCCCTCTGCATCGCCCTTGATGAAATGGAAGCGCTTCAGCTCCTCACTGGTGAGGGTGTAGTAGGCGGCATGATACTCGGGCAGATACACCAGCTTCTCGTACAACACGTAGCCCATCAGACGGATGCGGTTCTCGCTGTAGTTATGATAGACATTGCGATAGATGCGGTCCTTGTCGATGCGCTTTGTGAGCAGCTCGCTGATGATGGCGAAGATCACCGGACGGCTGGAGTTATAGGTGAAGCCGCCCGTATCCGTCATCATACCACAATAGATGGGTGCTGCAAACTGCTTGCCTACCTTGGGGAAACCGCCTAACTGCCACACCAGACGGAACACCAGTTCGCAGGTGCTGCTGGCCTCCGGTTCGGAGATGGTGAGCTCTGCGGGCACATCAGGAGAGAGATGGTGGTCGATGAGCACCCGCTGGGCTGGCGTACTGAGCAGGGCCGACTCCATATCCTCCACACGACTGGCGGTGTTGTAGTCGAGACAGAACACGAGGTCTGCGATCTTAAAGAGCATGTCGGCCTTGTCGCGATGCTTGTCGTAGCGCACGATCTTCTCGGTGTTGGGCATCCATTTCAGGAAGTCGGGATACTGGTCGGGCACAATCACCACGGGATCCTTGCCGATGGTGCGCAGGTATTCCGCCCATCCCAGACAGGCACCGATGGCATCGCCGTCAGGACTCTTGTGACAGGTGATGAGTATCGTCCCGGCAGTAGAAATCAGCTGGCTCAGACGGGCCAGCTGATCTTGTGTTATGATGTCTATATTCACTTTAAAATAGTTTGTTCGGATAAACACCTTCATCTACCAGCTGCTTGATGCGGGCCACTGTGGTGTCGCGATCAGCTGCATAGGTCACGCCGAACCACTTGGAAGTGGTGTCGAGCACCTCGACGGTAGCCGTACCCTCGGTGATGAGTTTGTTGACCATCAGGGGGATGAAGAACTCGGCCTTCAGGTTCTCCATGTTCTTCGGATCGCTGAGGAATGTCTTGAACTCTGCCTCAGAGTACTCGAAGTAATCGGGGGTGAAACCCCACATGTTCATAGAGACAGGGGTGTTGTCGGCTACCTCTACCCACTTGCCGTCCTCATCCTTATAGCGGATGGACTCAGTGGCAGCACCGGCATTCGAACCGTCCGCTGCACAACGTACGATCTCCGTACGCTCCACGACGGTGGTGAGATGACCCTGTTCGTTCTTTGAGCAAATGCCGCGTGCTACGGTACCGTTCTCCGACAATGTGTTGCCGACGCGGAAGCCTACCATCGCATACTGGTTCTTGGCACCCTCGGGGAGGTTGGCCAGATACTTACCAATGACCATGAAGGCATCGCGATTGTAGAAGTCGTCGCAGTTGATGACGCAGAACGGCTCCTTGATGACATCCTTACCCATGAGCACAGCGTGGTTCGTGCCCCAAGGCTTCTGACGACCCTCAGGCACAGAGAAGCCCTCAGGCAATGCATCGAGTGCCTGGAAGCAGAGCTCGCACTTCACCTTTCCCTCATACTTTGAGAGGATCTGTGTGCGGAACTGCTCTTCGAAATCCTTTCGGATCACCCATACGATTTTGCCGAATCCGGCCTGGATGGCATCGTAAATACTATAGTCCATGATAGTCTCTCCATTGGGGCCCAGACCATCGAGCTGTTTCAAGCCGCCATAGCGGCTGCCCATACCTGCTGCAAGCAGAAAAAGCGTTGGTTTCATATTGCTTTATCAATTAGTTTGTTATAATTGCCTGCAAAAATACAAAAAAGAATTTGATTAAGGTGCGTATTAACGCGCCTTAACAAAATTTAGAACGGATAGCCGATGGCGAAGTGGACGGTTTGGAGATCCTTGAAGTTATACACATTGAAGAAATACCTGTCGATGCCATTCATACAGGGCGCGTGGATGGCAAAGCCCCAGTCGAGACGAACCACCAGGAAGCCGAGGTCGTAACGCAGACCGATGCCTGTACCGATTGCAATGTCCTTCAGAAAACGTGAGGGCTTGAACTTCATGGTGTCAAACCAGGCGATGAGTATTTGGATTTCCGTCGGGTCCATACCGGAATTGTACATCTCGTCAATATCCTGCTGAGTGAAGAGGGACCTCATGCGCCAGATGTTTCCCGCATCAAGGAAGACGGCTCCCTTCAGGTTGCCGAAAAGCGGGGCGCGGTACTCCAGATTGGCCACGAGTTTCATGTCGCCATTGCGCAGAAGGTAGAACATCTGCTTGGAGACACGGTCGTCAATACCAAAGTCGGAGAAGGCACCAGGACCGATGTCGCGTACGGCGAAGGCACGGATGGTATTGGCACCGCCCACGTAGAACTCTTCGCTGAACGGAGCTTCTCTGCTGTTACCGTACGACCAGATGAGACCTGCGTTGACATGGCCCACGAGTTTGGCCTCTTCACCCATCGCCCAAGTCTTCGTGAAGTCTGTCTCAAGCTTCAGGAACTGGGCGTAAGGATTATTAAAGAGACGTTTGCCTTCGGCATTAAAGTCCTTGCCGAACACCACACCGCCCAGCGAGATAAGGTTACCTGCTTCCTGAACGGTGGTCTCCCAGCGGATGGGGTTCTTCCGGGTGGAGGGACTGGTGTAGAGGTAGGTATAGCGCATCTTGGGGATGAAGAAGTCGCCCATCGTACGTTCAAGATAAGGGTTTTCCTTCATGACTGTTTCGAACTTATCCGTGATAGAGTTCTTGAACTGATACTGTACTGTCAGTGGCGAGAACTCGTACCGACTGGTCTCTGTCTTCTGCCAGCTATAAGTCCATTCACCAGACATGATGAGCATCTTATAATAGTCAGGACGGCTCACCACATCGGCTGATACTTTTGCATAGGTGGTCGGTGTTGCGTAGAACCGTTTGCGGCGGATAGGGCGCCCGTTCTTATCACGCTTGATGCGGAAGGGGTCGTAGAAGGGAATGAGCAGTCGCGGGAACTCGAGTGACACGTCGGCACCTATCTGATAGTTGCTCTCGCGTGAGTTGTCGCCCAATGAGAAGTCGTAAGAGCCATGTAGGTTGACATCGAGTTTCTCCGCAGCACGGAAGGTGTTACGCTTGGTCAGACCGACCTTTACCAGAGGACCATAGCGGCCGTTGGTGCGTCCGATGACATTGCCTTCGATGTAGAAGTCGTAGGGCTTGTCGAAGGTACAGGTCAGACGGAGGTCGAGGGTATCGGTATCAGGACGTGGCGTGAAACGGAAGTCGGTATTGCTGAACAAGCCATTGGAGTTGATCAGTGACGCTGACTCCTGCAGCTTTTCATAGCTGTATTCCTGACGAGAACGAAGGCGCATGTCCTTCAGGACGACACTGGGGCGGATCGGTGATTTCTTGCCGCTGTAGTGTATGGTCAGATGACGACGCTTGATGGAGTCGGTCAGCTGGTCGGCATATGACTTACGGAACTGGATGTCGATGTTGCCGATATACCATTTGCGAAGGGCTTCAGGCGGGAGTCCGTGAGCCAACTGGAACCTGAGGTTGACCTTGTTGCTGACAGCGAAGGTGTCGGCGAGATAAGAGGCGTAGTTGGTGTTGTAATAGTAATAGCCGTTGTTGCGGAAGAGCAGACTCACCCGATTACGCTCTGCATCCAGGGCGTTGACACTGAAGGGGTCGTTGCTATGGATGGCCCGTTCTTCACTCGTGGAGTCGATTAATGCCTGCATCTGCTCTGGGAAGTTGACATACTGAAGCGTGTCGATGGTGTAGAGGGAGTCGAGGGTGACTGTATAGCCGATCTTACTCTTCTTCGGATTCTTCTGCGGGAAGGTCTCGTAGGTGACGTCGCCGCGGAAATAACCATTGTTCCTCAGTACCGAACGGGCAACTGAGGCACGCAGTGTGGGATTCACCTTACTCATCAGGACGGGTGGGGTTCCAAAACTCTTGGTCATCCATTTGGCGAACTTGGAGTCTTTGCCGGCATACTTGTTATATACCCACAGGTGCCAGGACCAGGGTACCGTGATACGGCTGCTGCCGAAGATCGAACCGTTCGGCTTAGTGGCGAGGGCAGCCTCTATCTCTTCCTTGGTGGTACTGATATGTTCCTCATAAGGATTGTTTTTCAACGTGTCTGTCCAGACGGTACGCTTCAAACCCGTGAAGAGCTGGTCGTCTTCAGGGATGCCCTTCGTCATCGAACAAGCAACTAAAAGTAAAAGGGTAAAAAGGTAAAAAGGTAAAAACCTATAAGCCCTTGCCTTCTGCCACATGATATGATAACTATACTCTTTCATTTCTTACTTTCTTACTCTTTTATTCTTTTACCTTTTCCACCTTGATGGTGTCTGTCTTGATACTGTCGCGCTGTAGGGTGGATGGTGGTATACCCATCGGTCGTCTCAGAGGCTGCACCTCTTTCTTCCAAGGCTTGAAGATATCCCAGAAGTTATCCAACTTGCGTCGCCAGATGAAACCGCCTCCGTATTCGCTGGTATAACCATCGAGCCAGTCATAGACGTTCTGGTTATAGAAGAGCTTGATATACTTTGTGGCGTCCTGATTCAGACGGTATTCCATCAGCACATTGTCGAAGAACGACTGCTTCTGGCCAGGGATATTGGAACTGCCTGTGGATACCTTTCCGCCAATCTGCACCTTCAGACGGTTGTCGAAGAAACGCTTAGAGAACTTAAACGAATAGTCGGTATGCATATTACCCGTCGCATCGGTAGTGTTATCGACACCTACACTGAGGTCAAGGGTCTTCAGGGCATTGCCTGCGATGCTGTTGATCTCGCTTTGCAGGAACGAACTGAGAGCGGAGTTCATCGAGAAGCTGCCAGTGTTGCCGTCAGCGAGATACATGCCTGTGGTCAGCATCGCCACTGCCAGTTTGCTTCGTTCCTCGACTGACATCGTCGTTAGTTGGCCGTTGATGGCATTGTCTTCCGGTGCTTCAATGGTGAAGACCACACCCATGTCTTTCAGGGTCTTTGTGATGGCCACACCGCAGTTGAAGAGCACACTGCGGTTGACACCTTCGTCACCGCCGACAGTTGCCTTCACCTGTTCGGTAGCCGTGATGTCCAGCTTTGGATTATAGGGATCGCCCGTGAACTCCACGTAACTGCCTTCCTTCACGGTGAAGGTCTTTAGGGGGATGACCGGCAATGAGTATTTCATCTCGCCGCTTGAGAGCGTATAACGACCTTTCAGATCGATGCCTTCCGAGTTGTATTTCATGCGGAGATCACCACCACCCATGAGATCGACATAGTTGGACTCTTCGGCATTCAGGTAGCAGACGATACGGGCGCCTTGTGAGATGTTGACGGTCAGGTCGGCTTCGAAGCCAGTTGGCGTGGGTCGTACGATGACGGTCTGGGTAGAGTCGCTGAAGTCGGTAAACTTCACCAGTTCATCCAGGCGGTTATCAGCCGACAGCGGTGAGTCGAGCAGCATATAGGTCATGTCGGTAGAGCCCAATAGATCCAGTCGGCCTCGCATCTTCATCTGTTCCAGAGGTCCTTGTATGCGTGCCACCATATTCACGTAGGCCTTACCCCATGCGATGGCGTCGGGCGTCTGCTTTGAATTGATCAACAGTAGGTTCTGGGCGCGCATCCGCAGGTCCACATTGATATGTTCGGTATTCGTGAAGTCGATGTCGCCCATGAGGTTGAACGGTTCCTCATTATAGGCATAGAGTCCGAAGTTCTCTAACAGCAGATGAGAACCCACGATACGGATGGGGTCGTTGTCGAAACGCATGCGGATGCTGTAGGGGATGCTGATGAGATAAGCTGAATCGACATACACCTCACCATTGACATCGGGATGAACCAGACTGCCGTGAATATCGACTGTGCCATCACCGTAGCCCTCCAGACCGATGAGCTTATCCGGGATGAAACCATTGATGATGGAGAGTGGTGTGTGTGTCATCTTAAATGCGGCATCGATCAGACCTTCGCCTTCATCGCGATAGGTACCACTGAGCAGTCCGAATTCCTCATCGTCGCGCAACAGTCGTGCCTCAATGGCGTGGGCGTTATCCTCTTTCATCATATATACCATTTCGGTGCTGACATTTCCGATGGGAGAACCTTCATAAGTAAATTGTTGCACCGCCATATCGGAAGCCACTGAGAAATGACCCATCTGATCCTGCAGGATGTGATAGTCGCCATTCAGCAAACCCGACATACGGGGCAGGTAAGGAATCACCGACGTGATCCGCTGCAGGTCGATGCGGTTCACAGAGACGGTGAGATCCTGTTGCATTGTGGAGTCCTGATTCTCTGTATAGATCTTAACACCCGTCTTATCGTCGGCTATCAGGTCGATATTGGCCTGGATATGTTTGTTGCGGGCCAGGAAGATATAGTTGTCCTCATTGAGATTAAACTCCTGATAACCGATTGTGGGACGCTGGGGCAGCAGTTTGAAACGCAGACCGTCGGCCTCCATCTCTGCCGTCGCCCCGATACGCAAGCCCAACTTATCATCCTTGTCGAAGAATCGCAAGCCTGCCAGTGCCCCATGGCTGTGGAAATGACCATCTACGAGGCAGTTGAACACAAACTGCGGGTTCTTGCGGTTGTTGCGCACCTGGCCCTGATAGGTGAGTCGGTCACCTTTATGGATCAGGCTCAGACGGATGGTGTCGATACGGGTGCTGTCATAGTTTAGAGAGTAGATATGACTTGCACCGTTGATACCTGTCTCTGGAGAGGTGGTCAGATCGATACTCATTTCTTTGAAGTCGATACCGATGGCTCTGAGGAAATTGGCCACAGGGTTCTCTCGTTTGCTTTCCAAATGGAGCTTCATCACAGGAAGTAGTACCTTGATGGCAGGCTGGTTGATGATCCTGTCCTCAAACTGGGCTACGATGGAGTCGGATAACACATTGACCTGCTTGAGCACCTGTTCGTAGGCGCCCATCGCATCAAGCTTCAGGATGAAGTCACCACTCTGTGCTCTGACGACGGTGGTGTCGGTATTCAACTTAATCAGGATGCCCACGTCGCCAGGATTGTAAACTTTCTTGCCTTCCTTCACATACAACTCGTTGAGGCGTCCGCTGACATAGTGGGTCTGTTTCATGTCCGTGTTGATGTCGAGACTGCCGTAGGTTCCGATCGTCAGGTGCTTGTCCACCAGTCGCATCTGGAAGAGATCGGCTTTCTTCAGGTTAGCACTGACGTTGCCATCTATCTTCTTGCTGCTGAGCAGCATGTCAACAGCCACATTGCCGTCGAAGATCTCATTGTGTCCTGTCAGACTGGCTTGCGCGCGTCCGTCAGAAAGCGTAGCCGAGGCTGTCAGGTTGTCGAGGTTCATGTAGCCGTATTTCAGCAGTCGAACGTTAGCATTGGCATCCAGACGACTCTTGTTTGAGAAGAAATCTGTGCCATGGCCCTTGGCATTGATGTCGGCAGAGAGGGTGTAGATAGAGTCTTTAGGCAGAAAGTGGTGGATGTTCAGTTCGTTGATGCTGAATTTGGCATCGTAGGTCATCAGTTCGGGTGTCAACGCGCCCTTGGCATTGACGGGGATGAACGTACTGCCTTTCAGCTTCATATTGCCTTTACCTTCGTGCAAAGTCATGTCGGCCGTATAGTGCGTGCCGTCAGCTTTCAGTCTGCCGTCAATCTCCATCCCGTTAGGAATACGATAGGTACCGCTCATCTTGGGGTCTATCAGGGCTATCAGGAAGTTCAGTTCCTGAGTCTTGCCTTCCACCTCGATGTCGGCCTTCATACGGTTGATGTCTGTGACATCCTCTGCCTTTCCTTTCAGTGAGGCATGTACGGCTGTGGCTAAGTCGATGTCGATGCCTGTCACATCCAACTGTTTCATGTTGCCATTGATGGAGCCTCTGATGTTCAGCGGATGATTTGGGAAATGCTCCATGAATTTCTGAGGCAGTTTCCCTACATACTTCTCGATATCCTGCTTGCCTAACTGTGCGAAGAGGCGCACCTTCATCTGACCAGGATGCTGCTCGTCGAAGGCAGAGAGGTCTAAATCGGCTTCTGCCATGATGTTCGAGTCAGAAGTCTTCAGAGTGGTCAACGGCAGTCTGATGTGGTTATAGGCAGAGTCAAGGGTGATACCGCCAGTGAACTCATTCACCTCAATGCCGCTCTTCTCCCTGATAAAAGTCTTCCGTACGAAGAACGAAGTACTGTCTGGCGTACATTTGATTCGATCGATACCAAGACTGATCTTGTTGAGGGCGATATGATTGTAATCGAATCCTTCTGTCTCAGGCTCGAATCGGTTGTCGTAGGCCAAAGAGCCGTTGTGCCAGTCCAGACTACCCACTTCGTAGATATTGTTGCCGATGTCGATATTAGCCTGACGGGCCACAAACCTGTCTAAGTAACCGCTGACGTTCAACGTGTCGCCTGGCAGATGGAGTTTGAAACCTGTCTTGCTGATGGTGAGACTATCCGCGTTGATGCGCCATTTCAGGGTAGAGGGCGTCGTATCAGCTGCTGCCGTATCGCTGAGGGCGATATCGAGACGAGCCTGCTGTAATCGGGCACCGTTCACCTCTACGGTCTCCTTGTCGAGATCGATGCCTTTTGATGAAAGCCACAGCTCCTGCAGGTCTCCCTTGATACGCAGGTCGCTGATGAAGCCATTGGTGTTGATACGGGCCTGATGGAACGAGAGCTCATCGATAACGACTCTGCTACGGAATAAAGGCAACAGTCTGACATCGGCCACGAGACGGTGTACGTCTGCTATCGTGTCGCGTACCTGAGGCAAGGAGTCGTTTTGTTTGATCGCCTTGAAATCATCCAATTGCAGATCGAGCGGGAAAGCCAGACTGACGTGGCCTACTGAGATCTCCATGCCTGTCTTCTCTGAGGCAATGGCTGCCACCTTCTTCACTGCCCAGTTCTGAACGGGGGGCAGATAGATCAGTACGGTGAGTAGTAAGCACAGCAGTATGGGTATAAGTACCGCAATCCCAATCCACTTGATGACTTTCTTCATAGGCTCATGGGGTTGGATTGGTTTTCAGAATATACATATCGGCACAGAAATGCGCCTCGTCCTCATAGTCGATCCAACCGGTGATCATACTCGTCGTAGCCTGATCGCTCAAGGCTGCCTGTTGAATCTGAGTCATCAGCTGTTCGTTACGGGAAGCTAAGCTGTAGAAAGAAGTCTCCCCGTGCAGGTGATGCCTGATGGCAATCTCACCCGTGACGATATTTGGGAGGGTATAGACAAACAGCGACGGACTGGGATAAAAATCACCGGGCAGGATTGATGCCAGATAGTGTTGATCGGTATCGATCGAAGCGGAGTGATTGAAAAGGATCACCGCCCGTTGTTCATTCTCCGTAGGCAGCTCGTCCTGCTCGTATTTCATCAACAGCTCTGAAGCAAGGAATCCCAGTTTGCTCAAGCCGTCCATCTTATAGAATTTTGGATAGTCGCCCACATAAGTGCGATAGAGTTCTGTAAGCAGCGCCTTACCTGTGGCTGTAGCGGGCTGATACTTCCCGTCGATCGTCAGCCCCTCTGGTGTTATCGTCACCCGATGGGTCTGACGGGTCTGAGGTATCTTTGGCAGCTGTTTCTGAATCTGTTCGTCAGCAGTGACTAATAGTGCCGCATTACTGCCTCCGAAGCCGGAGATGAGTTTCAAAAAGGTGCGCTTATCGGTATGCCTGGCTTCTGCTGACACCTGGATGGGTACTGAGACACCTAACTCCTCAAAACCGCGTGTTCCCAAAATCGTATGATCTTCGAGGGCATGCATCGTGAGAACGGTTTCCAGGATGCCTGCAGCCCCTAACGTATGTCCGAAGATGCCCTTGTAACTGTTGACGGGAATATCAGTGAGCTCAGCCCGATTCAATGCCACTGCCTCCATCTGGTCCATAAACATCGTGGCTGTGCCGTGGGCATTCACCAGTGCCAACTCGTCTTTGTTGATTTGTTGGAGTAGGGGCATCATGGCTCGATAGGCTCCCTCACCTTTATTGGATGGGGTACTGATATGATGGGCGTCATTGCGGATCGTTCCTTCTACGAGGGCCCACTTCTTCTTGTACTCCGCTGCTTCATCACTTGAGAGAATCATCGTGGCTGCAGCCTCACCTAAGTTCATACCCAGGCGCTCGATATCGTATGGACGACAGGGGTTGGCATCCATCGACTTAAACGATTGGAAACCAGAGATGACAAAGCGGGAGAGTACATCAGCACCTGTTACAATAGCATAGTCGTAAACCTTCTGTGTCAGGAGGCGCTCTGCTAAGATAAGAGCGGAGAGACCTGACACACAGGCGTTGCACACCACAATAGGTTCTGTTTCAATACCCAGATGCTTCGCAATACGCTTAGCACTCTCGCCAGGATGCAAGATGGCGGATGAGGCTGTAGGGTCACCCAACAACTCTACATTCGCCTTCGTGGTGCTCAGGATAAAGACCACCCGTGGGGAACTGATCTCAAACTCCGTCTCGGCCAGTGCCTCACAAGCCGATTCTATCACCAACGACTCAAAACGGGTATATCCATCGCGCGCTATCAGATCATTCAGATCTTTGGGGAGGATTGCTGCCGTGAAAGGTTCTGGAATACCCCACAGACCCTTGTAGGAAGCAAGGGCAGAACGCCCCGCCTTCACAGCTTCGATATTGGCTTTGGTGGTGATGCCAAACGGACTGATGATGTTATCGGCAAGCTTATAGATCATCGTGCTATTGTTTAAAAGCCTGCCATAACGGGTCATCGGGGAGGGGAGCCTCTACGGTGATCCGTTCTTTTGATACAGGATGAATAAACTCCATCCTTCGTGAAAGCAGTGAGATGCTGCCATCGGGATTACTACGGGGGGCGCCATATTTCAGATCACCCTTGATGGGACAGCCCATCGCTGCCAACTGACAGCGGATCTGATGGTGGCGACCTGTCATCAGCTGCACTTCCAACAGACTGTAGTTATCTGACTTCCCGATGAGGCGGTATTTCAAGATGGCTTTTTTAGAATTCGGCTTTTCAGTGGCATAGGCATACGACTTGTTCTGCTTCTCATTGCGAACCAGCCAGTGCTCGAGGGTATGCCACTCGCCATCATCCACGAACTTTTCACTTCTCACTTCTCTCTTTTCACTTCTTACGAGGGCCCAATACGTCTTATGCACTTCACCCTCGGCGAACATCTTGTTTAGACGGGTGAGTGCTTTTGAGGTACGTGCGAAAACCACCAGTCCTGAGACAGGACGATCCAAGCGATGCACCACACCCAGGAACACGGCTCCAGGCTTCTGGTACTTCTCTTTGATATAGTCCTTCACAATATCAGAAAGGGGGCGATCGCCAGTCTTATCACCCTGTACGATCTCCCCACTCTGTTTGTTGACTATGATAATATGGTTGTCCTCGTAAACGACCTCCATACTCTAAATTCTAAAATCTAAAATTACATGTTCATACCACCATCAACCTGAATCACCTGACCGCTGACATAGCTTGACAGATCAGATGCCAGGAAGGTAGCCACGTTGGCAATATCCTCTACCTGACCGCCACGGCGCAGAGGAATCTTGTTGATCCACTCCTTACGGATGTCGTCGGGCAGGGCCTGAGTCATTGCGGTGTCAATGAAACCAGGAGCGATGGCGTTGGCACGGATACCCTTCGGGCCCATTTCCTGACCGATACTTTTCGCCAGTGCAATCAAACCAGCCTTTGAGGCAGCATAGTTAGCCTGACCAGCATTACCATGAACACCTACCACTGAGGCCATATTGATGATAGAACCGCCGCGCTGACGCATCATGATGGGCACACAGGCATGGATGAAATTGAAAGCCGACTTCAGGTTCACGGCAATCACAGCATCCCACTGCTGTTCCGTCATACGCAGCATCAGACCGTCCTTGGTGATACCGGCATTGTTGACGAGGATATCAATTGAACCGAACTCCTCTTTCACTGCCTTCACCACTTCCTCTGTCTGAGCAAAGTCTGCAGCGTTAGAAGCATAGCTCTTAGCTTTCACGCCTAAGGCTGCAATCTCCTGCTCGGTCTCCTCGTTGACTGCGAGGTCAGTAAATGCGATGTTTGCGCCCTCAGCGGCGAACTTCAGTGCGATAGCCTTTCCGATACCGCGTGCAGCACCTGTAATCAGCGCTGTCTTACCTTCTAATAATCCCATAATTAATGTTTATTGTTAAATGTTTATTGTTTAATGTCTCTGAAACTTACCCAGTGCACCATAGACCACCTTTGCTACCTGGGGCTTCGTATCTTCCTCCTTCATTCCGTGTGCGATACGTCCATAGATATAAGGTACTTCCAGTCCCTTGATACAATAGTGGGTGATGTCGGCCACAAGATCTACATTGTCGATGTCAAACTCACCATCTTCCTTACCTTCCGTATAGACCTTACGGAAGAGTTCGATTTCGGCATCGTCAAAATGCTTACGCACCTTCTCTACCATCCAGATGTTACGGAAGAACTCTGCACGCAGGTTACCGTTTCTGACCACCGTCTCGCGGATCATACTCAGATGGGTATAGATCAGTTCGATGATTTTATCCTGGGGCGTAATCTTGCGCATAGCCACCTCGTCGAGCTTGTCGCTTAAACGCTCCAATTCACCCTCGATGACTGCATAATAAATCTCCTCTTTGGATTTGAAATAGGTGTAGAGTGTGCGCCGCCCTTTGCCTGATTGCATAGCAATATCGTTCATGGTGGTGTTCTCCAGTCCGTTCTTGGCAAACAGCTGGCGGGCAACATCAACTAACTTCTGTCTCGTTTTGGATATTGACATACTTTGGCTCCTCCTTGGATTAATGGATTGCACATAGCAATTACAGTGTGCAAAAGTAGGATTTTTCTTTGAATTGAGCAAGAAAAAAGCGGTAAAAAGTTGTAAAAACGGTGATTTTTCAAAAAAACAGCATAAATATTTGTGTAATTCGAAAAATCTTCGTACCTTTGCAGCGCTTTTCAAGAAAAGCCCTGCGAAATCAGGCTTCGCCTCAGCAAAAAGCAAGTTTTCTGCATTCGGCTCGCACTGATTTTGTTACCGCTTAAAAACATCGCGGAGTGGAGCAGTTGGTAGCTCGCCAGGCTCATAACCTGGAGGTCGCACGTTCGAATCCTGCCTCCGCAACTACAGCAGCCGGAAGGCTGCTTTTTTTGTTGCTACGCCAGAATTCAATCCTGCCTCCATAAAAAATCCGGTCATCAAGTTTTTACCTTGACAGCCGGATTTGTATAGTTCAAGAAATAGATTAATCTACTTCATTTTACTCATAACCTTCTTAAAGTACCTATTGGTTGCTCGAACACTGTACTTCATACCTCCGTTCCAGGAGCGAATAGCTTTTTCAATGCTATTTGTCGGGTTATGATACGATTGAATCAGAAGGAACATCTCTTTCGACTTGGCTACACTATAGCGGTCGTTCATTTCAAAGCGCTTCTTACTCTTCTGCTTCTTCAGGATGTCATTGCATTCCTTTACGAGTATCGGAGTAATCTGCATCACGCCTACGGAGTTACCACTCACGGCGTTCGGATTCCCTTCGCTTTCCACCTGGATGATAGCATCCATGATCGGATTCCAGTTAAAAGCTTCTGCTTTCTTACTCTTTGTCGCATTACCACCTGCTAAAGCTGTGGTGCAACACATGGCAAGGGTCAAAATGACCAAACTTGCTTTCCTTACTATTTGAATCATATCTCTATACTTTAGGCGGATATCTCATCGCGAGAAACCGCGTTATCCTTTAGATTTTCTCATCAAAGAGCGACGTAAAATCGCATAGATTTTCTCAAATCCGCTGCAAAGGTACGGACTATCAACGAGTTATGCAAGTTTTTTTAGGTTTTTTATGAAAATTGTGTTCGCACACATGATTTATGTCAAGAAGTGTAAAAACGGCAAAAGTGCTCCAAAAGTGCCTCGGAAGTGCCTCGAAAATCAGTCTAAATCAACTACAGTAATGCCTGCACCACCGAACTGTACATGCTCGTCGCGGAAGTGCAAAACATTAGGTACGGTGGCCAGATATTGACGTATCAACTGGCGCAAGATACCTCCACCAGTACCATGTAAAATGCGCACACGACTCATTCCTATCAGGATGGAATCATCTAGGAAATGCATCACCGCATTCACGGCCTCGTCGCCTCGCATACCTCTCACGTCGAGGTCCTGATGGAAGTTCTGCTTGTGATCCTCCATCGTGGCTCGTGTCATGTGTGAAGTCTGAATGGCTAAGTGTGCATGCTTATCGGCAGGATTTGCAGGTGCTTCCTTAGCCTTCTCCGTACGTTCAAGCTGCTCCAGTTTAACCTTGCTTCGCAGACCGCCAAAGATGACCGTTGCCTGTTTGCCCTGAATGCTTTCAATCTCTCCGATACTGTTGGTTCCCTTGATGCGTACGTTATCACCCTTTTCCAAAGGATGGTTGGTGTCGTTCAGATTGGCTTTTGCCCTTGCTGCCAGTTTCTCGCTGGCTATACGTTCAGCTTCACCCTTCTTCTCCTTACGCTGGGCTTTGCGAGCCTTACGCTCCTCCATCTGGCGCAGTTTCTTGGCAAAGTCCTCCTCGCTCATCAGTCCACGTGTATCGTCATTCTGTACCTGCTCACGGAACTCTTGCAACTCTTCACGAATCTGGCGCGTACGCTCCTTCTCTGCCTGGGCTTCTTTGATCTCGCGGATGGCGTTTTCGATCTTACGGTTTGCCTCTGCCAAGAGTTCGTCAGCCTGTTGCTGGGCGCGCTTCAGAATCTCCTTACGTTCACGGTCAATCTCCTCCAGATTGTTCTCATAGCGCTGGATATGACCTTCGAGCGACTTTTCATGCTGGTGGATGGTCTGTCGCTTACCTTCCCAGTAACGCTTGTCTCTCACGATGTCCTGCAGATACTTGTCGCTTTGGATATAGTCTGAACCCACGATGTCCGAGGCATCTTTGATCACCTCCTCGGGGATACCCGTCTTGCGGGCGATCTCGATAGCAAAAGAGCTGCCAGGTTGTCCGATGGCCAACTGGAACAGTGCCTGCATCTGATGTCTGTCGTAGAGCATCGCACCGTTCACCACGCCAGGGTGATCCTCGGCGAAGTGCTTCAGGTTCTGATAGTGGGTGGTGATCACACCGAAGGCCTCCTTCTGCCAGAACTGCTTCAGCATAGCTTCCGCGATGGCACCGCCGATGGTGGGTTCCGTTCCGCTACCGAACTCGTCTATTAATAATAAGGTGTGTGCATCGGCCTGCTTCATCATCTGCTTCATATTCATCAGATGACTTGAGTAGGTCGAGAGGTCGTTCTCAATGCTTTGCTCGTCGCCGATGTCTATCAGGATATGGTGGAAGAGTCCTGTGGTACTTCTGTCGCCGATGGGGATGGGCAGTCCGCACTGCAGCATATACTGCAACAGTCCTACCGTTTTCAGACACACCGACTTTCCGCCCGCATTCGGACCGCTGATTATTAAAAGTCTTTTGGGTTGGGTGAGGATAATATCCAATGGCACCACCTGCTTTCCTTGCTTCTCCAGCGAGAGCTGCAACAAGGGATGCACGGCTCGGATCCAGTCCAGATGAGGCTTGTTCTCCACCACGGGCTCGAAAGCCTTGGTGAGCTGTGCCAGCTGCGACTTGGCGAAAATCAGGTCGATCTGTGCCAAAAACTGATACGACTCGAGAATCTCAGCCACATGGGGGCGCACCTCGTCGGTAAACACCGTCAGGATACGAATCACCTCGCGGCGCTCCTCGGCCTCCAGCTGGCGCACCTTATTGTTGGCCTCCACCACTTCGGCAGGCTCGATAAACACCGTCTTTCCCGTGGCACTCTCATCATGCACGATACCGTTGATGCGGCGCTTCACCTGAGGTGCCACTGGCAACACCAGTCGCCCGTCGCGCATCGTGGGGGCAGCATCCTTCTCTACCAGTCCGTCCTTCTGGGCGGCGTGGAGGATGGTATATAAAGTACGCGAGATCGAACCCTGCGTCTTCTCCAACTCATGACGGATGCTGGCGAGGGTCATCGAGGCGGAATCCTTGATTTTTCCGAACTTGTCGAGGATGGAGTCGATGCGGCGGATCATGGCTGGGAAGGTCATCACCCCCTCCGTCAGTCTGTGTAAAGCAGGGTAGGGCGTCTCTTCATTCGAGTCCTCAAAACTCTCTCCACTCTCCACTCTCCTCTCTCCACTATGATTCAGATATCTCACGATGTTCGCAATCGTCTCCAACGAGCGCCGCAGATCCCACACCTCATCCTCTTCCAGATGCGTACCCTCCAGTCGGATGCGGCTCACGGCCTCTCTCACATCGAAGAAATACTGCATCGGGAAATCGTCTTTCTCCTCCTGCAGCCTACGGAACTCGCGCACCTGCGTCAGCCATTCGTTCACTTGCACGGCATCTGTGGAAAAGGCAATCTCATCTACCTTTTCCTTACCCAACGTACTGAGGCAACGCTCCTTCAGCAACCGTCGGATTTCATCAAAACCGAGTTTATGTTCGAAGTTATTCGGATAAATCACGGTGCAAAGGTACGAATAAGTGAGAGATTTTCCAAATTTATTTGAGAAAATCCGAGCGTGAGTACCTTCGAGCGTTGCTCAAAGGTAGTGCAATTCGGGCAAAAAACCAAATAAAAACAAAAAAGTTGCCTAAAAATTTGTTGGTTTCGAAAAATATGCCTACCTTTGCACCCGCTTTCGAGACATCAGAGCACTGGAGAGATGGTAGAGTGGTCGATTACAGTAGTCTTGAAAACTACCGTGCTGAGAGGCACCGGGGGTTCGAATCCCTCTCTCTCCGCAAAAAGAGCTTAGCAAATCGCGAGGGCACTGAAAAAGTCCCGTTAGGTTCTTTTTAACAATTTACTTCTGCACATAGTCACTTAAAGATTTGGCTATGTGCAGATTTTTTTGTACCTTTACAGCATAAAAGAGTATGCTTATGCTGTC
>Ga0265300_10001059_pt1 | contig 27148 bp, 21 predicted proteins | sample AusTroGonzalo_MG_FD_193482 | JGI IMG/M metagenome (GOLD analysis project Ga0265300, IMG submission 193482) | Bovine rumen microbial communities from tropical cattle in Woodstock, Queensland, Australia - Gonzalo_03 | ecosystem: Host-associated > Mammals > Digestive system > Stomach > Rumen ...
ACTGCTTGCACCTGAACTTCTGTTCCACCTTGATCATCATCTGAGCGCAGACCCTTGTACCGTCCGTCTCGATGCACTTGTGTTGACAACTTGCGCAGCAGCGCTTCACTTTCACACCATGAGCGTTTCGTACGCTCGTAATTCGAATTTCCTTAGCCATAGTCTTAATCCTGTATGTTTAATTCCTTTTTCAGTTCCTTAATCTCCTTCATCTGCTCACGAATCTGTTTCTTCTGGTCATCAATGGTCTCCTTCAGCTCGTTCACCTCAGCCTGCAGACGTTTCACCAGACTTCCATCCTTAGTTGCCTCGACCATCGTCTTGATTTCATCCTTGGTCATAGCCCCTAAACGGTTCATGCCGACGTGAACGAAGATACCTTCTATCAGGCTCTGTACGTCGTAGTACATGTAGCCCTCGCGTTCCAACTCTACTGAGTAGCCGTTCACCATTGTTCTCACCAGCAAGGCAATGCGCTTCGATGCCTGCTTCATTTCTTCTGTCTTTTTCATACCTTATCTATTATTATTGTTCAACATACTCTGAAAAACCTCTTCACTCTCTTGCTCCTCATCCGGCTCAAAAATCAGAGCCAAAGCAACGAGCGTTCCAACGTATATAATTCTTCTTTTCATATTTGTTATTTTTTTATTTAACCCTTTTGGCTTACGCCGCTTTCCCGTTTGGCGGGAAAAGCTCAAATGTCCTTTCGACGATGCAAGGACAGTGCAAACCGAATGCAGAGAGCTCGCTCTTTGCTGAGGTGCAGCCTGTTCTCGCGATTTCCAATTGCAAAAGTAGTCATAATAATCATGCACAACCCCGTATTCCGTAAGTCCGTAAAAGTTCCGTAAAATCCTCCGTAAAGTTCGTCTCTGCTTTACGGAATTTCCGTAAGAACGGCCTGAATAATGATCTCCCAAAACTTGTCGCACAACTTGGCCTGAGGGTTCTCCTCCATGTCGTAGTAAGCCTCCATTCTGTCCTCTGGTGCCAACAGACGGCTGAAGTTCTTGGGCGTATGGTCGCTGATGCGTAGAGCCTCAGGCCAGTCTGCAGGCGTAATGCCTCGCGCAAAGTCAGCAAAGTTATTCTGATTGATGTTGCCGTCCAAGCGATCCCTCACTACCAGCATCACACTCAGCCAGTCGTTCTTATGGCAGAACATATCCGTCTGTGCTCTCAGCAACTGCAAGCACGATCTCAGCACATCCTTCTGCTGCTCAGCAGCCATCTGACCATAAATCTTTCTGACCTTGATTTCTACAGACTCCATACGGCTGCGGCCATACTCATCACGAGGCCCCTGGTTCTCTGGCTTTGCAAATGGCAAAACCTGATACTGTTCCCTCACCTCGTTCACCTTATTAATAATGTCCTGCTTGCCATACATCAGCCCATGTGCCAACAGCGCACACAGATAATGCTCAGCCACGGCGAAGCTGCCTGCATTCATGGCCATCTTCACCACCTGTTCCTCCCTCACGTACACACCATCAAGGCATACGTACTCACTCAGATTTTTTGTCATGTCATTCGATGATTTGTGAGATATGTGGAGGTGTTCGAACTTTATCTCATGAGGACTCTCACAAACCTCGAATTCTACATTTGTTTACTTCTTCATTTCTTTCAGAATCATTTCACACACCGTTGCTACCAACGCCACCATATCAGGATGGAAAGCCTTTGGGCCATAGATGATGTGTGTACTCTTTTTAGGATTCATGCTCACGTTAATCAGATTCCAGAACGTCAGGCGGTCTGTGAAGTTCAATGGCGACACCTGTCGTACCAGTGCATCAGTAAACTCCTTACCACACAAATCTTCTGTCACTTCCATTGTGGCCAAGGCTCCTACCAGAGCCTTCTCAGTTGCCTTGTCGAATGTTACTTCTTTCATTGCTTATTGCTTTTAATAATTAATAATGTGGCTGTTGTTACCAGCCGAGTGCTCCAATGAAAGATTGCTCCAAAAAAGAAGCACCCGCAAGAACGGACTTTCCGTCTTACGGGTGCAAATTTACGATGTTTTCGTGGGGCGGTTCGTAAACCCTATGTAAACCCTACGATGATTTTTTCACTTTTTTGTCACTTTGCGATACTTCTGATTCGATGCGCTGGGATTCTCAGGATTGGTCATTTCAAGAACACCCATATCGACCAATGGTTGGATATGTTTTTTACGGTTAAACGTTTGATTTGTCAAGCCTATTCTATCCAATATTTCTTGAGCACTTCTTGGTACAGAACAGAAATTCAAAATATCCTTCTGGGCCTTTGTTAATAAAGGTTTTGAACGATGGACTTGGTTCGTTTCTTGGTTCGTTACTTGGTGCGTTACCTGGTGCTCAACTTGGTTCACGACTTCGTTCACGACTTCGTTAGCAACTTCGTTAGTTACTTCGTTAGTTACTTCGTTAGTTACTCCGTTACTTTTTCTACGGAAAACAATCACGAACTCATGCGCCGTTTCATGATTTTCGAACGTCACATCAGGCTTCTCTTCCATCGCGCGAATGATACCAGTTCCTGCACCAGTATACGGCAACAGGTAGTTGGCATTAGTAAACAGGAACTCATTTCTTGGCATTGACGTACCCTTCATAATATCCTCCACGGTCAGGCCATTAGGCAGTTCGCCAGGGCTATGTATCTCCACCCTGTCATCGAAGATAAAGATGCGTATGGGCGCTTTCCAGTTTAGCGACCTATGTACCAGTGCATTCACAGTGAACTCAACCAATGCAGCGTATGGTATTTCCAGTTTACCCAATGAGTTGAACTCTGGTTCCACCTGTACGTTGCGCAGATTCCTCGTAAAGAAGTTCATGATGGTGTCGTACTGATGCAGCAGACAACCCTCCATATCCTCGTCTCTCACCTTATCGCGAAACACGGTGCCGCCAACAGAATTACCCACATAACTGATACACTTGGCAGTATAGGCAGGCAGCCATCGTTGCGGATACTTACCAAACAGCAGCACAGCGGCAACCGTCATCTTACCGTCAGGACGGATAAAGCGTAGATTCCTCAGCAGACCTTCCAGACTGATACCACCCACTACGAAATGAGCCATCTGTTCTACCGTAAAATCGCGCAGGTTCACCTCGCTTACGCCGCTCTTCTGCATCACAACTGCGAAACGATTCAGCATATACTTCTTCAACACCTGCTCGTCCATATCCTTGATGCCGAAATCCTTAACAGCTGCCTCGTCTGGTGCAAAACTGCCACACTGGCTCATCATCTCAGCCAACTCGGCATTGTCAAACACCTTGCGCTTGTCTGCACCATTCTTCACCCACACTATGCCCTTATTGTCGTGGTATGGCTTGTTCAGTCCCTCCTTTATCGTCGCAACCACAATGCTGCCTCCATCTACCTGTGCCGTATCGACATCCAGCAGAATACTGGGTATGACATTTTCCGACGCCATATTGCTCAGCATGTTGGTTGTTTCCTGCACTTCCTGATACGACAAAGGGTTCATCACGCCTGTCTTATCATTGATTCCAATCACCAGTTGCCCGCCATGCGAATTGCAGAAAGCCACCATTTCACAGCCAATATCATACTTGTCTGTGATGCGCTCCTTGAACTGCACTTTGGTCACCTCGCAATGATCTCTGAGTTTCAGTATATCTTCTTTCGTCATATCTTGCCTGCAAAATTACTCATTTATTTTCGTAAACCCTATGTAAACCCTACGATGAAGTTTTACTAATCAAGCCTAATGATTAGGTCCAAATCGAGGGCTTCATTTATCTCCATAATCTGTTGGTACTTCCTTTTCGTATCTGATGCCGTATTGACGTAAAGACCTTCACCAACTTCCTTATACGCCTTAGTATATGTAGGATTCAGATTGGAAGTAACAAGATTGTCGCCACATACGATAATATTTAGGTCTCTGACTCTTTCTGGGCCAGCAAAAATAACGACATCAACCAATGTCTGCATAACCCTTGCATGGTTAGAAATATGGCCATCAGGGAACTGCACCCAGATTTTTTGTCTCGACGATAGCTTGAATGGTTGCGTTGATATGGGTGACTCATCCACTATTTCACCACTATCAATTAGAACCTTGTCGATTTTCAAATCCAACCCAAGCGAATTAGAGATATACTGTAGTATCTCACGCTTTTTCTCTGTTGACATATGTGTCATCACATAGCTACCATCGTTAATTTGGTGCTGAGCTCTGCCATATTGCTCAGAAACCTTATCAGATACAAGATCAACTCCAGCCAAAACAATATTCAGTTCTTTCACCAAGTCAGGCGTACACATTTCAATGGTTTTTGCAAATGTCTTGCTTACATTCCTATCTTCGATAACAAAACCATCTGGGAACGTTACTCGTAATATATGAGATTTCTTTTTTCCAGTCTTTATTTCTTCTGGTATGATTCCATCTTCATTACATTTATCCCATTCGATACCATTGAACAGACGCCCCCAGTCCTTCAACTGCATCTTGGGATACCTGCCGGCATAGAAATCACCAATAATATTATAGCAGGGTGGCAGTGATGGATAGTCTGTATCCAGATAGGGACGAAGCATTTTCAAAAGTTCAGGATTCATCAACTTAGTGAGATTGCCGTGTTCATCCTCGTATGCTTTCTCCCAATCTTTGGCAAAGTTAACCTGCTCATCAGAACCGTCTTCAGAAACCTCTTCCTCTATCTCGTCCTCAATATCCTCATCTTCTTCATTCTCTTCTGGTTCTTCAGATTCAGAGATTTGTGAATGCTGAAGAAAACCAATATACGATGAGAACACAGCAGGGAATATATTGCCCCACTTCTCTTTAAACTCAACAACATCGTCGAGATTAAAGAATTCCACTACAGCATCGTGATAGTCCTCTAATGAATCATGCGCCAAGAATACCTTCCTATGGAGAGATATAAGGTTGCTGTTAAAAAGCCGCTTCAATGCCTGACAAAGTCTTTCCACTTCAGTTGGCAGCACACCAGCTTTTAACAAGAACTTGGCATACTCATCCAATTTCTTCGTATTAGTCAACTCTTTATATGCGGCATTGGCTTCGCTTCTGCGTTTAGATCCCATTGCTACATAGTCAGATGTATCAGGGAAGAATTGGTCTAAGTTTGACAGGACATCAACAAGACGGTAGTTTGGAAATACCAGTACTTCAAGATCATTGTTTAATGCCATTGACTTGATTTCTCCTGTTCGACCAACTTCTTGTTGTAACGACAGCCTTGAGTAGAGAGAAGGACTGTTGGCCGTTCCTATTCTTTGTTTTACCTGATGCGGATTCCATGTAGCATACACATCATTGTCGGAATCATACCCTAGTAATATAAACATTGCGGGTGATTCCTTTATTTCATTCAGCACATCTACGCCAGTTAGCTGTGCTCTCCAAACATCAGGATTCCCAAGATATGCATAAGAGAGGTTTTTGATGTAGACGTAACATTCCACACCATTAAAGATGATATGAGCAGGATTCTTCAGCCCGTCATCCAGCCTCTTATATGTACCAGAATCTTTGATGGATTCTTCGAATATCTCTCTTAATACCTTTCCACTTATCTTCGCCATACCTACTTTCTGAATATGCTGTTGAATAATGGGCTATCTGTAACAGAGAATGTAGACTCAGGACTTAGAACGTCAACCACTCCTGTCAAGTCGCTGTTAAAACCAACGCTCGAAACACCTTGCATAATTCCGTCCTTGCTGATGCCTGGCACTTCATTGGCATCATAGAAGCGAAGGGTGTCTGATGCTTCCACGTAGTCAAAGAACACATTTTCCAATTTGTGCATGTCTGTGCCTATCGTTTCTGCTATGACCTGATATAAGTGCATTCGAGCGTCAATAGAAGTCACTCGCGCACAAATCTTATCATAGAGTTCACGTACAGACATTCCTCCATTACCATGACCAGACTCCCTGACGATAATAGATGCTATCAGTAATCTTGAATTACGTGAAGGATTCAACTGATCTAACGAGAAATGGTGCTTGCGCTCTTCGCCAGATGTACTTTTTACCTCCACCTTGTCGCGTCCCAAGGTGAAATCATATTTTGATGATGGTGATTCATGCCAGGCATTAATGACTGCTTCTGGCATCAAACTACGCTCAATAACCAACAACTCTGCCCACAATCCTTGAATCTGTTTGCGTGGAGGGCAAGACATGGCTGAGAATATTGAAATCAAGTTCTCCACCTCAATGGCAATCTCTCGCTTCGACGGCATTTCTGGCAGTCGCTGAAGCATCATCAACACAATGTCGATAAATTCTGATTGCAGGGTCATATCCAAAGAGCGAAGCGTGATAACCGTATAGAAGTGAGGTGTCTCAGATTCATTATCGTCAACAAAGGTACATGACAGATTATACTCTACTGAAAGAATCTCCAGCGTTGTATTCTTGGTCGAAGACGCAGTATCATTCGTACATATAAAGAACTTGGGATAGCCTTCTACAGACACACCCACTTTATGTAACATACCTTCCAAAGGAATGACAGTAAACTCTCTTCCTTCAGACTGACCCTCGCGAAGGGCTTTCAATTGTTCAAACAATTCTCTTCTCTGCATAGTCTGTCTCTTTAATCGTTATCACTCTCTTCCTCATCCTCCTGCAAAGTCTTCTCGCTTTCACAGTAGTTGATTGCCAAATGAACAGGATAATTGATAGCCAATGTATATGCTTCATGAGGGAATCCCAGTTCAGCACCATCCAAGTAGATATGGTGCAATTGGATTGTAATAGAGTCATCGCCACAGATTTTGCTATCGCCAGGATAGTTGGTGGAATCGCCTGCAGAACTTGGACCTGCAAACAGAGCAGTATTTTCTGCAAGTCGCAAAGTTGTTTTGTCAAACGAACGTTTACGAATAGGAGCAGCATAGGCCATCTGTATGAAATAGACATACTTCAAAGCATCTGGATTATCAGAACCAGAGAGATAGCGCAGGTATCTGATAGTAGCGGCCTTGCGAGCTGCATCCTGATAATTGCCAAAACGGAAAGAGTCCAAGAACTCAATGGCATCTTCAACCGGCAGTTTCATCCATCTATGGGTACGATCAGCAGTTGTGTATTCATCGTGAACCTCAAAGTCATTTTCATGCGCAGCTAAGAATACATTAACGACCTTATCGTTTGCTTCGATACGCTCTTTGCTCTCAAACGCCTGCATTCCATGCATACCTTTTAACTTGGTGTTGACCACAGAAATAGGCAGCACATTAGAGCGTGTTGGCTTTAGGCGTGGTGACAGAAGTATTTTTCGTTCTGCTTGTGCCAGCGTATCACATGATGCCAATGTAGAGCGAAGTTCCTCTTCATGGGTGATGTATTCCATATAGTCAGCGACTGACCATGAGGGCAAAAACACTCGACATGACTTTATATAATCATCCTTGTAACCAAAGAAACGGCATCTTTGCTGGATAGTATCTGCATTGGATGGACCTTTGGTATATCTTGGCATATAGGTGGTGGCCAATTTCTCGACGGTAAAACCACGATTCAGCATTTCCGCACCAACAAGAATATGCATACTATAGCGATTCCAATCAATCTCTGTTTCTGCATCTGCGTCAGTATTGACAAGGTATGTTTTATAATCGTTCAGGACATCAGGAATGAACTTCTTGATTTCATCAAACGATGGTCTTTCATATTCATCATAGAACCCAACAGCCATCTGATAAAGTACCTCGAAACGAGTCATCATCTCTTCCTTGTCGATTTCCCCATCTGGCTTGCGAAGTAGCTTACGCCATTTCTTCAGTTCTGCATCAATCCAGTCTTTAAACCTTTTGTTCCACTGCTTTGTGTTGTCTGGGTGTACCATCATCGACAAGTATTCCACATCGTCAACGCGTAGACACTTAACGACAATAGCAACTGCCAAGATGTGAAGCATTATAGCGTCCTTTAACGATTGCGGCATTCGGTTCAGCGGATTCTCCCTTTTGTGGAATACTTCATCATCTGGGATATTGAGCACAAGGGCACCGTTGAACAAGTCATGGTTTGGCCCCTTACCAAAATAGAGTTTCCCACCAATGTAGCCCTCGCCAGGAGTCAACAGTGTATGACTCTTTGGCGATAACAAGTCTTGCATACTTATAAGAATGTTTGCCTGTGGTGTAGCTGTATATTGGATATATGTATTGCCAGGCAGAACAGCTCTCATCTTCAGGATAGATTCATAGGTCTTCGATTGCTGTTCTTCTTCTGTTAATCCATCAGCATCCCTCTTGCTATTCTTACGACCATAGCTGTTAAGTGAAGCCTGATCTGCTTCATCGTCAATGATTAGGACTGTTTCACCCTCCATTGCATCCTTGAAGTCAGGGTCTGTAAGAATCTGAACCAACTTATCAATATGCTTCCAGTGCTTCAGGATGGGGATAAGAATAATAGGATGGCTCGACAAGAACAGATGACCTGCAATTTGCTCAGCCTCGTCTGGATTGGGGTCTTTATGTAAGCGATAGAAGTCTTTGTTCTGACCATTCTTTCCTATCAAGTCTTTCTCCAGTCGCTGGGCTGTCTGGTTCAACAAATTATTCTTCGTACCAGCCAAATAGATGACGACGCGATAGCCATTGTCGAGTGCCAATGCTGTTAAGCCAGTAAACGACATGGTTTTTCCACTTTGCACATAACCAACCACAAGGTGTGTAGCTTCAGGATTCTGCGTAGCATTATGGGGATTGCAATGCGATAGAATATGCATCGTCTCTTCACGCAGATTAGCAGCACCAAGGGTAGTAATACCTTTGCGCTTATAGCTGCCATCAGGTTTCACGCCTTGCTTCTGTGATTCAACAAAGGCATTGAAGTGTTCTCCCATCTGAACCTCATTAAGCACAGAGGGTTGGTTGCTCCCATTTGGAGTAGTTGTATTGTTGATGATAATCTTCTGCATAGTACTTATACCTTTGTTTTGAGAATTAACTGATTGAAGTTTTCAAGCATTTCGCCAGTAGAGTCATTGCCTTTCTTTTGAGCAATGTATTTTGCAATAGCTATTGTTTTTATTAATGCAATCATTGCAGGTGTGGGATTGCCAAACTGACTAAAATATGCATGATGCGTATTAATGTTGCAAATAATAGTGTTCTCAGCATCCTTTTCTAACGCAATCCATACCAAATCTTTACCAGAATCAACAAACTGTACTTTCAGCGTATATTGCACCCCATTAATGACATACGTATCGTTATACTGATCTATAACTGTTGGCTCAGTTGGGAACAATGGTGTAATTTCAACTGCAGGTGCTGGCTGTGGCTGAGTCGTAAACTCTATCTTTTCGTTCTTCTCTCTCGAAGTATTGTGACCTCTCACAATCTTCTTCACAAACTTAACCCTCTCGTCCTCACGATAGTTTTCAGCCTGAGTATAAAGGTCAAAGTCTTTTGTGTGGATTTCGCTCTTCAATGCCTCCATGAGCATTTCAAGATTCTCACGATCCTGAATGTCATTTTTGTTGAAGGCTACATCAAAACCTTCCAACTCCAATTCGCCAAACATACGCTTGTATCGAGGGCTACCAACATTTCCAAACAATACTTTTGGCAAATATCTGCCATCTGTTTCTGCACCAACAACGACTCTACCTCTGCGAAGGAGAGCCAGCCCATTCTTATTATTCTGCATGTTTTTTAGAAGTGCGATGAATCCTTTTGCGCAATATGGGCCAAACTTAAAATCAATATCTTTACGCCAATACATCTTCTCACCTTCTGGCTGTCCTGCCTTCTTATGGAAAGCTGCTGTCAGAATTAATGGGTCTTGGAAAGTAAGTTTGGTATCGTTGACGATAAGATCTATTTCATCTACTCTAAGATACTTGCGATAGATGCTTGCCAGTTCGTCTTTTATCTTTTGCAGGCTTTTGAGAGAGGGGACATTCTTAGTCGCTGATGTAATTGTGACGAGGGTGAAGTGGCTGTTGGCTTCTGCTTCCTTTTGTGTTACAGGCAGGGATTTCAGTTCGTTGGCCATCACGCTATTCAAATCGAAGAGAATCTTTCTGGATACGCCTTCACCAATAGCTGTACTTTCAACGCTCCATTCTTCACCCAACCATAAGGCAGCGGTTTTCATACCCATGCCAAACTCATTTAGTCCTGTATTGTCATCTGGAGTATGAGCCAATTTGAACGCTTTGGCAAAATTATCTTTGCCTATGCCGCCTGCATTATCCCTGATACAGATTTTTGAAGCACGATTGTCATCTTCTGCATCCCACTCGAAAGTAATCTCCACTTTCAGTTTGTAGTCAGGGTCTTGCGCTAGCAGTTCGTCCTTGTTGTCAATATATGATTGGATAGCATTGTCAACAAACTCAGCCAGCACATGTGATGGTGTGTTAGTGATGTCAGAAATACGGCCATACATGTTTGCTCCTATCGTAATATCAACAGTAGCGATGCTGGTTTCTTGACTTGTTGCCAAAATATCTTCTTCTTTCATTCTTCTATTATCAGGTTCTTAGCAATATGTTTCACGATTGTCACATTAACGGCATTGCCTAATGCCTCAAAAGAGCGGGGCACAGATAGTGCAAAAGTCTCATCTTCAAATCTCAATTTCTTCATGCCTTGCAGTTTGGCAGCTTCCCAACGTGTCATGTATCGGCCATGATCAGGCTCGCCTGGTTGCAGCGTTTCTATTGGCAGTTTCACCCAAGGGAATATTGGGATTTGGGTTCCAACCAAATTCAGAGCAGGTGAGAATGTTGGCAATTTCACACGGATGCCAGAAGCTCTGAACTGGATTATCTTATCTTCTAATGTCGTTGTGGCATCATCACCACAATTCCACTCTAACTTCAGATGGCTATTCTCGTAATGTCTGACCCTGTCAATCCAAGGATCAAGCCATTCTCTGTTTTCTTGATAGAAAGCACGATTTCGCCTAATATAGCTGATTTTCCACTCTGGGAATTTCTCTGTCTTGTTAGTTCGCGCATAGACTGGCAGACATTCCAGACATGCTGCTTTTGTTGCTCCGCTTATTTCTTTGCCAAGATGGCCAAGTTTGCCTCTTAGCTGATTGAGTGTCTGGAAAGCAGGTGCCTTGTCAATATAATCATAGTTTGCACCAAACTCCATTGCCCAAATGGGGAAACGTGGTATCTTCTGACCATGGGCAATCGTCTGGTCAATGAACTCCTGCCATATAGCCAATTGCTCGCGGGTATCAGCCTTTAACTTGATGTAATCAGGGTCGGCTTCATCAATAATCTGCTTGATATTACTGTTCTTTTTCCTTGGCGGTTCAGGGAATTTGAAATAACTGAGGTCGCCATCGTGGCGGTATCTACAAACGATGTATATACGGCGACGATGTTGGGGAATACCCCACTGATGGGGTGAAAGGATTGCTGGTTCAGCCACATCATATTCCAAATCATCCAACATCGCTTTAATTGTTCTCCATGTATTACCTCCATCATGTCCTTTGAGATTCGAGACGTTTTCAAGAAAAACGTATTGCGGATGGTGGTAATCCAGAATCTTACAGATATACGTAAACAGATTACCCCTGTCTTTCTCATCATTGAAGCCTTGCCGTTTACCTGCTTGGCTGAAAGGTTGACATGGGAAACCTGCACAAAGGATGTCATGTGGTGGTATATCCTCTGGTCTTATCTTTGTAATATCTCCTTCTATCCGTGTGCCAGGAAAGTTTACGTGATAGAGTTTGCGCAAATCTTCACGTAATTCAGAGGCAAAGACACACTCATGCCCCAACTCACTCAGGGCAAAGTGGAAACCTCCCAATCCGGCAAATAGATCTATGAATCTAAGTGGCATATGTAGTTCTATCTGATAGTTTCTAATACTTTTGCTTGCAAAAGTAGTCAAAAAATCCCTGAATAAAGAGCTTTTATAGAGAAAAATGACTATTTGCTATTGAAAATTTCCGTCATGCACATTAACATATCGTTGAATATCTTCTGATGTTTTTCTAACGCCGTACTATCTGAAAGAGAGCGTGAGAGATCTTTGTCGTAGGCAGACAGGTCTATGTTAAGGGCCTTGCCAATAGTAGAGAATACGGTTTTCTTCTGAATCTTATTGCCTGCCTCATCTGTAAAGAACCCTAGTTCGTAAAGAGTATTGACAACTCTGATAAAATCTAGTTTCGTGCCTTTGCGGCTATTCAGGTATACCAAACTCTTTTCTATCGCTGTACCACCATCTTTCACAACGGCCGACTCCAGTGGCTGTATTACTTTCTCTATTTCTTTCTTGCAACGTGCCAACTGCTCGTCTTCACGTTCGTATTTGTCAATGAGCGTTGATACGTATTCGAGCGTCCAATATTGCAGGTTGTCACTATCAAACTGCAAAGAACGAATATAATTTCTTGCTTCTGATATGCTCTGTTTACGTAGGCGTAATTGGTCATATATCTCAAACGCCCTATTAAAATATTGCAATATCACCGTCTCATCGTCTGCCAAATAACCTCCAGATGTCAGCAGGTCATAATGTTCATAGTTCTGCTCGTCGTTCAAATACTCATCGAGAATATTCTTGGGATAATCGTCGCGATACCTCTTGATAGCTTGACTAATACGTCGTTCGTCTGGCAGACAGTCTATTGGGTTGTTCTTGCGTTTTGCATTCTGCTCTGTACCAAGCAAGAAGTACAGATAGCCAAAAGAGTCGTCTTCTGCTATTGTTTTGAACAATTCCTCTCTTACATCAGCACTAATGTCCTTGGGTATTTCGTTTTCTATTTCTTCCAGCACAGGCTTCACCTTCTGCATGGCATTACCCTGCTCAAAGAGTTCCATTCTCAACAGATAGTCCTGACGGCGTATGTCGGCTGACAGTGTTCTGTTAAAGTATTCGTCTGTTGCTTGTTTATTGTTGCGGAACGGCATGAGGTCATCTATTACTTTAGTGACCTCTATCAAATGTTCAATGTTATCTGAATTCTGTGCTATGTATTCTTTTGCTCTCATTTCTTATCAATCAATTCTCCAAATGTTGTGATATAGGGCGCAAAGCGCTCTTTAATAATTATCTTTTTCTTGTCGATGCCTACTTCTTTCAGTTTATACTTGGATGAAGCATCAAAACCAACGCCAATGTAAGTTTCTCCAGACGGCTCAAAGCCCAGACGCTGAATGTAGTCTTTGCCATAATAACGTGGCTCGATGTCTGTCATTTCATACAGTTGCATCCTGTCGTTAGTATGCAGCAAGAGTAACCTGGGCAAGGGCATCAAATCCTCGATACTCATGGCTCCTTTGCGGCCATCAGCTCTGACGTAATAGAAACCTTGGTGGGTGATAATCTTCCAATGGGGATAGCCCTTGTAGAAACCAACTAACACACGATCTTCAGGCTTGATGTCGCCACGTTGCTGTTTGCGCTCAGAGGTAGCTTTCTCTATGGCATCTTTGATGGAAGTCGCCAGAATCTCTGCCATCCTTACTGGCACAGCATTGCCTATCATCTTGTAGGCATCAATGATGTTGGGGCAATCTATCTCAAAGTTATCAGGGAAGGTTTGTATTCTGGCACATTCGCGCACAGTCAAACGCCTGTATTCACGATACTTTCCCTTGATAAACGACCAATCCTCGTGTGCATTGTAAATCATGCTTGGCGAGGATGGATGCAAGGGTATGTTGTAACCTGTTGCGTGGATAGTAAATGATGGCTTATTCCAATTGCGGCGGCGATTGCCGCGATAATAATGTGGCCCAAACTTGCCGCTATAATAAGAGTTGCTATCATTCATCACCTCATTTTCTTCACATGGAATGGGGGTAGCAGTAATGTCACCAATAGCATCCTTTAGAGTCAATGGCTTGTTAGCAGAGGGCTGAGGGAAATGGTAGTCGATTCCCAAGTCATGACGAAAACCTATAAGGAACACACGTTCACGATTCTGAGGAACCTCATAGTCAACAGCGTCGAGCAAGCGATATTTCACATCATAGCCAATCTCGTCCAGTTCAGCAAGGAAGTTTTCAAAAACATCCTTGAATTTCTCATCAAGCAATCCCTTGACATTCTCAATCACAAAGAACTTGGGCATCTTTGCCCTAATCATGCCAATATAGGTGAGAAACAACTGGCCTCGTTTATCATCAAGTCCCTGTTGTTTGCCTGCTACACTCCAAGACTGACAAGGAGGGCCACCAATGAAGCCATCACAATCTGGCACATCTTTGGGGTCAACCAAGTTGATGTCACCTTTACAGAGAATGGTTGAAGGATGGTTCTTTTCGTAAGTGGCGTGGACGCTTGGCTCAAACTCATTTGCCCACACTACCTTATATCCTGCCCTTTCAAATCCAAGGTCAAGACCTCCGCAACCAGCGAAGAACGATACTACATTCATATTCCACTTATTAGCTGCGCACCTTCTAACTCTACAAACTGGTACGCCATTTTAACCTGCAAAGGTACTATTTTTTTTTGATAATATAATGATTTGCTACGATTTTATACATCTTTTAATAGATTGCAACGCCACACTTTGTACCTTTAGGTCAAAGAACCTGTTCAGTACAAGTAATGTACCATTGTACCAATGTACCATCGTACCATTTGGTATTTTTCAATGTAGCATGAATGGTACAAAATCTTGATTGAAAATTTATATTATATTATTATAATATATTATAATAAATAATATATAGATATTACTCTGTTCTTAGGGTACAAAATCGATTTTCGAAATGGTACAATGGTACATTGGTACAATCGAATTGTTTCTTAAAACCTTACATTTTAACATTTAAAATAATTTTGAAATAAATTTGGGAAAGGCTTGTTTTGCATCTCTATTTTTTGTACCTTTGCATTGTCAAAGAGAAACGGCGTTTTGCTCATGGAGAAACGGCATGTTGCCACCAGAGAAACGGCCTTTCACTCCGAGACAAACAGGGTAATGACATAAGGCGCCAAAATCGGAACCCTGGACGAGAGAACCAATCTTTAAATTAACCTTAAAAATTTTTTAACAACTATGGGAACAATTCAGATTAAAAAGGTCGAAAAGACCGTCACAACAGGTAAGCAGGGAGAGCCACGCCAAAAGGTAAAGAAGACCTACGGCAAGATTATCTACCGCGGTACGCTGAGCCTGAACGACATGGCCGAGCACATCATGAAGCACGGTACGGTATATACCGAGGACGTGGTAATCGGTGTCATCACCAAGCTGAAGACTTGCATCCAGGAGATGCTGGCCGACGGCTACAAGGTGAAGCTGGACGGCATCGGAACGCTCTACCCCGTGCTGACCTCAGAGGGTGTGGCTGACGCCAAGGACTACAGTGCACAGGAGAACGTGACCCGCGTGGGCGTATCGTTCCTGGCCGACCAGAGCAAGAAGTCGCTGTACAAGGCTTCGGCCATGAAGCAGGGCACCAAACTGAGCACGCAGCTGTACAGCGAACTGACTGGCGAGGAGCAGTCCAACAGCAACGCGCCAAGCGGTGGCAATGGCGGAACTACGGGCGGCGGAACCACGGGTAACGGAGGTGGCAACACAGGAGGTAACAACGGTGGCGGCGGTAACGACGAGCCGGATGAAAACTAGCAAAGAGTTTGCCCTTCGGGGCAACTCTTTTAGATGAGAGATGATAGATGAAAAATGAGAGATATGATTTGAACTGAGAGCTGAGAAATTATGAAGAAAGAAAGTTGGAAGACGGTGATTCAGGTGGTGATTAGCATCTTGACGGCAGCGCTGACAGCACTGGGCACGACATCGTGCATGGGCGCTTGCGGCCTGACGGCCTAGTGAAGAGTGAAAAGTGAAAAGTGAAAAAGGGCGGGCGCAAGGAATTTGCGTTCGCCCTTGTTTTTTCACTATCTTTGACCTTTGGTCAAGAAAGGATGCACCTCGAAAATAAAAGAAAAATGTTTTTTTTCTTTGTATTTTGCTCGGTTTTCACTATCTTTGCAGGAAAATACGTGTGGAGTATGAAGAATCTTGTAATGACAGCTATTCTGCTGATGGGTGCCCTGACAGTGACGGGTGCTCCGAAAGGCAATAAGACCGTTAGATTGAAGGTGATAGAGACCAGTGACGTACATGGTTACTTCTTCCCATGGGACTTCATGGAGGGCAAGCCCATTGACGGGTCGCTGGCACGCGCTAATACCTATATAAATAAGGAACGCAAGAAATTTGGGAAGAACCTGCTGCTGATTGACAATGGCGACATCGTGCAGGGACAGCCCTGCGTGTACTGGTCGAACTTCGTGGCAACAAACCAGACGAACCTGGCTGCCAGCGTCATCAACTACATGAAATACGACGTTGAAACCATTGGCAACCACGACGTGGAGCCTGGACATAAGGTGTACGACAAATGGATGAGCGAGGTGGCTTGTCCGCTGCTGGGCACTAACATCGTGAAAGAGGGCTGCAAGACGAACGAGGCCGTGCCAGAGAACATCTACGGCAATCTGAAGCCCTACACCACCCTTGTCAGAGACGGTGTAAAGATATGCATCATGGGCATGTTGACACCAGCTATTCCCAGTTGGCTGAATAAGCAGATATGGAAGGGAATGGAGTTCGAGGAGATGACGACCTGTGCGCGCAAATGGGTGAAATACATCAAGGAACGCGAGAAGCCCGACCTCTTGATAGGTCTGTTCCACTCAGGACTGAACGGCGGCATCAAGACTGACGAGTACGACGAGGATGCCACAGAGGCAGTGGCCAAGCAGGTGCCTGGCTTCGACATCATCTTCTTCGGACACGACCATCAGGTACACAACGACTGGATAACCAACAGTGCCAACGAACAGGTGCTGTGTCTGGATCCCAGCTGCTTTGTGAAGAACGTTGCCGAGGCCGACATTACGCTGACCTTCAAGAAGGGTAAGCTGGTAAAAAAAGCTATTAAGGGCAACATTGTCAGCGTCAAAAATGAAGAGATAGACCAGCAGATGATGCAGCACTTCAGCAAGGAGACACAGCAGGTGAAAGACTTTGTGGGTCAGAAGGTTGGCGAATTCAAGAACCCCATATACACCCGTGAGAGTTTCTTTGGCAACTCTGCCTTTACCGACTTGGTTCACACGCTGCAGTTGCAGATATCGAAGGCCGACATTTCGTTTACCGCACCGTTGGCTTTCAACACCATCATCAATGCCGGTGAGGTGAAGATGGCAGATATGTTCAAGCTATACCGGTTCGAGAACCTGATGTTCGTGCTGCGCATGACTGGTGCAGAGATTCGCCGACACCTTGAGATGAGCTACGACCTTTGGGTCAACACGATGACCAAGCCCGAAGACCCTGCGCTGAAACTGAACGACGACTCGAAGAACGACCAGCAGCGCACAGGATTCAAGAACTATACGTTTAACTTCGATTCGGCATCAGGCATCGACTACGAGGTAGACCTGACCAAGCCCGACGGACAGAAGGTACGCATCCTGCGTATGTCGAACGGAGAACCCTTCGACGAGAGCAAGTGGTACAAGGTAGTGATGAGCAGCTATAGGGCCAATGGCGGTGGCGAACTGCTGACCAAAGGAGCCGGTATTCCCAAGGACTCGCTGGAGGGCCGTGTGCTGTTCCATACCGATCTGGACCTGCGCCACTATCTGACTCAGGAAATACGCCGCCAAGGCTCCATCAATCCACAACCAGCCAACAACTGGCGCTTCGTGCCAGAGGCATGGGTTAAGCCCGCATTGGAACGTGATAGAATCAAACTTTTTGGTAAGTAATAATAAAAAGACAACTAAAACAACTTAGACAACATAAAAAAAGTTGTTCCTGTTGTTCTGGTTGTCTTCAAATATATAAGAATCAACGTGAAAAAGTATTTCTTTGTATTTTGTAAAGAAGACCTGTTGCTGGAGAAGTTGCCTGACGGCACATACACCATCCCGCTACAGGAAGAAGCGCCCACAGAACTGAAGCCCTGGACAAACGTCATGAACATAACGCCATTGAACGGCGTAGAAGTGAAAACATACCGTATCGATGCCCCCGTCACCGACTCGCCACGCTACGAGATGTGCGGACTTCGCCAAAGCTATTTCAAACTGTCGAAGCCCCTCTATCTGAAAGCTGGCAAGTGTCAGGAACTGCTCTATTGGGACCAGAACACGCGCTATTGTGGTGTATGTGGTGCACCTATGCGGATGGATACAGACATTTCAAAAAAGTGTACAGAATGCGGTAAGGAGATATGGCCTCAGCTGGCCACTGCCGTCATCGTACTGATACATCGTGGCGACGAGGTGCTGCTGGTCAGGGCCAAGAACTTCAAGCGCGACTACTACGGACTGGTGGCAGGCTTTGTAGAGACTGGCGAGACACTGGAGGAAGCCGTTGCACGTGAGGCACTGGAAGAGACGGGTGTCACCATCACCAATATCCGCTACTTCGGTTCACAGCCATGGCCCTACCCCTGTGGTCTGATGGTAGGCTTTAATGCCGACTACGTTTCTGGCGAAATTCATTTACAACAAAGCGAGATAGCCAAAGGCGGATGGTTCCGTAAGGACAACCTGCCCGATATCCCCGAAAAACTGAGCATTGCACGCATGCTGCTGGATGCGTGGACGGGAAGCGCTTCGCTATTGAAAAGTGAAAAGTGAATAGTGAATAGTGAGAAAGAAGGGCAACATAGCGACGATAGCCGACATCATTGTGATTGTAGCAGTGACGTTGCTTAATCCTATGCTGTTTCCTCAGACGCCACCACCAGCTATTCCTGACAAAGTGGTAAAACACTACCAAGCACAACTGACTGCCGACTCCATTCAGAATGCCATTGCGCTGACAGAGAAGGAGATATACGAGATGAGCTACTACCTGCGACTGCACAACGTGATGGACGATGGCTATAACCTTGTGGCAGAATACAATACCACACTGGAACAGCGTTTGAAAATGCTGAAGAACAAACAAGCCGTCGCTGTCCCCAAGACCGTTTGGAGGGAACACATCGCCGCCAAGGACAGGCCCATGACAGCTGTCAAAATGCAACAAGGCTACTGGAAGGCAGGACGCTATTGTATTGGGTCCCTAAAAGGTGAAGGTATCGCACGCGATGAGGATGGCCGTATTGTCTGTGCTCTATGGGATGCCGACACCATCGTCAAAGCCCGTCGCATAGACTCGTTAGGTGTTTACAACGGACAGATGAGCAGTTTTATGGAAGCCTATGGCGAAGGTACGTTCGACGGCTTCGACGGTTCGCACTATGCAGGTCTATGGCAGGCTGGCAAGCGTCACGGTTTTGGCTTCGAGTCATCGCCCAACCATCAGGTGCGTGTGGGACAATGGAAGAAAGGCAAGTTCTTGGGCGAGAAGCTGCGCTATACGGCAGAACGCATCTATGGCATCGACATATCGCGCCACCAGCACGACATCGGCAACAAGCACTTTGGCATCAACTGGCGTCAGTTACGCATCACGTCGCTGGGCCGCAAGCACAATACGGAGGGACTCACCTACCCCGTCTCGTTTGTTTACATTAAGTCGACAGAAGGCATCACCATCCGCAACCGCTACTTCCTGAAGGACTATATGGACGCTCATAAGCAAGGCATTCATGTGGGTGCCTACCATTTCTTCAGTCTGAAGACATCAGCCATTGAACAGGCCAACTATTTCGTAAATCATACGCTGATCAGGGAGAGCGATTTCCCACCCGTGCTCGACGTAGAGCCGTCGGATGCACAAATCGAACAGATTGGCGGTGGCGAAGTATTGATGAACCGAGTGCGCCAATGGCTGGAACTGGTAGAACGGCGTACGGGCAAACGGCCCATCCTGTATATCAACCAGATGTTTATCAATAAGTACATGGCCAATGCCGACGACATCAAGCAGCGCTACAACGTTTGGATAGCCCGCTATGGCGAATATAAGCCCGATGTCAAGTTGGTGTACTGGCAACTGACGCCAGAAGGACGCGTGGATGGTATTACGGGACCTGTGGACATCAACGTGTTCAATGGTTTCCAGGGACAATTCGAAGACTTCTGCCGAACAGGATTTCACAAGTAGAAATCGCCAGTCATCTGTCGATAGGCTTCCGAACCTATGGTCAGTTGTTCTTTCTCACAGGGACATGGATGTTTTCTGAACGACAGCAGATAGCGCTTGGCAGGCTTTCTCTCCGTCGTCTTAACAGCACACACGCGGCTGGGAAAGAAACCCACAAAGATAGCCTCATCCTCCATGCGCTGACGGTAGTCGAACGGCACCACCACACTCAGCTCGCCATCATCGCTCAGCAGTCGCCAGGCAAACTGCATCAGCTCTGCATACGTCAATGTAGCCGTATGGCGTGCCAGATGACGCTGTTCATCAGGCGCCGCCAAAGAATCGATAAAAAACGGGGGATTGCTGACTATAGCATCGAAACAGCCCGCTAACGAGTCGTCCATATCCTGTAACCTCGTCTGTTGTATATGGATGCAAGAAGAGAAAGGCGAGGTATTTACATTGCCAGTAGCCTGACGGACAGCACCCTCATCGATGTCAATGCCTAATATCTGAGCGTCAGGATAGCGTTGAGCCATCATCAATGCAATGATACCCGTGCCTGTACCCACGTCCAAAATCCTTGAACCGCCACGGGCCCAAGCACCTAAAAGTACGCCATCGGTACCCACCTTCATAGCGCACTTGTCTTGCTCAATCGTGAACTGTTTGAAGCGAAACATCGTCATTTAGGGTGCAAAGATATTAAAATATCTTATTATTCGTGCATTATTTCAATAAAAAGTTGTACCTTTGCGCTCTCAAACTGAGAAAGCACCTCAATTTACAAGAAAAAAAAGATATGAAAGATAATATAGCAATGTACATGGATAACAAAAACAGGTCGTTCTCGATGATTGCCGATGTAGAGGGCGAATATAGCGACCTGACGAATATGAAACTACCCGATGAACTGCCTATTCTGGCTGTGAGGAATCTGGTATTGTTTCCTGGTGTGGTATCTCCTATCTTGATTGGCCGCGAGACCAGCATGACGCTGATTCGCAAGGCTGAGAAGACGGGAATGGTAATAGGTGTGGTCAGTCAGCGTGATGCTGACGTGGAATCGCCAATTCGTGGTGACTTATTCGATATGGGCGTATCAGCCAAGGTGCTGAAGACGCTGACGCTGCCTAATGGTAATATCACAGCCATTGTGCAGGGTATGTCACGTTTCCGCCTGTTAGACCTGACCAAATACAAGCCCTACCTGATGGGCCACGTGATGGATGCACCTGAGGACGAGCCAGACAAGCGCGACGTAGAGTTTAAGACTGCTATCGAAGACCTGCGTCAGCAGACATCGGAATACATCCAGATGAGCGACGACATACCCGAGGAAGCTTCGTTTGCCATCAAGAATGTGACAAATAATATCATGGCGCTGAACTTCATCTGTTCGAACATGCCGTTCAGTACCAAGGAAAAGATGGCCCTGCTGAGTTTCGACTCGCTGAAGGAACGTCTGTTCAACGTGTTACGCATCATCAATCGCGAAATCAATTTGCAGACGCTAAAACTCGATATCCGCAACAAGACGCGTGACGACATTGACGAACAGCAGCGTAACTATTTCCTGCAACAGCAGATTAAGAACCTGCAGGCCGAAATGGGTAACGAAAGTACGCCAGAGAAGAAAGACCTGCTGGAGAAGGCTCGCAAGAAGAAATGGCCAGAGGATATCGAGAAATACTTCTATAAGGAAGTCGAGAAGTTGGATCAGGTGAACCAGAACTCGCCCGACTTCAACGTACAGCTTACATACCTGCAGACACTGGTCAACCTGCCCTGGAACGAGTACACCAAGGACGATATGGACTTGAAGCGTGCACAGAAGATTCTGGATCGCGACCACTATGGTATGGAGAAAGTGAAGGAGCGCATTCTGGAATATATCGCCGTGCTCTCACTGCGTGGTGACCTGAAGTCGCCCATCCTCTGTCTGTATGGTCCTCCAGGAGTTGGTAAGACCTCGCTGGGCAAGTCGATTGCCGATGCCCTGAAGCGTAAGTATGTGCGTGTATCGTTAGGTGGTCTGCACGATGAGGCAGAGATTCGCGGACACCGTCGTACCTATGTGGGCGCTATGCCTGGACGTATTATCAAGAACATCCAGAAGGCTGGTTCGTCGAACCCCGTCTTCATACTGGACGAGATTGACAAGGTGACGCAGAATACGCACAACGGCGACCCTGCATCAGCATTGCTCGAAGTGCTTGACCCAGAACAGAACGGCGCCTTCCACGATAACTATCTGGATGTGGACTACGACCTGTCGAAGGTGATGTTCATAGCAACAGCCAATAATCTGGGAACGATTCCCCGTCCATTGCTGGACCGTATGGAAGTGATTGAGGTGAGCGGCTATATCACAGAGGAGAAGTACGAAATTGCCAAGCGCCACCTGATTCCAAAGGAGAAGGAGAATACGGGTCTGAACGACAAGAAGCTGACCTTCAACAAGGCTGCCATCGAGAAGATAATCGAACAATACACGCGCGAAAGTGGTGTGCGTCAGTTGGAGAAACAAGTGAACAAAGCCCTGCGTAAGCTGGCCTTCAAGAAGGCTGAAGCTGGCGAGCTGCCTTACGAGAAGATTACACCTACAGAGATTGAAGACCTGTTGGGCAAGCCCCCCTTCTATCGCGACATCTATCAGGGCAACAGCTATGCCGGTGTGGTGACAGGATTGGCATGGACCAGTGTTGGTGGCGAAATCCTGTTTATCGAGACCTCGCTGTCGAAGGGCAAGGGTTCGAAACTGACGCTGACGGGTAACTTAGGTGATGTGATGAAGGAGTCGGCAGTAATCGCATTGGAATACGTCAAAGCACATGTCGACGTGCTGGGTATCGACTACCGTATCTTCGACCAGTGGAATATCCATATCCACGTGCCCGAGGGTGCTACACCTAAGGACGGTCCTTCGGCAGGTATCACCATTGCTACCTCTATTGCCTCAGCACTAACCCAGCGTAAGGTTCGCAAGAACACCGCTATGACAGGTGAAATCACGTTGCGTGGCAAGGTGCTGCCCGTTGGTGGTATCAAGGAGAAAATTCTGGCTGCCAAGCGTGCCGGCATTACCGATATCGTGATGTGTCAGGAGAACGAGAAGGACATCAACGAGATTCCTGAGATGTATCTGAAGGGCGTGAAGTTCCACTATGTAGAGAATGTGCAGGATGTGTGGGATTTTGCTTTGACCAACGAAATGGTAGAGCATCCTACGGACTTCACGATTACTGAAGACGACGAGAAGAAGAAAGACTAAATGAAGTTCGAAGTACAACATAACGATCCGTATAGCAGTGCCCGTGCAGGACTGATAACCACAGACCACGGACAGATCAAGACGCCTATCTTCATGCCTGTAGGTACGGTGGGTAGTGTCAAGGGGGTGCATTTCTCGGAATTGCGCGAACAGGTGAAGGCTCAGATTATTCTGGGCAACACCTATCACCTCTACCTGCGTCCTGGTCTCGACATTCTGCGCAAGGCAGGCGGTCTGCATAAGTTTAACACATGGGACCGTCCGATACTGACGGACTCGGGTGGCTTTCAGGTCTTTTCGCTGACGGGTATTCGAAAGCTGAAAGAAGAGGGTTGCGAATTCCGTAGCCATATTGACGGTTCGAAGCATTTCTTCACACCAGAGAATGTGATGGATACACAGCGCATTATCGGTGCCGACATTATGATGGCCTTCGACGAGTGTCCTCCAGGACAAAGCGACTATCAGTATGCAGAGAAGAGTCTGCGTCTGACACAACGCTGGCTGGAGCGTTGCGTGAAGCGATTCAACGAGACAGAGCCACTCTATGGTCACAAGCAGACGCTATTCCCTATCGTACAGGGTTGTACCTATAAAGACCTGCGTCAGGATGCTGCCAAACATGTGGTTGACACGCTGGGCAAACTGAACGATGGCGGCGGTGCATCGATAGGCGGACTGGCTGTGGGTGAACCTACGGAGGTGATGTACGAAATGATTGAGGTCGTGAACGACATCCTGCCCAAGAACCGTCCTCGCTACTTGATGGGTGTTGGTACACCTCAGAACATCTTGGAAGGAATAGAACGTGGTGTGGATATGTTCGACTGCGTGATGCCTACACGTAATGGTCGCAACGCCATGTTGTTCACCTACGAGGGAACGATGAATATGCGCAACCAAAAATGGCAGGACGACTTCTCACCCATCGACCCAGACGGTTGTGAAATAGACCGCATCCACACCAAGGCATACCTGCATCATCTGTTTAAGGCGCAGGAACTGTTAGCGATGCAGATTGCTTCAATACATAATCTGGCTTTCTACTTGCGACTGGTGACAGATGCCCGTATGCACATTGAACAGGGCGACTTCACACAGTGGAAGCGCTCGGTGATTGACAATTTAGGACGTAGAAGATGAACAAGAGACTACCCAAACATATCGCATGGATGATACGCCATCAGTGGCGACGCCTTATCACATTGCTGATGCCATTCATTGTATGGCTTCGCAAGTTGCCTTGGCATAGACTGGCTCCGCTGAAGAAACTGAATCCATTGCGTTATGTAAAGCGAATGGACAGGTATATCATCTACAAGTTCATTGGTACCTACATCTACTCTATTCTACTGATTATCAGTATTTCAATTGTCTTCGACGTCAACGAGAACCTGGCAAAATTCACGAACTACCACGCACCGTTGCGTGCTATCGTTTTTGACTATTATGCCAATTTCGTACCCTATTTTGCCAACCTGTTCTCGCCGCTGTTCGTATTCATTGCCGTCATTTTCTTTACATCCAAGTTGGCAGGCAATTCAGAGATTATTGCCATGTTGGCATGTGGCATGAGTTTCAAGCGACTATTGCGTCCATACATCATATCGGCTGCCATCATCGCTATCCTCAATTTCTATCTGGGCTCCTACATCATCCCAAAGGGAACGGTAGTACGTCATGATTTTGAGGCACTCTACAAAAACAATAAGAAGAATACGTCGGCATCAAACATCCAGCTGATGGTAGACAAGGGCGTAGTGGCCTACCTGTCGCAATACGACGACATCAGGAAAACGGGCTATGGCTTTGCACTCTATAAGTTTGAGAACAAAAAGATGGTGAGTCAGATGAATGCCAGCGTCATACAATACGACACCATCGCTGAGGAACGCTATCATTGGAAGGCTCGCAACTACAAGATTCGTACCCTGAAAGGTATGCGTGAACAAATCACGTCTGGTACTGAAATTGATACGCTGATACAGATGGAACCCATGGATTTGGTATTCTCAAGTGGTCAGCAGGAGACATTTACCTCACCGGAATTGTTGCGATACATCTCAAAACAACAACAACGCGGCTCGTCGAATGTGGTACAGTATGAGGTGGAATATCATAAGCGAATAGCCTCTTCGTTTGCCTCGTTCATCCTGGCTATTATCGGTGTATCGCTATCGTCGAGGAAACGTAAAGGTGGTATGGGACTCTATCTTGGTATCGGACTGGCGCTATCATTTACGTACATCTTGTTACAGACCGTCAGCGCCACTTTCGCCATCAATGCAGGAACCCCACCCTTGCTGGCAGCATGGATTCCTAACATATTATATGGTGTTATTGCCTATTTCTGTTATAGACAAGCACCAAATTAAGTGAATAGTGAATAGTGAAAAAGTAAAGGAAAAAGATTAAAAGGATAAACAAAAGTGACTTTTGAAGAAACATATTTGAATGATAATATCCTCGATGCACTCTACGACATGCATTTCGAGGAGATGACCCCTATACAGGAAAAGTGTATTCCTGAAATTCTGGACGGACAAGACCTCATCGGTGTGGCTCAGACAGGTACTGGCAAGACAGCGGCCTATCTGTTGCCTATCCTGTCAATGCTTGACGACGGAGGCTTTCCGAAAGATGCCGTTAACTGTATCGTGATGTCGCCAACACGAGAGTTGGCACAACAGATAGATCAGGCCATGCAAGGCTTTGGCTACTATTTGGAAGGAATCTCTTCTGTAGCTGTCTATGGTGGCAATGACGGCAATCGATTCGACGTAGAAACCAAGGGTCTGAAGATGGGTGCCGATGTGATTATCGCCACGCCTGGCCGACTGCTCTCGCACATCCGCATGGGACATGTAGACCTGAGCCGTCTGTCTTTCTTCGTTCTTGACGAAGCCGACCGCATGCTCGACATGGGATTCTCTGACGATATCCTGCAGATAGCGAAAATGCTGCCTGCTGGTCATCAGACTATCATGTTCTCTGCCACGATGCCACAAAAGATACAGCAACTCGCGCGTACCTTATTAAATAATCCTATAGAGGTCAAGATTGCCGTTTCCAAACCAGCAGAGAAGATTCAACAGTCGGCATATCTCTGTTATGAACCACAGAAATTAGGAATTATCAGACATCTGTTCAAAGCAGGCGAACTGGAGCGTGTCATTATTTTCTCAGGCAAGAAAGACAAAGTGAAAGATATAACACGTGAGTTGAAGCGCATGAACATCAATTGTGCGCCGATGCACTCTGACTTGTCGCAGGCTGAACGCGACGATGTCATGTACCGCTTCAAGGCTGGTCAGGTGTCAGTACTGGTGGCTACTGATATTGTGGCTCGCGGCATAGATATCGATGACATCCTGATGGTTATCAACTATGACGTGCCACACGATGCAGAAGACTATGTACACCGGATCGGTCGTACGGCACGTGCCCAACGGGACGGTGTTGCCATCACTTTCGTATCTGAGAAAGATATGCGTAGCTTCTCTGAAATCGAGCGTTTTCTGGAACGTGATATTCAAAAGAATCCTCTGCCAGAAGGTTTGGGCGAAGCACCTGAATACCAGAAATCGTCACCTCATAAAAACAGTCGCGGACGAGGAGGACGCCATAGAGGTGGTAAGCCTCAGAGAAGGAACAAACATAGGAATTCTAAGGAGAAAAGGAACAATTAATATTTTTTAAGAGAAAATAATCGGTGTCAGGAGAACAACGAATCGATATTTTTCGTAACTTTGCACCGCTTTTAAAGGTATTAATGATACACAAGCTTGAATTTCAAGCAGTTAGAGAAAATTACAAAAGGATAAGATGAGACAATTAAAGATTCAG